>MDTB01180766.1_pt1 | contig 13437 bp, 7 predicted proteins | sample 811161 | NCBI WGS metagenome assembly MDTB01 (sample SAMN05326650, study PRJNA326480) | marine metagenome | isolation source: seawater | place: Mediterranean Sea | collected 2009
AAAACCTACAAGAGATTCTATTATTCTACCATTTACATCATATATTGAAACATCCACTAATCCATCAATTGGTAAATCATATGTAAATGATGTTACTGGGTTAAATGGGTTTGGGAATGCTGGATTTAATTTCAATTTACTAGGTAATTCAAATGAAGTAGATCCAGATAGTTTTTCAACATGAGTTACTAATAAACTATTCCAATTATCAGTTTGACCTTTTAAGTCAATTAATTCGTCTGTTAAATATTGGTATAATTTAAATTTGATATTATCACCAACTTCGCAGAAACCGTCTGTTAAACCACTCGCATCTTTACCCATTACAGGTACAGCTGTATATTCACCATCCCAAATAGCAGATCCTACTAAAATATCATTATTATAGGCTAATAAAATATCATCTTCTTTTGGTCTATAACCATTTACTTCAATATCTTTTATTAAATAGAAAGCTTGTTCAGTAGATTGTGTAAATTTAAATTCTTCAGGTAATTCTTTTTCTAAATTAACTATTGAATTTGAATTAACTATATTATCGTTACAATTATCAAATCCCCATCTGAAATCGATATTACTATTTGTAATGTTTACCCAATATCCTTTACCTTCTGTCAAGTTATTTAAGTTACCAGACCACCCATTTGCCGTATTAAATAATCCAACACCTTGGCCTAAGATGAAATTGAAGTTTTGATCAGCAAAACCAGTACCATCATCATTAGAACCACCTAATGCATCTAATGTTGCAGCATTGACATCACCCCATTTATATGATAAAAGATTATTACCAAAACTAATATCATATTGTGAGCATGATTCTAATCCTGAATTAAATTCTATATTCCATTCATGGGAGCCTTGGACATTTACCCAATATCCTGAAGTTGGAGATATATTATTAAGATTACCAGACCATCCATTTGCTGTATTAAATAATCCAACACCTTGACCAAGTAAGAAAACAACACCAGGTCCTTCTGACATTAATCCTTCTAAAAGATCTTGAGAACTATCATTTTCTAAATATCCAGGAAAACTAATAAGATTATTACCAAAACCTAGATTATGGGTGAAGGAGAATCCTGATTCACAAGTTCCATCATCAAATATTGCTTCGGAATCATAGTTTGATGCTTCTGGATCTGTACAGCCTGAGCATGTTGAATTATCTCCTCCGCATTCACCACATAAATCATCATAAGTACAGCTACCATCATTAATATTCGCAAATTCATCATAGTTACAGGCAGCCATTAATGTACATCCCTCGACTGTAGAGACCGGATCAAAAGAGTAAACGATGTATGAACCAAAACCCGGACCATCACCGTTACATGTCCACGTGCCATCACCATTATCCGAACAATCAGCACCTAATGCTACAATTTCACCATCTTCAGTAATATATCCTAAGTCGTAATCATTTCTTTCTGGTTCAAAAGTTAGTTCAACATCAAGAGTTGCACCTTCAGCAAGTTCAATAAGATCACCATTTTCATCAGTTGCTTCAAATGAAATACCCTCATAAACTTCAACACCAGCATCACTGGAAGAAGAATTATCAATAATATCTTGAATTTCTGCCTCTGATACTTCTGAAGCTTCAAGTGTAACTTCAGTTCCATCAGGAACGTCTAGTGCTCCTGCTGGAATATCAATATCAACTTCAACATCACCTACTGGTATTTCAGGAATATCAATATTTATATTACTATCATAGGAAGTTAATTCTTCAGGTTCTACTACGTCAATTGGAGTAAATTCACAGGAACCATCATCTAAATCTGCATCTGCATCATAATTATCAGCACCATCATCTGTACAACCATAGGTAATTGATTCTAATGCTACACAGCCTGCACTAATACTTTCAATTTCGTTTCCGATAGCATCAGTAGCTACAAAATTTGAAGCACAAAATTCTGTTGATCCAGGTTCTATTGAAAATGATAAAGTTGTAGCTAGTCCTTCACCTGTAGGAATGGTTTGTCCAGAGAATGAAAAACCAACCCAAGTATAATCATTTAAGGATACTGTCCAATCTGTATTAGCAACCGCACCACCATCAGAACCATCTAATGTAGCTCCATTAACTTCAAATTGAAATCCACCAACTTCAGAATTTGAGCTATATAATAATTCAACTGTTGCATTTAATCCATTTTGGTTCAGACTACCTAATGAAAATACTACATTATCAGCTAAATCTGCTGCGTCTGCACAGGGGCCAGTTTCAGCACCTAAATCTACTCCTGTTATACCAGAAATCACAGCACTGTTTAAACAAGCTTCGCCATCTGATATTGGATCAAAATTAATTGTTGTTAAAGTGTATGCACCAGCTGGTAAAGCAGTATTTGAGAAAGAAAAACCTAGCCAAGTTGATGCAGAAGTACTTACTGTCCAGCCTGCGGCCTCAGCTTCTCCTCCAGATGCACCTGTTAATGTAATTCCACTTACATTAAATTGTGCTCCACCAACTTCTTGGCTTGAAACATATACAATATCAGCAGTCCCTGCAGATCCATTAAAGTTGTCAAAAAATAATGCATATTCATAACACTCTAGAGGATCAGATGAACTACCACCACAAACACCACAGACATCATCTTCTAATGTAGAGCCACATGTATTATCACAACCAGTAGGACCTGGTTCAAAACAACCACATCCTAAGTCATCAATACCATTACCATTGCAAATACCACATGCATCAACCACACCAACACAATCATCAACTGAATCACAAATACCATCATCATCTTGGTCAGCGCAATATGTAATTGTATTACAATTTGTTACCCATGCTGCAAGTTCATTATCAGCAGAAGAAATTACAATAGATAAAGGGTCAATACAGCCATTTTCTGCAAATCCATAGATATCTAAATTAGTTAAAATCCCATTACCTGCAGGTATAAAGTCACCACTAAAACTAAAGCCTAAAACTGTTGTAGAGCTTGTCGATAATGTGAATCCACTGTCTTCCGCAACACCACCTGAAGCACTTAATACATTTACTCCATCAACATTAAATTGAAACCCGTAAATATCCTGATCAACATCAAAATTAATTGTCATTAAATCTTCATTCCCTGGTAGAGTAGCACACACACCAACTGTAAATTCAATATTTTCAGTTCCTGTTGGTCCGGATAAAAAAGTTTGATCAGCATTAAAACACATTTCACCACCTAGTCCATCAGAATTAAAGCCTAAGATAGCTAATACTCTATTTCCTGCAGGAATTGTTGATCCTGAAAAACTAAATCCAAGAAATGTTGGTCCACTTGCGTTTAAAGTCCATCCTGCTTCACCTGCTTCACCACCGCTTGCACTTGTAAATGTTACACCAGTAGCTTCAAATTGAACACCGCCTAATGGGGCTTCAGCAGAATATAAAATTTCAATTGTTCCTGCATCAGCATCAATATTACCAAAGTTCAATGAAAAACCATCAACACAATTATTTGCATCTGTTTCTGAACCACCACATACACCACAAATATCTGCTATAGTTCCTTCACAATCACATGCACCTTCTGGTAATCCAAATTCACCATCTGCTCCGCAACCACATTCTTGTTGTATACCTTCTCCATTACATACACCACAGTCATCAAATGCACCAATACAATCATCTACATCATCACATACTCCATCAGCATCTTCATCGGTTCCAGTTCCACCACATACTCCACATGCATCAAAACCAACACTGCATTCACCTGTACAATCAAAACCTTCTTCGGGATACTCACATAAACCATCGTCAACTGTAGCATCTGGATTGAAATTACATGCTAAAACATCAGTACATCCTTCTAAATCACCAATAGTTAAACAATTAGAACTAAAATCCAATACTTCTCCACCAGGAGTAGACATTACAATGTCTAAAAAGCATAGTTGAATATCACTTATAGAACCTAGTGTAAGATTTGTAAGCAATAGAGGAGTATCAGATGCTGGTAATGAACTACCTGAAAAACTAAAACCTAAAATTGTATTTGAAGACGCACTCACTGTAAATCCATTAGAAGCAGCTTCACCTCCTGAATTTCCATTTATAGTTGCTCCGGTAATATCAAATTGGAAACCACCAATAGGATCATCCGAAGTATAATTAACATCTACTGTTGAAGCAGCTTCATCATAATTACTGAATGAAAGTTGTACTTCAGCAAAGTTAAATTGAAGTCCAACTATTATTAGTATAATATTTTTTATTAATTTCATGTAACCTCCCTACATGTTTTTATTTAATTTAAGTTAACTTAACAAAATTATCAATTTTTTTACTTATTCTTACTTTAAATATAATAGAATTTTAATGTAAAGTGTATTGATAAAAATCAAATTTTATAAAAATTTATAAAATTAAACCGTAAATAATAAATTATAAATGTTAGATAAGTATGTGTAAATCTGACTTTTTTGTTAAAATATTAGAAAAGGCAATTTTTTGTATATAAAAAAAGCCCTTTAAAAAGGGCTTTTGGGCGGAGAGTACAGGATTTGAACCTGTGCACCGAAATAGACGGTGACGGATTAGCAATCCGCTGCATTACCACTCTGCCAACTCTCCAGTCGCGGAGGGGACAGGATTCGAACCTGCAACCCCCAAAAGGGCGACGGTTTTCAAGACCGCTTGACAGCCGCTGTCCACCCCTCCAGCATTAAAATTAACCTTAGTTCAATCTCTAATATTTGTAATTTATTATTTATATCGGAGATTTACCAAAAGGAATGTAAGTTATTTAATATTTTAAAACCCTTTTATTTTTGTAGATTTCTTATAAAATTGAAATACGATATGCCAACCAATAACTATTATTAAAAGTAATACTAAACCTTTAATTCCAGCTATTTTACTATTAAAAAGAACTGTGTGTTGGTTCATCATTGTCCAAAAAAGAGGTACTGACATATAAGTATTATGTTTTGACCTCAAACCTGCCAGTGCAACATCTTTGCCATCAGGACCGCTTCCTTCCTTAATAGCTTTAATTATACGTTGCTGTGCTGGCCAAATTCTAAACCAAACATTGAATGCCATCATAGTTCCAAACATTGCACCTATGTGAATATTAAATGCACGATAACTAAATTGTCCAAAATGAATCATCAGAAATTCAACACCGGCAATAAGTAGAAATGAAATTATTGTTACTAATCGAACATTACTAGCTAGTGTACTTTTATATAAAAAATCATAAATAAAAACAGCAAGGAAAGTAAATGTTATCATGATATGAGTCCACACATTAACTAATCCATCTGACATCATATTATCTCCTGATTCCATTGCTAAGTTTCCTGACCAAAATACTAAATACATAAGTATCAAACCAGTAAACCAAGTCCATGCTGCTCCCATTCTAAACCAATAAAGAGCTCTTGGCATTAGTTCAGGAACGACTTTCTTTTTTGTATCTCCATCCATTGTGCCAGCAAAAGAGGCATTTACGAAGTTGAAAAAATATAAAAGTCCAATCCACATCACTCCAGCAAAAATATGCAACCATCTAAAAATAGGATTTAAATAATCCTCCATGATAAACTCCCTTTATTATTTTTGGGTAAAAAATATCTATTTTATGAAATAACTTATTAAAGATTTTCTGAATTTGAGGATAAATAATCAGCGACACCTTCAGGAGATTCTTTCATAGCAGTATCACCATCTTTCCAGCCAGCAGGACATACTTCACCATGTTTTTGGTGATAACTTAATGCATCAACCATTCTTAACATTTCATCAATATTTCTACCTAATGGTAAATCATTTAAAACTGCATGTCTTACTGTACCATCTTCATCAATTAGGAACGAACCTCTTAATGCTACACCACCACCTACTGTTGTGTTGTCGGCTGAATCTTCAGTTTCAACGTATGCTTCTTGTGCACCAACAAGAACATCATAGTTTCTTGCTATAGATTTATCTAAATCTTGTAAAAGTGGATACTGAACATTTCCAATACCACCATTATTGATATCTGTGTTTTTCCATGCTAAGTGACTCCATCGAGAATCAACAGAACAACCAAGTACTTGTACATTCCTTGATTCAAACTCACCTAATCTTTTATCAAAAGCTAACAACTCAGTTGGACACACGAATGTGAAGTCAAGAGGGTAAAAGAATAAAACAACTTTTTTACCTTTAAAGTCAGATAATTTTAATTCTTGAATTGAATTATCAGGCATAACTGCTTGCGTAGTGAAATCTGGTGCTTTTTTAGTAACTAACATTTAAGAATACTCTCCTTTTTATTTTAGAATATAGATTTGTTATAAATATGTTTTATAAATTATTTAATTTTCTTGTTATGTAAACATGAAATTACTAAATAATAGTAATAATCAATCTCTAAAAATTAAACTAAATTTTACTTCGTGAACAACAAATGAAATCAGATTTATGAATATTACTAAATTTAAATCTTTTTAAAACTGTGAGTATAAAATTAAAAAAATGAATAATATATCAGATTTATTAAAAAGAAATTCAGAACATCATCGAATTCTTGAAATAGCAGGTTACATAGGTGAAAAAGAAAAAATTCCTACTTTTATAGTTGGTGGATATATTCGTGATTTAATTCTTGGACGAAATAATAATCCAGATATTGATATTATGGTTGAAGGTGATGCCCTTAAATACGCAAAGAAATTATCTAAAACTCTTAAATTTGGAAAGGTAATTGAATATGGACAATTTAATACTGCCTTAATTCCATGTGGTGATATAGAAATTGAAGTTGCTGGTTCACGAAAAGAAGAATATAAATCAGAATCAAGAAAACCAATGGTATCATTTGCTAATGTAAAAGAAGATATGGCTCGTCGTGATTTTACAGTCAATGCAATAGCGGCTTCATTATGGAATTCTAATTTTGGTCAACTATATGATCCATTTAATGGTTTAAAAGATATAAATCAAAAAAAAATAATCACTCCGTTAGATCCGGATAAAACTTTTAAGGACGACCCACTTAGAATGATGAGAGCGTGTAGATTTGCTGCACAACTAGACTTTATAATCGACCCTCAAACTTTAGAAAGTATGAAAAGGCAAGTATCCCGAATTGAAATTATTTCAAAAGAAAGAATTACTGAAGAAATAATTAAAACACTTAAATCTGATATTCCAAGTATTGGATTTTACAAACTAAAAGAGGTTGGACTTCTAAAATATATATTTCCTGAAATAGATATTATGCCAGGCGTTGAGGTAATTAATGGAAAGGGACATAAAGATGTTTTTATTCATACTTTACAAGTAGTTGATAATGCTGCTAAATTAACAAAGAGCTTAAATGTTCGATTTGCAGCTCTAGTTCATGATATAGCAAAACCAAATACTAAACGATTTTACCCTGATAAAGGTTGGACATTTCACGGTCATGAAGAAATTGGTAGAAGAATGTTAAAAAAAGTTGCCAAGCGAATGAAATTATCTAATGAACTTCGAGATTATTTAATGCTGATGACTAAGCTTCATTTAAGACCAATTGCTCTAGCTAAAAGAAATATTACCGATTCAGCTGTTAGAAGAGTTATGTATGAAGCTGGTGAATTTATTGATGATTTAATGACTTTGTGTAGGGCAGATATCACATCTAAAAATCCAAAAAAGGTACAAAAATATAGGGGTAATTTTGAACGCGTTGATGAATTAATGAGAGATATAAAAATGCGCGATGAAATGAGAGCCTTTCAATCACCTTTACGTGGTAATGAAATTATGAAAATATTTAATATTAAAGAAGGCGAAGTTATAGGTGAAATTAAATCCGCAATTGAGGAGGCAATTTTAGATGGACTTATTGAGAATTCATATGATGCCGCTTATAAATATATGATAGATAATAAGAATAATTTTCTAAAAAGCTAATTTTACTTTTGCAAATAATTACAATTTATAAAACTTATAATTCCCTGAAAAAAATGTAATTTTAATTATGAATTTGAAGACACTATTTTTATTAACAACTATATTTACAGGAATTTTTGGATCTGATAAGCAGAATATTTTATTAGCACTCCATAAAAATATTTCAATATTTAAATTTTCGGATAATAATCAAATAATTTCAAATACAAATCAAGAAATACAAAATGTATTTGAAATTTATTCAATATCTAAAATTGAACCTTGGTTAAAATCAGCAAATGAAACTGATTGTTCAGATGAGATTTGTTTAAATAAAATATATCGAATAAAATCTTATAAAGGTGATGTAGAGAAGATTATTAAGCATTTAGAACTTTTTTCTGAAATAATATTTGTAGAATTAGAACCAATTAATAAACTAACATATAATCCCAATGATCCTCAGTACAATCAACAATGGTTCTTGCCCCAAGTAAGAGCTGATGAAGCGTGGGATTTATGGTTACCTGAATTTAATATAAACCCTGGAGATCCTTCCGTATTATTAGCATCAGTTGATACAGGAGTTGATTGGGATCATCCAGACTTGAGGAATAGTCTGTGGAATAATTTAGGTGAAGATGCAAATGGGAATGGACAAACAGTAATTCAACAGGGTAATTCCTGGATATTTGATCCAGGAGATGAAAATGGAATAGATGATGATGGAAATGGATTTGTTGATGACTTTATTGGTTGGGATGTTTCTGGTACTAATGGATTACCTGATAATAATCCTACTCCACGAGTAGGAGTTTCAACTGGCGGTACTTGGGCGCATGGAACACATGTTGCTGGATTATTAAATGCAACAACGGATAATTTAGTAGGAATCTCATCTATAGCATTCAACTGTAAGATTATATCTGTTAAAGCATCTATGGAAGATAATAATCCCGACGTTTTTATTAATGATGGTTATGATGGAATTTTATACGCTGCTAAAGCAGGTTTTTACTCAGAAGGTGCATCGATTATAAACTGTAGTTGGGGAAGTACTCAATTTTCAACTTCAGGGCAAGCAACTATAAATGTTGCTCATGAAAATTATAATGCAGTTGTTATAGCTGCTGGAGGAAATGGAGTTGAAGATGGTTGGGGTCAAGAATATACAGATCATTATCCTTCAAGTTTTGAATATGTTGTTGGTGTAGCCCCTTTAGGAACTGGAGATACATGGAATAATTGGGCAACATACCATGAAACTATTGATATTTCAGCTCCTGGTGAAAATATAAGAAGTACAAAAATTGGAACTGGTTATGTTAATTGGATGGGTTCATCAATGGCTAGCCCAATAGTTGCTAGTTCTATTGGACTTTTAAAATCACAAAATCCTTCTTGGCAAAATAATCAATTAATAACAATGATAATTGAAACAGCAAATCCAATAGTTTATGAAGTCAATTCATCCTCATATTTAGAAAATCGTTTAGGAAAAGGAAGAGTTGATGTATATAATGCTTTGACAATTCCATTATTTCCAAAACTAAATTTTGATAGTGTAGATTTGTTTATGTTAGAAGGAACCGATAATCAAATCCATCCTGGAGAAACTGCCCAAATTAGTGTGATTATTTGGAATGAAAATAATTGGGGTGATGCAACGGATGTAAATATTGAAATTTCTACAGCTAATCCTGATATCTACTTTGAAAATTCAATATCGTTCATACCAGAAATTAATTCAGGTGGAGTTGAAATAAATTATTATGATCCTTTTATTGTAGAGTTTTCTGATAGTATTGACCCTGGAATTTTAGAATTTCATTTAGAAATAACTTCGAATTATTATAATGATTCATTTTATGAATTTGAAACTAATTTTAATTTAGAAGTAATTGAACCACTATTAATATTAGGTGATATTAATAATGATTCTATAGTTAATATTTCAGATATATTACTCTTAGTTAATATTATTTTTTCTGGTGATATAAATGATTGGTTAGGGAGTTCAGCAGATGCAAATCAAAATGATTCAATTGATGTAACTGACATAATAACAATAATTGGCATTATTTTAGGTGAGTAATTAAAAATTATATTTAATATCAAATCTGAAATTAGAAAAATTTTCCATAAGATTAAACTGGTAGTTTGCATCAGAAGAATAATAATCATTTCCTAAAATTTTAGATAAATTTATTAATAAAACGATATTTTTTGATAAGTTATATTCTGTTCCTAAGGTAATTAATTTTCCATTAATTTTCAATTTATTATGTATTTTATCAACGAAACTTTCATTTTCATCCCAAATACCATTATTATTTTGATCATTGAATATTTCTCCTTCATCCCATGTTCCATTTCTTTTATTTGTGAAGTCTAATAGTGTATTAAAATATACTCTTAACTGATTATTTAAACTTAATTTATTGAATTGGAACAAAATTGCTCTTTCGGTCAAAACTCCTAGTGGTGAGCCCATTCCTGGTTTAAATAAAAGTTCAGGATTTATATTTTCAGGTATATTCGGAATATCTGGAATATCAGGAAATTCATCAGAAATATATTTTAAACTTTTGTAATAAAATATTTGACTTAGAAAATTTAATTCATTTGAAAATGTATACTCTAATTGAAAATTTAATTCAATATATTTAGACTCCTCATTCCCACGATAAGTGATGTGAAGAGAATCATTTAATTCAGGATTAAATGATGCTTTTTCACTAATTATATTAATATCTTTAGTTAAGAAAAAACCAATATCAGAGCGGATTGTAAAATTATTCTTTAGTAATAAAGTACTTAATCCAAAGACGTTTGTTTTTCTAAATCCATAGTAAATGTCAATATATGGAAAGGAAATATCAGGACCATTCCCAAAAACATTCACTCCAGAAAAATTAAATATTCTATCAGAACCTGAAAAATAAGAAAAACCTATATCAAAATTATCTATTGTATAAATTAGATTAAATCCATATTCTGATGGATTTTCTATTTCAATTGTTTCTTCTTTTGTTGGTACTATTGGAATTACTTCAGGGAATTCTGGATCTATTTCCCCATTAATTATTGGCATTCTACTTACGTTATGGAATGGAGAATATATAAATTTCAATGAAAAATTATTCCAATAAATATTCGATGCAAACGAGTAACTACCTAGCTTTCGAGATGCGCCACCATCAAATAAATAATAATAATCTAATCCATTTAAATTGTCTAAAGGACTATTTTCATCAACAAATCCCCAGCTATGAATTTGTTTTCCAATCCTCAGGTCTCCAATAGGGACGTACCATGTCAAATACAGTTCTCGTAAATCCAGTATAAAATCCTGAGGGCTATTATCATAGAGATAATCTCTATCTAGTTTTCTGTTCCATTCAAATGCTAATTCAGAATTTAGAGAAAAATCATCTTGCTGATTTATATATTTTAATTCTAACATTCGATATGGAAGTCTTAAAATTGAACCTTCATTTATCCGATTTGCATAGGAGAAATTTGCATTACCAGACAATTGAGATTGGGGAAAAATGAAACCTATTAAAATTACTATTATTATTTTAATTTTAAACATATGATTAGATACTCCTATTTAAAGCTGAATTTAGCCATTCTAAAACTTCTTCACCCTGTTCAACCCATGCTTTAGTTAAAGCCCAATCAGGGAAATCACCTAATAATTGTCCATTCCACATGTAGGTGACTTTTGTTTGCTTGTTATCTAATTTCTCTAAAATCCATTTTCCACCAGCATTTGGTAATCGAATTGCACCTTTAAATTGAATTGAATTAGGATGATTTACAGAATAAAAATAGAATTCTTTATATCTTATTGTTTCACTAATTTCATATTTTACAATATAGTCTCTACTTGAAATTGGAAAAGGCATGTCCAAATATACGTGAATTATATCTTTTTCATATAATTTTACTTGAGTTATTCTTTCAAAAATATCTGGATATTTTTCTTTATTTTCAATAACTCTAGATACTTCATTGAAACTATGATTTAAAATTCGTTCAGACTTGCAGATTGGATAGTTCTCAAATTCAGTCCAACCAATCCAGGTTTTATCATTTTGTAAAACTTCCCATTCATTAAAGGCCTGTGAGGGTAAATTGATTTTTTCTATTGTAAGTCCCAAATTAAAAAAAGTCAATATAATACTTAAAAATTTACACAATTAGAAGTTACCATTTAAAAATGTTAAATAAATTCTTTCGCAATCATTTTTAATTTGATTTTCTGTAAGATTAAATTTTTCTAAGTCATATTTATGATTAGATTTAAAGGTTTTTTGTTTTTTCGCAGTTTCTTTTATCAAATTTTCAATATCTTTAGATTTTTTCACTTCAAGAAATTCTAATATTTCGAACATAAGATTATCAAAATCATTCATTAATCTATCAAAGGTAACAATCTTTACTTTTGATTTATCAATTTTATTATTAATCCAATCTTCATGAAAGCGAATCAATAACTCTTTGAGTGCGTTATAAAGACGCGATAAATATCTCTTTCTAAGATCTTTTGGTTGATTCCAAAATCCAAACTTCTTATCTAAAACACCAGTAACTAAACTTAATCCAGATGGAATAACTTGTAGTGGATCTCTAATCATATATAAAACTTTACCCTGGGGAAAATAATTTTGAAATTCAGGCATATTTGCACTTACAGAAAAGAGTTTTCCAAAGTAATATTCTTTTTGAGCCTTATATTTTTTTTTTGACCACATTTTACTTAACCAATCAAAATCACGGTGGGACATATTTCGTTGTTTTGGATCAAACCATGAAAATAAATCTTGCTCTGCCCATGCCAAAATAAATCCGTATAGAAAAAAGCCATCATTATATCGAAACAGAATAGAAGCATCATCTGTCTCAACTGAGCTTAGACTAGTTTTATGAGCATCCGTTGAATGATGTTTTGTTGGGCTATATTTTTCCAATAATGGTAGTATTGGTTTTAATAATTTCTGTAGTACAATAGAGGGAAATATCATCTCCCACAGTTCACTACCTGTACCGAAATTTTTTGATAGGAATCTCTGTAAAAAAGTTGTTCCTGAGCGAGGATTTCCAACGATTAAAATTGGATTTTTTAATTTATCATTAACTTTTTTAGGGTAAAAAAGCTTATCTAAAATATTAAAATATTTCACTATAAATTTTAAAAAAAGTAATGAAAAACCAGTAAAAATTGGAGTTATCGATTTACCAAATGTTTTACTAATTGTAAAATAGGCAGTTTTTAGTCGTTTGAATGTAGTCACATTATACATGATCTTAAAATTAACTTATTCCTTATAAAATTTTATTCCGAATTCTTGTAAAACTTTATTACAAGAAAATTCGTTGAAAATTTAAGACAATAACATAAAATAGTGTACTAATTTTTGTTTAAATCATTATGTTAATAAATAAAATTTAAAAATGTAACTAGGAGCAAATTAAATGCACAAAAAATTACTAATTTTAATATTTTTTCCAATATTATTATTAACTCAAGAAGTGTTTGATGG
>MDTB01021544.1_pt1 | contig 13436 bp, 11 predicted proteins | sample 811161 | NCBI WGS metagenome assembly MDTB01 (sample SAMN05326650, study PRJNA326480) | marine metagenome | isolation source: seawater | place: Mediterranean Sea | collected 2009
AGTAGAACGCGAAGTAGAACGCGAAGTAGAAAAAGAAAAAACAAATATAGCCTCACCGGAAATGGAAGACTTTAGTTCATCTACTTCAACATTTAGTGACGGTAGTGATGTAACATATATTAGCGCGGAAAAAGTTACAACTGGTACGCAGACGGAAACTGGTCCAATGTATGTTATTAGAAATCAAATAGATGATGTGTTGAGGCGGTTTACTTGTTTTTGGAATTTTCCTCGTTATATTTTTTAGATTTACAACATAAACAACGGGTAAAATAGCGTTCAATAATGAAATTAATACCTATGGGTATGCCGATATATGGCATATTGATGATTTTGTTTTTATATACAATAAAGTCAAAATAATTAATATCGAGAATAATAATAAATGAAAAAAGTAGTTAAAATTCCAATATCGCAAAATAAATACAAGGAGACCAAACATAGTTATCGTCTCCGGGATCCCGCCCAGGTGCGAAGAAAGGCATTAGCACGCGAAATAAACAGAAAGATTAAGATGGACGGAATAACAAAACGAGAAGCTGTACTAAAGAAAAAGGGTAGATTAAACGCCTTACGTATATTTAGGAAAAATAAGGGGCGAGGTTCCCCAGAATATAAATACTGTAGGGTTTTGACGGCGGATATGAATTATCTAGATCGCCGATATTTAGGTAAACCGGGTAAAGCAAAGTCTATATGCGGCGGGAAAACGCAGAAAACTCGTAAGTTACCTCGAAAAACTTTCTAAGTTATAAATAACACAAGTATATAATGGCTGCTAGAGGTTCTAGCCCACAGCCAGGAGGTCGTCCACGTTCAGGATCAGCCGACGGAAAAGAGGGTGAGGAAGAAAAGAAACCTACTGTGTGGCACCATCAGCAAATGGTGATATTAAAAGAATGGGGCGAGAAGGCAAGCGGCTATCGTTGGATGCACGAACGTGCCGCGGCTCGCTATAAGAAGATGCATATGAATTTTAGTTTACCAGTTATTATATTATCAACATTAGCTGGTACGGCGAATTTTGCTCAAAGTTCTTTTACCGGGGTTCTCGCGGTTTGGGGTCCTCAAATTATTGGTGGCGTTAATCTTGTTGCCGGTATGATCACAACAATAGCGCAGTTCCTCAAAATAGGCGAGCTTATGGAAGGTCACAGAGTTGCTAGTATAGGTTTCGGTAAATTTTCACGTTCTATAGCGGTTGAGTTAGCACTTCCTTCTAATGATCGTAGTATGGATGGAGATGAATTTTTAGATAAAATGAGAATGGAGTTCGATGCTCTATTAGAGGCAAGTCCACCTATACCTACGGATCTTGGACAATTGTATCTTAAGACCATTCGTGGTATAGAAACTGCCAACCCCACAGCACCCAAAATAAGTTTACCTGAAATATTGGAGGTTCGTGGCCTTGTATTATATGAACCCACAAAGGAAGAAAAAGCTGCCGCCATAACAGCCCACGCCGCGGGTAAGCTTATGGAAAAGGGCTTAATGAGTAAGTTAAAGAAAACCGCAAGTAAGATGCAAACATCTCTTACCCCTAAACCCCCGGAAGCGGGAGGTACCAGTTCCGGAGCCGCACAGAAGAGTGCAGTGGAACTTGAACTTGCGAACTTAAGAAATACCGGGGCTGTTAAAGCCGCTAAAAAGGGTTCAAAACAAGCACCCGAAGGAATAGCAACTAAACTCGAAGAAATAATGGCATCCCAACCTGTACCGGAAGCGCTCGAGACGCAAGGTCGACAATCTCGACTTGCCAGTATGATTGAAGTTGATCCAACATTACAAATCAAACCACCGGCACCTCCGGCACTTGGCGAATCACAATATCGCAGACCACCCGCTGATATAGAACAACCAGATAGCGATGAGGAAAGTAGTGGCGACGAAGCAACAACTATAACCGCACCCGCGGCGGGAGGTTCCGGGGCCGCTCCGGAAAAACAGCCGGAAAGTGGCGTTTAAAAATACCTCGCTAGTAATTAATAGTGTGAAATATGGTTCGTTTACTTGATATGCCGTATAGTTATGCATATACAAAAATGTACTGGGCAATGGTCAATAGAGATCCATTTGGAAAGTACAATTTTTGTGGGTTAATAAAATTAAAACCCAATGAGCATATAACGGCCGACCATCTTCGCGATGTGACAATTCTTTTAAACCAAAAAGAACTTGATCTTCGGGGACAGGATATAGTTATTTTACAAAATCTTTCGATGGAACTATTGATGTGTAGGGCGGTATATTTTCGCACTTTAAACATACATTCTAAAGCTCAAGGAACATCTTAATAAGACGTATTAGATTTTTAGGCGTTTCACCGGGGTAAGTTTCTAAGTAATATTCTGGATTACCCTTCTGGGGTTTTTCAAAAATGATATTTGTGTAACCAGTTACGCGAAATATGGTTTTTTCGATAACACCTTTATTAGCAACGGCCGCGGATCCCGCGGGTTTGAGAGACATAGGGTACAATTCAACAGGTGTATTGTACATATATTGGGTATTTATTGTTATCTTCTTTTTTGGACCGGAAACAGCCCACATTTTTTTAGCTCCTTTAAATTTAGGTATTTCTAAACCCGGAACCGGTACAATAAATTCGCCCTGGGGTGTGTGAAGCTCTTTTATTGTGGCCTTGGGAAAATCGCGTTCTGCGATACATTCAAAAGGTATCGATTTTTCGGGGAAACGAACGACTATTTTCTGGGGCTGGGAATCCTGGTTAGGGGTAATTTTACAATATCCGGCAATGGATTTGCGAACAGGCTCTGTAAAAATATCATTTTGGTGAATAACCCGAAGTAGTTGTTTCCGAGTTAAATATTTCAGTATTTTTTTCGGGTCTCCAATCTGTAATACATCGCGTAAATCGATAGGATTTAAATAGCCGCCGATAACGCTATCAATAGTGCGTGCGGCGTTAGGAGATTTATCAGTGCGCCAGCGTACGAATTCTGTAGAAATAGAACGGCCCTTGGTATCTACTCGGGTTAATCTTAATTCTGCTACGAGGGCTTGTTTATTTCGGTTTTTGGGGCGTTCTTCGCGGATGGGAAGGTTGGTGGGTTTATTTAGGCGGAGTGTGTATTCTTTTTTCTTTTTTGGGTTAGTCCATTTGAATGTGTATTCCTGACCCGTTTTATCAAGTAGACTATCACTTGAACCCAGAGCGACATCTATAGTTTGTTCATTCCGGGGTTTCCACTTAAATTGTATATTATCGCATCTTTTCCAGGGTCCTTTAACGTACGGACGTGTAGTATCATTAAAAATAAGACCGTCAAGCTGGGGCCTTTTTAACCCCAATTTATCACAATGAGTTTCAAACGTAGAAGCTATATCAGCATAAGGATCAGCATTACGTGAAAAAGTTTCTCTCTTATAATATGGTTTGGGTAACATAACAAGCCAATTATCAGGTGAAGCATCAACGGTTAAATAACGAGCTAGTTCATTAACTATGATACTGTATCGTTGGTCGAAACTAAGGTGTGTTATCATTTGACCTTTGAAGCTTAGCACGTCAAAAACCCAATAAACCCAACGAGTTCGGCCCTTAGATTTCTCTTGTATAATTTCGCCATCAAGAATACAATTTGGGAAATTGCGTCCCTGGGGCGTACTTCCGCTACTATGGCGGGGTTGGAATACACGTAGTTGGGTGCCTCCTAAACCGCGGTCAATAAAGTATGGTACTTTAGTTACACGTTCCCGGGGGTTGCTGGAAGGTGCATCCATTATACACAGATAGCGGACGCCATCAACTTTGGGTGTAACATTGAATTGGCTTTTCCATAAGCTCTTCGCGAATTTGGCTTCTAGTGTAACGGGATTTCCGCCAATAAATTCCTTCTGTTGGGTCCGGTATTTATATTGGTCTAAAACCGGTTTTGAAAATTCGACGCGTTCCATATTGTTTTAATAGAAGGCTATATTTTATTTACAGACAGCTTTCTACGAATTTTTCAGCTGCCTTGAAGTCACTATAGTGGTCATCTGGTCTAAAAACCACGTGATTAGCCACGGTATGAGCCAGTTCGTGAACTATAAGCCATTCTTTGTATCCATTCCGCGCATCTAGAAAAATTGTACGCGAACTTGGCCTTAAATAAGATATCGCATATCCCGTACAGTCTTTACGGTCTTCCTTTACTGCACTACCGTTGAGGTCTCGGGCTGATGTTATTTTTGGACCGATAGGGTAGGCATCGCGGTCCAATATGATATTGTAGGGTTTATTCATACCGGAAAATTTTACGTATGTTCGGTTCATTTCCTGAACCTTGTGTCCGTATTTATCGTGTATACTAAGAAAGAGTTTTCTTTGGTGTTTTTGTAATTCGCTTAAGCGCGTTTTAGCTTTCATATTTTTAATAATTTTTTCCATAGTAGCTTGATACTCGGCTAATACATTGGCGGCCCTTTTACGATCATCTTCGGTTCCGCTCTTATGTACTTTGTAGCGTTTCTTATCCTTTGCTATTACCGATATGTAGTGTACATCACTTTCGGGAAAGTCCCAACCTTTGCGTATTTTATTTCCAATTGGCCCGTTTACAGCTTCGTCCCATTCTGTTAACGTGGCTATTCGTGACATTCTTAACCAAAGGCTAGATAATTGTTTGTCAACAGAACAAGTTGTTGAGGAAACCGCGATTAAATATATTTAAACAAAACCTGTGCTTATATTAATAATAGACCAATACATAATGTCTGTAGCGCACGGAGATATAGGGTTTGCCGAAAGTTTTATTCAAAACGTAAACGAGACCGCCTCTAATACAGCGAATAAAATAGATGAAACTAACGACCTTCGTAAGTTGTATAAGGAGGGTAAGGAGTATACTTATTTGCTAACGGTTTCTGGCAAAACTAATAATGTTGCCGTCAATGTTAACCCGGGGTTTAAGAATGTTACGTCTGTTGAAGTAGTACAAGCACGTATTCCCTTTACAGAATATACCATTGAAGAAGACCGTAATCAAATATATTGTACAGTTACGCAAGGGGCGACGACAGAAACATTTGCTATAACTTTAGCTACGCGAGACTATACAAATGATGATCTTATTGAGGAATTTAACTCACGAACTAAAGAACTTACGCACTTAGGTCAAAGCTTAAAAATGGAAGAAATAGATGGTACCGGTAAGTTCTTCTTTTATACCCTGGATTGGGATGGCAGTGCAGTTGGTACTAATATAAACGACCAGGCGAACTCCACCGCTAACCCCACTTTCACAATAAAGGCTACAACTACAGCATTTTACCCCTTAGGGTTAGCTACAAAGATTGGCGGTGCCACCGAAGACCTAAATTCTGTGGCTGGTAAAGACTACAGAAAGGTTCTAAACTCAACAAAGCAGGCTAATACATACGCACAATCTGTAGAATGTCCATTTCGTTATGATCTTGTTGTAAGTGATCTTATTAGTTTGAGGTGTGAGGAACTTGATGGTTTAATCAATAGGGGGCACGAATCTTCTAATATTATGCCCCTAGGAGAATTCTTTTTGGCCAGCCCGGGCATGAACGAAAGCACTTTCCAGAAAAGCATACCCGATAGACCTATAGCACCCCCAATTGAATTAAATACTATGTCATTCCGTTTCACCCGAGAAAATACGGGAAATGATGTTGGGACCATTATGGATTACAATTTCCGCGGAGTAAAGTGGTTCTTAAAGATAGCCATCAAGACACTCGAAATTGCTAGCCAGTCGGCTATTGATGGAACTTTGGGGGCAAGTTCCGGACCTCTTCTAGACAGTTCGTTCGATATGAGCGAACTAACTGAAGGTTTTAAAAATACCGGCGGTATACGAAGAACTGTAGAAACAGTACCACAACCAGGAGTAAGTTCTATGATGTCAAGACACGACGGTAGTTCGGCAATGGGTGCTCAACAGTTTACTTTTTTGCCCAGTGCGTCTAATAGTGGAGACTACGGGAGGATTTAAAATCTGTGTTAAAATTAAAAGTTGAACTGAATGAGATTTGGAAGTAATGGTTCTCAGCAATCTCGGGAAAATTCCCTGGATAGCCCCGAGAATTCACAATCTACCCGAAGTATACTGGAGAGTTTGTCCAATAGCCCACGAAGTGATTCATCACCGTTGGACAAAGCAATAAATGATATTAGGGAAACTATAAATAAAAAGAAACGCGAGGGAAGACCTACAAGTGAGGATGAAAGATTGCGGGATGTGCTTTTACATAAAAAACAAATAAAGCAAGAACAAAAGGATTATCTTATTTCTATTAAAAAGTCTGATAATAGAGAGGCTCTTCTTGAAAAGCTCGTAAAGGTTGACCGGGTTGTAGACAAATACGGCGAACGGTATGTTCAGGGTAAAATTAGTTCTAGTGAGTTCAAAATCAAACAAGACGAAACAATTAAAACACTTCGCGACTTTCTCGGTAATTTGGAAAAACACGTAAGTTTAGATGAAGTTGCTGCTAAGATAATGGGTACTAGAACAAAAAAGGATGGGAAACCCCTTATTAGTGGTCGTACTACCGGTGTAGTAGAAATTCCTCCCCTTAAACAACCTAGAGTTAAACACTCTCCGCGTCCAGAACCTGTGAGTGACGATGCTTTCGAGGCACCCAAACCCAAGATTCGTCAATACAGGAGTCGTATTATGCAAAATCTTCCCCGAGAAAGACCCGAAATAAAAATAACCCAGGAAAAGGAAAAACCAAAGGTACGTCCACGCCGCCGAGCTTCTCCAATACAGGAGAAATACCCACCAGTATCTATTGCCGAGATTGAAAGACAGGATTTATTAAAAAAAAAGAAATCGCCACCCAAGAAAACTGGTATTTTATTAAAGCCCGCGCGCGATATTTCTACGATGAGCGCACAGGACATAGAAAACCTATTCAAGCAACTCGGCCTCAAACTTCCTCGGGGAACCGCGAAAAATATGAAAACCAAGACACGCAGGAAAATGATACAGGACTATTACGAAAATGTCAAACCTGTACGCCGTGTCACCGCAAAAACAAAACTACCTCTAGCGCCGCCCCGTGTAACGAAGAAAATAAAGCTACCCAAGCGGATCAAGGTAAAGGCGGCTAAAAGAGTAACCGTCCCCGTTGCCAAGGTAGACCCGGCTAAAAAGTTAAAACAGACTGACGAGGTGTTTAACCCATATTACCCAAAACATAATAGGATAAAGAAGGTAAAGGGTAAGGGATGGGTTACATATGAAGCTCGCCCTCTAGGTAAAATAGTTTATATTTCCACTGGTAAAGAAAAGCAGTACGACCCCAGACCTTCTTGGGACTGGAAGCCGGAAAATGCCGGTGATAAAATTATGAAAGAGTATGCGGCGCTCCGGAAGGAACTACTCGACTCTATATCTAAACAAAGCGAAGGCAATCAGTTTACCCTGGCGCATCATATAGAGTGGTGTCACCGCGTATTACAAACATCTCGCGCTGAAATAGGAAAAATGAAAACTGGACGCAAAATTACACCTCTCGACAAAAAGGCTAAAGCTATACTCGCCGCGGCCAAAAGAAAGGTTCGCCCAGATTCTAATAATCTACGCGGTACAAACGTTAAGAAACCACTTATTATTACAATGAGCGGACAGATACGACCGGGTCAAAAAGCAACGGCCCGCCCGCGTTTGCTTAAGAGAGTTCCAGTTGAAGTATTAGAAGCACCAATACCTGAGTACTATTCTCGCGTAGAAATGATAATAATACCAGCCCACATATCAGGCAAAACCGGTGGAGCTGGACCCAAGGGACACGCGGCCCAGGAACAACGCGTTATTCGCAAATTACCCAACTGGAATGATGTACCAGCAACAGGGTTTAAAACTACAACTAAGAACACCGTAACCCGAGATGTAACTATGGAAGATCTCGAAACATACTTGGGAAAGACATACCAGCTAGGATACCAAAACACCGTTCACGGTGGATCCTATATTAAAATAAGCGAAGCTGACCGTATTTATGCTTACCAACGCGGTATCGATCTCAGGACTATTCGGGGCACTTATCTTGTTGACCCACGGGAACCAGGGGCATTCCAACAGTACATTATTACCCGGGAGAATTTAGATAACTCTCTTTCCCGCGGTGCTAACGTTGCTCCTACCGCCCCTGGTACCGACCCTGATACAGCGGAGGAAAGAGAACGAAAGATAATGAAGGCGGCGATGGACCGCGCTAAGTACATATACCAAGTGGCCCAACAGGCTAAAGCTAAAGTAACACTTATCCGCGCTGGTAAAAAGACTGTTGCCAAGAAGACTGAAACAATGACAATGGAGCAATATGAAAAGGTACTTTCCGGAAAAATGGAACCCATAGCCGGTTTCACCACAGAAATGTACAAAGACGTTATTAAAAAGCTTCAGTCTGTTCTAGAACAGATGATATCGGCAGAGGCTAGTTTGGTCGATGAAAAGAACAGGGCCACAATGAAGGTTAACATTGAACAGGTTGTCAAGTTTATCGAAAATGTAAAGAAGGGGCAGGTCAAGAGCCCACCCAAAATAAAGAGACGCGGCGTTAAAAGGGTTGTCGCTGGTGCCCAATATATGAGGATGCGCGGGGTCGTTGTTGATGAATCATCACCATCCAAATCAACAACAAAATCAACTAGCAGCAGTCCAAGTCCACCACCCAAACCCAAGTCTCCACCCAAGCCAGTTAAGCTGAAGATACCTCCACGGAAAATGAACGCCGAAGAGACATTAATCTTGAACCATTTTGAAACCCTAGACCTGGACCCTACGGCCACAACGCCTCAATTAACCCGGGCTTACCGTAGGCTCGCTATGAAAGTTCACCCAGACAAAAATACATCTCCCCGGGCCCAGGAGAAATTCATCCAACTGAAAGAGTCGTACGATTTCCTAAAAGAGCCCGCGGCGCGAACACGCCAGACAATGGATAAACTCGCCGCTGAGACTAAAGAATACAACGACCGTCGCGAGAAGACACCACCGAAAGCTAAGCCTGAGCCTAAAGCTAAGGCTAAGTCTCCTACTGAAACGCAGCTTAAAAAGCTAGCTTTTGATTTCGTTCGTAATATGTACCAAAAGGAAGGTAATTGCGACACATTAACAAAGGGTATGATTAAACGTCATCTTGTTGGGCAAACCACCATAAGCAAGGAAAGGATTGGCGCTTGGTTAAAGGATAATTTAGACGACCTTCTCAAAATATGCCAGGGAGAAGGTTCTAAAAAATCGAAGTCTTCTTCCAGTACACCTTCAAGTTTAAGCGATCTCGTTCGCGAGTTCGAAGAGGACCTCGCACGGTCTAAGAAGAAAACGCCCTCTGATGAGAAGAAGGCGAAAGCTGTTAACAAGGGTGCCGGTACGGAAACTATACAACAAATGTTAAAACGTCTCAAAGATGAAGAAGAACTTCGCAAAAAGGGTGTCAAGATACCAAAACGTTACAAGGGTCCCCCACCCACTGATGTAACAAAACCAATGGCGAAAGCTTACCCAGGTGTACATATTGATGATTTATTTGGCGGCTCACCAACAACATCATCGTCGTCGTCGTCGTCACCAACAACTGAATCGGAATCTTCAACTTCAGCGTCATCTAATAACCCATCGCCTCCCTCAAACAGTTCGAATATAGGTAAAAAAAAGTAATAAAAAAATATAGCATCATATTAGTAGTACGTACAAAACTAACGTAAAATATGACATCCGTCGAAGATAATAGCTCGAACTATGTAACAATAGTGCCAGCTAATTATCCAGAAACCGCCGAAGCCGGAGATACCCAAGAATTACCTAGGTTGGAAATAGATCTTGATGATGAAAAGAAGGTACCGGAAAGAGACCCGTGCGAAATAGGACTTACATTAGAACAAAGCCAGGAATTATCTAGCATTTTAACATTACTATTAACACAGACCTTCGCTGATGTTAAAAAACCGTGTGAAAGTTTTGATATTTAAATAGAGTGTGGTGTTTCATCATCATCAATGTCATCGTCACTTTCGTTATCAAACACTCGACCAGTAAGGTCGCAAATAGCGGACCTGAAATTATTGTTATTTATTTCAATAGCTTCATTTCCGTATGGCGTATCGGCGGCTTCGCGCATAGCGTGTTGTGCCGCTAACTTACACAGTTCGTGTAAATCGCTGCCCGATAAGCCGTCTGTTTCGTCAGCTATTCCGTCAATGTCGACGTCATTTCTTATTGGTTCGCCGATTAATACTTTTTCCAATATAGATTTGCGTGCACATTTCTTTGGTAAATCTACCTTTATGTGTAATCTCATTCTTCTTTTAAGTGCTGCGTCTAAGTTGTCAAGTCTGTTGGTTGCTCCAAAAACTATAACACCCGGATCTCGTTTGTATATACCGTCCATTTCTCCCAATAAACACGTTTTCACGCTAGTTACGTGACTGTGGTCAAATATGTTGCGAGTTCCACACATACCATCTATTTCATCGAAGAATACAACACACGGTTTTATTTTATTGGCTAGCGAGAAAATGGCATGAATCATTTTTTGACTTTCGCCGTAGAATTTGTTTTCCACCATATCGCTTGTTACATTAATAAAGTAGCCTCCTATCTTTTTAGCAACCGCTCGAGCCATCATTGTTTTCCCCGTACCCGGCGGCCCATATAATATAACGCCGTTTGGAGGTCTTAGTAATTTGCGGCCCTTATAAAGACTAGGATTTAAGGTGGGTTTTATTATAAGTCGTTCTATATTATTTTTGAGTTCGTTATTACCGCCAATATCATCAAAGCCTTCATCTATATCTTCGCTCATAACTATATTGGATAGAACGTCTCTTTCGTGAGCCGATAATCCTATAGGGTTGATTTTCATTTTATCGTATATTTTCCATAATTTGCCGTAGTCGGTATTACTTCCGGCGCTTCCCTCGGTTTGTACCATAAAATAATGAATACCGCAAGTGAAAATAGCCATTATTATCATGACAATAAAAACTTTAAAGAAAGTAACCCAAAAACTTGGAGGTGATCGAGGTTTGGAACTCGATACTTCTTTTGGCATTTACTAAAGTCCCTTTATTAATGTTCAACGGGTATAGCCGCAAAATATTTTCCCCGATAATAGTAAGAATCCAAAAAGTTAAATGCCACGCAAATTTTATGGCCAGTTTGGAGAAGATAAATACGTATTCGAAACATTTTTCGCTGATCGTACAACACCCGGCACCTATTTTGAAGCCGGTGCCATCGACGGTATTAGTCTAAGTAACACTAAAGCGTTCGAAGAAATGGGATGGTCCGGTGTTCTTGTAGAACCTATGCCACACATATATAAAAAACTAGTTAAGAATAGGCCCCGGGACAAATGCTTTAGCGTTATTTTAGATAGCAACCGCGGGACCAAAACGCTCGCTATAGATGATAAGCTACCCAACGTATCTTCTGTCGTAGAAGATAATAAGGGGCACAACAACCACTGGCATAAGGATGATGACGGGAATAATACAAGTCGTGAGATAACATTGCCGACAGATACTATGTCTAATGTGTTAAAAACGGCGGGAGTAACGCATATTGATTTTCTCAGTTTAGATGTTGAAGGTTATGAGGTACAAGCTTTAAGTGGTATGGATTGGAATATACCGGTTGGCGTTTGGTGTATTGAGACGCGCGCCGCGGGGCATGCCGATCATAGAACATTTCAAATAAGAAGAATGTTGGAGCGAAATGGTTATACATTTCATAGTTACTTTCATATTAATGAAATTTGGATAGGGCGAAACTTGGAAAAATTCCAATCGATAACGCCGCCGCCCCAGGTAACGTCTATTATTCACAATCTTTTCCAAGCCCCTCCCACTGCTCTATTAACGGCAGCATCTAATGATTTCGGTGTTCCACCCGAACAACCGGAACCCGTAGAAGCACCGAGATTGGACCCGAATATAAAGTTTATTGGGCAAGTCATTGTAGTAGCATTAGTTATACAGATGGTAACTACTCTGTTGAAATCTAGCAGGAAATAATATATTAAGTTATAAGCGTTCTAATATCGCCTCGAGTTCACGAGGTCGAGAGTCGTACCATTGTTCAACGATGCGTATTTGTTTATTAATTTCTCCGCGTTTTTTGCCGGAGCGTGCTATCAATACTTTAATATTGATGCCACGTAACCCCATAATAAAACCATCAACACCCAAACGAGTAGCACCTAACACTCGGGCCGATTTAAGCTTGCGGAACACATTGCTCTCAAGAGAATCGGAACCCTTGGGAGAATCGGCTTCGGCACGGGCCGCTGCTGCCGCACCTTCAGGAATGCGTCGCGTTTCTGCTCGGGCCAAGGCTGGAAAAAGGTCGGCTGCTATTTTGGCTCCTTCGCTGGTCATCCAGAATTTTTCCATTTCGCGGTCGCGGATCTTATCCATATCTTCGGTTAGAACGCCAAATATGTTGCTTAGTTGTTCCCAGGATAGACCTTGATTTGTCATTACACTACCATAGTAACCTATAACAGCTACTAGCGCGCGGCGTTTTTGGGTCTTGGGCATACCCTTACCTTCAGGTAAGCTCTGTAAATATCGGGCGAGGAAGCCTCCGCAAGTTTGAGTGAGGCGGCCGAAAGTGCGTACCTCCATTTGTTTATTGTATGTTCTAAAGTTTTCGGTTATTTCGTTTAGAGTTTTAAGAAAATACTTTTCCCTGGGATCCCGATCTTCGGGGAAGATGCGGGGAAATTTAGGATCGATAGGTTGACCGCGTTTATCAACGTATTCGGTGATAACCGGCAGTGCCCACCAACTATCACCGGCCTGGGGTCCTAAATCAGGTCCGTGACGACCTCCTCCAATCTGTTGCCAGGTATGGGCGCATACGGTACAAATAGCGGTGGCTCCGGCAAAACCTTCGTTAACGATGTCGGTGCTTTGGCAACGCGGACATCTTTGTACAACTTCGCGAGGGCTTCCGGGGCTGCGTCCGGATTTTGCATCGGGGGATGGGCTTTTTCCTTTTTTGTGACCTTCCCATAGTTCTTCCATTTCTGTCATAGTAGCGTTGGGGTACACTTCGCGGTATTTGGGGAATGCGATGTGTATTTTAATAAGGTGTAGGAGCAGTTTGCGGCATAGTATTCTATTTTTGAGTTGTCTATCAAAACATTGCCAAGATTCCATTTTAGATCGAAGCGCGGCTCGGTACATTTTTATTTCGCGCTCTGGTTCAGTTTTTTCTTTAATTTTGGCTCGTGGCATTCGAATATGAGTTAATCTTATTAATAGTATACAAAAAAAATCGGGGCTCTTATTAAGAATATAAATTGAATATGTCAACTAATAAAAGCACTAGTGCTACAGGAAAATGGCAACTGCGTCAGGAGTGCGGAGAAAGTTCAGACAGTCTCGGCTACGATGACGTCAAGGACATTATAGCGTGCTTCTTTTTTACTAAAAGATTTAC
>MDTB01069484.1_pt1 | contig 13436 bp, 10 predicted proteins | sample 811161 | NCBI WGS metagenome assembly MDTB01 (sample SAMN05326650, study PRJNA326480) | marine metagenome | isolation source: seawater | place: Mediterranean Sea | collected 2009
AATCTAGAGGATTATTTTGATGGAAGGACTGTTTTCTTTTGTACTCATCGTGCTTCATTTATTAGTAAAGCTACAAGAGTTATTATACTCAATGATAGAGGTATACAGGTTGATATGCCTGCAGAAGAATATCTAAAAAAAATACAACCCGTTAAAGAAGTTTCTCAGTTAGGTAAAGGCTAAGAATGTTTAAAAAAATTAATGAAAAACTTCAGGATTTAGTAAATAAAGTAGTAGCTTTTTTCCAGAGTGATTTTTTTAAAAATTTATTAAATTCTACAAGAAATTTTTTTACGGCAAAATTTGAATTAATAGACCAGGATGATCGTTTAATAGATCCTTTGAAAGATGAGATTGATAGACCAATAAATAAAGCTAATACACTTTATTTCTTTATTATAGCTGTTGTTGTTTCTTTTGCAATTTGGGGATCAATAGCGAAAATTGATAGAAGCGTTATGGCGAACGGCCAAATAACACCAAATTCAAAAATTCAAATGATTACATCTATAATAACAGGAAAATTAGAAAAAATTTATGTTGAAGAAGGAAGTTATGTCAAAGAAGGAGACCCTCTTTTTTCAATTGATGCCTTAGAAACAATTGCTGAAAGAGATAAAACTGAAAACTTATATTACGCAACATTAGCTAAGATAGGTAGATTAAAAGCAGAATCAGGAATTGATAAAGAATTATTCTTTGATTTAGAAGTAAGAGAAAATAGACCGGATTATGTTGAAATTGAAACTCAAATCTACAATTTGAACAAAGCTGAATTAGAAATAACAGAAAGACAACTTTCAATGTCTGAAGATTTATATAGTCAAGGAGCAGAGTCAGAAATGTCTTTGCTCATCAGTAAACAGCAATTACTAAAAAGAAAAAATCAGATTCTATTAGAGCTTTCAGAAGCTGAGGAAATTCTATCAAATGCGAAAGCTGTATTACCTGGGCATAGATTAAGAGCAGAGCAAGCCGTTATAAAATCTCCAGTAAAAGGTACTTTAACTAATGTGAATATTTTTACAATCGGACAGCTTGTTGAGTCCGGATCTCTTTTAGGAGAAGTTGTTCCTGATGAAGAAGATTTAATAATTGAAGCAAGAGTGTTACCCGAAGATTCTGCATTTGTTCAAAAAGATATGAAAGCATTTATTGCTGTAACCTCTTATGATCAAAGTATATATGGAAGGATGCAGGGAAAAGTTGAGAAAATATCTGCTAATACTCGAACTGATCAAAATACTGGTGAGATTTTTTACACTGCAACATTATCAGCTAATTTTAAAGAATTTAGCGAAAAGGTTGGAGGACGTATTCAACCTGGAATGGTTATTCAAGCAAGCATTGTAGGTGATAAGAGAACAGTATTGGGTTATATTTTTTCTCCAGTAACTAAACTTCAATCACGAGCTTTCAGAGAAAAGTAATATGGTAAAGGATCTAACATCTATTCCTGTTGAAACTAGCCATCAACCAAGTTTTATTGGTTTGTGGTCAATTAAAAATTCTGAAATTTGTGATAAAGTGATTGCTTTTTTTCAAGATAATGAAATGTCTCATTCTGAAGTAGGATTTTATGACTATGCTGATAATAGCGTGAAATATGATAAAGAAATGGTTAACGGTAAACAGATGCAAGTTAAGCTAGAAGATCTACAAAGTGATGGCTATGATCCCATAAAAAATTACTTTCTTATGCTAGAAAAATGTTTCCTATCTTATTGCGAAAGTTGGCCAACAATTCAAACAGATAGAATAGGTGTTTCTCGAAATTGTTCAATTGTTAAATATTTAAAATCAAAAAAAAAGTTTAATGATTATAATTACCATCGAAAATCAGCAGAGAATGCTATGGATCTATTTAGTTTTAAGACTTATTTGAATTCTTTAGAAAATGAAAAAGGCAATACTGAGTTTTATTACCAAGGAACTTCAATAAACCACTTTAAAGGTTTAACTATTATTTGGCCAACAGATTGGACGCATGCTTCAAGGTTCATCCCGCCTGAAGATGATAGTATTTCATACACTATTAACGGGACATTAGGCTATACTCAGGTAAGAGATCAGAAAATAGGTCTTAGTTTTGATGAGCTTAGAGATTGATAATTTAATCAATTTATGAAAAATGAATCCAAAAAATGAACCCACTAATGAGCTTATAGTAAATTTAATTAAGTTGTTTAGTGAGGGTAATCATTCTGAATTAAAAAAAAATTCACAAAGCATAATTGATAACTTTCCTGAGAGTGGAAAAGGCTATCTGTTTCATGGAATTTCTTATTATATGGAAAATAATTATCTACAGAGTGAAAAATTTCTTGAAAAGGCTACTATATTGGATGCAAATGAAGCAATAGGTTTTAACTTTTTAGGTTTAGTAAAAAAAAATCTAAAAAAAAATGAAGAAGCAATACAGAATTATAAGAAATCTTTTGATTTAAATCCAAGTGATGGGTCACCATTAAGTAATTTAAGCAATTTATATAGAGAATTAGGTAAATTTAATGAGAGTCTTAAAAGTGCTAATTTAGCTGTTAAAGTTAGTCCCAATAATATTAATTTTAAAATAAATAAAATATCAGCACTCATTAATTTACGAAAAATTGATGAAGCAAAAATTCTAACAGATGAGTGTTTGGCAGAAGATAATTCAAATCCGGTGATATTAAATAATGCCGGAGTTATTAATAATATATTAAATGATTTTATTACTGCAAAAGAACAATTCCAAAAAGCCCTTCAATTAAACCCTCAATATACTGATGCATATAAAAATTATATTGAAACCCTTATAGGTTTAAATGATTTTAATGGTGCTTTAAAAGGGTATGAAGAACTCATTATTAAATATCCAACTGATAGTAATCTTTACACACTACCAACAAGTTTATTTATTAAATTAAAAAAAGAAAAAGAGGCCATAAACTTTTTTGATGGTTTAATTGAAAAAATAGGAAATATGGCTGCGATATATAATCAGAAAGGTATTTTATTTCGATTAATAAATAATAATTCTGATGCTATTATAAATTTCAATAAAGCAATAAATATTGAACCAAGTAATGCTGCTTTTTATACTAATCTTGGCGCAACATATTATGAAGAGGATGATTTTATATTAGCAGAAGAAAATTATCTAAAAGCATTAGAGCTAAACCCTAATGAGCATATCACTTATCATAATCTTGGAAATTTAAAAAATGCTCAAAAAGATTTTGACTCTGCTAATAAATATTATTCTCTTTGTTTGAAAAAAAATAATTCTTTTTATGACTCCTTTCACTCTTTAATAAAAAATAATAGCATCACTAAAAATGATGAAAGAGTTCAGTTTTATTTAGATAGGCTTGAAAATGGTTATCTTGACGATCAATCGGTTTCAACTCTAGGTTTTGCTTTTGGTAATTTCTATGAACAAATCCAAAATTATGAAGAATCCTTTAAATATTATAAAATTGCGAATGACGCATATAAGAAAAATGAAATATTTGACTATAAGCTAACAAAGGAACTATTTAAGGATTTTAAAAAATTATCAAAAAGAGATGATCAAAAAATAACAACTTCTTACAAGGAAGATATTTCACCAATTTTTATAATTGGATTACCAAGATCTGGTTCAACTTTAGTTGAACAGATAATTTCCAATCATTCACTTGTACAAGGCTTAGGAGAGATACCTTATTTTTCAAAAAGAATTCATCAAGAAAAGATAGATAAAAATATTGAATTATCGTTAGATATTAGCTGCTTATCTACAGAAGAAATTTCAAGAATTAGAAATGATTATTTGAATAAAGTTCATCGTCTTACAGACCTCGATAATACTTTTACCGATAAAAATCTATCAAATTTTATGAATATTAATAATATTTATACTGTTTTTCCAAATGCAAAAATTATCCATGTTAAAAGAGATGTACTTGATCAATGTTTTTCAATGTATTCAGTGAGATTTACTGGAAATCACCCTTATACTTATGATCTCGAGAGTCTTGGAAAATATTATCGATTATATGAAGACTTAATGAGTCATTGGAACAAAATATATCCTGAGTTGATTTATGAGATAACATATGAAAATCTCGTAAATGACATAGAGTATGAAACAAAAGCTATGCTTAAATATTGTGGGCTTAATTTTGAACAAAATTGTTTATCTTTTTATGAAAATAAAAGACCAGTTAAAACTGCGAGTGTTTACCAGGTGAGGCAGAAGATGTATTCTTCATCAATTAAAAGATCAAATAATTTCTTAAAAGAATTAGATCCCTTAATAAGTGCTTTAAAAGAATATGAGGCTAAGAATTGATAATGGATAAAGAAAATCAAATGTTTGAAAATATAAATAATCTTATTAGCCAAGAAAAATATCAAGAAGCAATAGATCTACTGAAAGGAAATATAGAACAAAATAAATCTATCTCGAGAAGTTATTATTGTTTATCTGAAATATTACGATTACAAGGAAAAAATAATGAATCTCATTCTAACCTTGTTGACGCTATTCAATGTGAAAATGTTTATTGGGAAGCAAATTATAAATATGCGAATTATTTAAATAATCAACAAAAATATGAAGACTCAATTAAGCACTATGATGCTGCATTATCGAGTGGGGTTAAGTCATTTAATATATTAACAAACTTATCGATTGCGCAATTGTTATCAGGAAAACATAGCGATGCACTTAAAAGTTTAGATGAGGCAGAAAAGTTTGAGGCTAATTCAGCACGAATTTATGATTTGCGAGGTGCTATATTTATGTCTATGAATGACAATGATAAAGCAATTTCTGCTCTAGAAAAAGCCGTTACTATAGATCCTAATTCATCTTATATGTTTCATAGGCTTGGTAAATGTTACAGTAATAAAGGTGATGTAAAGCAATCTATAAATATGTACAAGAAAGCTATTAGTCTAAATAATCAGCAAACAATTTTTTATGTTGATTTAGGAAACCTATTATTGAAAATTGGTCATACCGAAGATGCGCTACAAAATTATAAATTAGCTGAAAAAATTAACCCTAATGATCCACTAATCTTAAATAATATTGGAAATTGTTTGACTAACTTAAAAGAAAGTCAAGAAGCTCTAAGATATTATGATAAGGCAATAAAGATTGATGAAAACTATTATAATGCCTACATAAATAAATCTGTAATATTAACAAGTATAGGTTTATATGATCAAGCTTTAGAATTATTAAATAAATCATTGAAAATAAATGATAAATCATCTGAAGCATATAACAATATGGGTCTAACTTACTATGGAAAAAATGAACCAAGTAAAGCCATAGAATTTTATGAAAAAGCTATCCAACTTGATCCTACATTATTAAGGGCATACAGAAACTTAAGTGTAGCACATTTCACCTCTGGGGATAAAAACAAAGCGGCTGAAATTTTGTTTGAACTTCTTAAAATATCGCCTAACGATGATGAGGCTTTTAGAAATTTAGTTATAAATAAAGGTATTACGAGTAATCATAAAATTGCTAAGCATTTTGAAGATAGATTTATATCTATTGAAGAGCAAATTAAAGATTTACCGATTCATGAGATACCACAACCTTTAAAACACGCTCAAATCGAATCAGGTTTTGGTTTAGGCTCCCTATTTGACATAGAAAAAAACTACGATAAGGCTTTTGATTTTTTTAAGAGAGCAAACGATCTTCAGAGATCAAATATTAATTATGATATAAAAATAGAAGAAAAGTTATTTAGTCAGATCAAATCAGCATTTAATGAAAATGTTCTCAATAATCAAAAAATAAATGGTAGCGACTCTAAAGTTCCTATTTTTGTTGTTGGAATGCCGAGATCAGGAACATCGATGATTGAACAGATTCTTGCAAGTCATTCCAATGTTTATGGTGCAGGTGAGTTAAATGAGATTAAAGATATTGCCAATGCAAGTCTTACATTTCTTAAAAATAATTCTGTAGATAGTATTGGAGATCTAACATCTGATGAAAGAGTAAGGTTTGGTGGTGAGTATGTTAAAAGAATTAATAACATTTTGTTGAAAGATTCTTCAAATAAAGCAGCGAATAGAATTGTAGATAAGCAAATTTATAATTTTATATATATAGGTTTTATAAAAATGATTTTACCAAAAGCTAAAATAATTCATATAGAAAGAAATCCATTAGACACCTGTTTATCAATTTATACACTTAAATTTGTTGGACATCATGCTTATGCTTATTCTTTAAAAGATTTAGGTAATTATTATAATTTATATAAAGATATGATGAAGCATTGGAATGATGTAATTCCCAATCATATTCTACATATAAAATATGAAAATGTTGTTGATCAATTAGAAAAAAATGTAAGGAAAATACTAGAGTTTTGTGATTTAGACTTTGAAAAAGAATGTTTAGAATTTCATAAAACTAAGAGATATGTTCTTACATCTAGCGCTCTTCAAGTCAAAGAAAAACTGTACAGTTCATCGGTCGATAGATGGAAAGGTTATGAACGAAATCTTGAAGATTTAAAAAAATTAGTTAATTAACTTTTGAGAATTAATAATGATAGATGAAGATATAGAAGAAGGAATAAACTATTATAAAGAGGGCGATTATGTTAAATCAAAAGAAATTTTCTATAAAAAATATAAAATTGATAGGGAAAATCCTTTAGTAAATAAATTTATTGCTTTAATTTTGATAAATGAAAAAGATCAAAAAAATGCGTGGAAATTTGCACGCAAAGCTTTAGAAAAAAACCCAGAAGATAGAGAAAACTGGGTTATTCTCGCACAAGCATTTTTAAAAGATAATAAAATTGATGAGGCAAAAATGGTAGTTGTTCAAGCGCTTAAAAATGGCCTCAGCAAAACTTATGTTGTACAAATTGAAAAAGAAATTTCTCGAAGAATAAATGATCTATTAGCTAGTTCAAGTTTTGCAATAAAAACTAAATTTATTGAAAGAAAAAATAAGGGTGATAAAAATAAAGAATATTTCAAAAAAAATACGAAAATTGAACCTCATCAATTTGAAGCTTTAGAAATAAAAAACCTTCATAATTTAAAAAATTATAAATTATTAGAAATAAAATCAAAGTATTTTTCAAAATCATATCCTGATATATCTTATGGTTGGGAATATTTGGCTTTATGTAATATTCATAAAGGAAAATTTGATTTAGCTTTAAAAAACTATCAAAAGGCTTTTGAAATTGACTCCGATAAACATAGACTAGCAATAAATATTATTACTTGCCATATTGAGCTCGATCAAATGGAAGAGGCAGAAAAACTGTATAAAAAAATTAAGAAAGATTTCCCTCATATAAAATTACCAAACAATTTTCTTAAGCATTTTGATTAATAATTAATGTTAATGGTGGGCGCGGCTGGGTTTGAACCAGCGACCCCTACGATGTCACCGTAGTGCTCTCCCGCTGAGCTACGCGCCCAATTAAATTTATTATAATGATGTAATCTGTTACTGTATATATTATGAATAATTTAATATCCGATAAAGCAAAATTTTTTACATTTCTGGAGTCAAATAAAGAATTTGAAAAACCTTTAATTATATCTTCTCCACATTCAGGGACTTTACTAGATAAAAATTTATTAGCTAAAAGAAATAACGATATATATAGCTTTGACTCAATGCAGGATATGTATGTTAATGAATTTTCAAGTGGTTTGGATAAATGTGGTTTTACAGTTTTACAAAGTAATATTTCAAGAGTTGTAATTGATTTAAACAGAAACATTAACGAAATCGATTCAAAAATAATAAAAAATTTACCTTCAGATATCGAAATTAATTTATCTGATAAGGTAAGAGCTGGAATAGGGCTAATTACTACAAAAGATGCTTCTGGAAATAAAATATATGATAAAAAGTTAGATTGGATGGAGGTAAGAGATAGAATAAATAATTATTATTTACCTTGGCACAATGCCTTGAAAACTGCTGTTAAAAATCTTTCAGCAAAATTTAAAAGAGTTTTAATTATTGATATGCACTCTATGCCATCTAAGACAATTTATAACAATCAATTAGCTGACTTTGTTATAGGAAATAATTTTGGTAAGTCATCATCGGATACAGCACAAAAAATATTAAGTCGTGTAATTGAGTCTTATGGCCATAGCGTTTCAATTAATGATCCATACCCAGGTGGCTATATAACAAAGAATTACTCTTCAACTGATGAAAATATTCAATGTATTCAATTAGAGATCAAAAAAAGCCTTTATATGAATGAGAAAAACTTTACTAAAAATGACTACTTTGATGAGTTTTCATTAAATTTGAAACAAATAATATCTAAATTTTTTAATGAATTTGATCAGAAGATAGATATTGATTATGCAGCTGAATAAAACTAGGAATTAAGGTTTTATTGATTAATGTTAAAATTTATATTTTTATGAAATCGTCAAATATTTTCCAGAACTCTGATCTTAAGGAGTCTTTTTCCATTAATATTTCATGCTCACAATTCTCAATATTATAGATTTTACAATTTTGAAGATTTCTTGCCATTTCTTGAGTTTTCTCTGGGTTTACAACTCTATCGCATAAAGGATTAACAATACAAATTGGAGTTTTTATAAGCTTATGCGAATTATTATTTCTCATATTAATAAGGCTATTTTTTGTTGCATTGACCCATGCATTCGTTATCCCCCAAAGTCTAATTGAAGGTTTCTTTCTTACAAGTTTTTGAGTTCTTTTATATCTAGCAAGATCACTGGTTAAATCGTTTTTTTCAAATGGAGTTTCTTTACCCATATTAGGTTTTGAAAATAAAAAATATTTATCTTTTTTAAAAAAAAATTTCACAATGTTACTTAGAAAAAAAAGAATTTTTTCATATTTAAAACCCAGCATAGGTGCAGATAAAATAATGGCTTCAAAATTTTCTTGATTATTTTGCTGTGATAATAACAATAAATGACCACCCATAGAGTGCCCTATACCTATGAGAGGACCGGGGAATTCCTTATTAATTATGTCTTTAACAATATATGATAAATCTTCTGAATGAATTGAAAAATCCTCTATGTATTGTTTATTGGCGCTCTCAATCATTCGATCAGACAGACCTTGGCCTCTCCAATCAAAACAAACAACATTGAAATTTCTGTCTAACAAATCTTGTATGCATTCATAATATTTTTCTATGAATTCATTATGACCTTGTTGTAATAAAACAGTTCCAATAAATTCTTTATTTGAATTATCTTGTTTCCAATATGCCAATCTTATTTTCTTATTATCGGACATTGGAATGAAAATAAAATTTTTACCTTTAGGGGCTTTATAGTTTTCAAGTTCAAGGTAAGGAGCTTTTTCAAATTTTTGCATTTTATTAATATTGAATATTTATTTTTCTCATTTATCATAACAAATAAATGGAAACCTTCCAATGACTTGGGAAAAAGAAACAAAAGATATAAAAAAAAGAGAAGAGTTAAGCCTTAAGCATGGCGGAGAAGAGTCTGTCAAAATTCATCATCAAAAAGGAAGAAAAACACTAAGGGAGCGTTTATCAATAATACTTGATGACGATTCCTTTCAAGAGGTAGGGAAGATTGCTGGTGACTCTGAATATGATGAAAATGGAAAGCTGAAAGAATTTACACCAGCAAATTTTCTGCTTGGGTTTGGAAAGATCAATAAGAGGTCAATAGTTATTGGTGGAGAAGATTTTACTATGAAGGGAGGCTCACCTAACCCATCTGGTTTAAGAAAAAGCATATATACTGAAGAACTTGCATTAAAATATAAAATTCCTCTTGTAAGACTGCATGAAGGCGGAGGAGGTTCAGTAGCTGGAGCAGGGGGAACAGCAAAGAAACCTACCGTTCCAAGTGGAGATGCTGTCTTTTCAAAAAATAGATTTCAAACATTGGCAAAATGTCTTGGTACTATACCTGTAGCTACAGCAGCTTTAGGACCTGTTGCTGGATTGCCTGCGGCAAGGCTAGTGGCATCTCATTTTTCAGTAATGACAAAAAATTCACAAGTTTTAATTGCAGGTCCAGCAGTTGTAAAGCGTGCTTTAGGTATTGATATAACGAAAGAAGAACTTGGCGGACCAAATGTTCATTTAAAATCAGGTGCGGTAGATAATTTAGCTGAAAACGAAGAAGATGCTCTTAATCAAATAAAAATGTTTTTATCATATTTACCAAATAATTATCTTGAATTACCTCCAAAAAAAGAAACTAAAGATAAAAGAAATAGAATTGAAAACGAACTTTTAACTATAATTCCAAAGGAAAGAAGAAAAACATACGATGTAAGAAAACTATTATCACTTATTCTTGATCTCAATTCCTTCTTTGAATACGGAAAGTATTATGGTTCAAGTCTAATTACAGGACTAGCTACTTTAGACGGACAGCCGGTTGCAATTCTGGCAAACGATTGTCGAATATATGCTGGAGCAATGACTGCAACCGCATCTATTAAGCTTAGAAGGTTTATTGATTTTGTTAATACTTTTAATATACCAGTTTTGAGCTTTGTCGATGAACCAGGTTTTATGATTGGACCTGATTCTGAAAAAGCTGGGACAATTAGGCATGGAACTTCAGCTATATCGGCTCTAATGCAATCAGAAGTACCATGGGCCTCTGTAATTATAAGGAAAGTATTTGGTGTTGCTGGTGCTGCACATTTTGCACCTGATGGATATGTTTTATCATGGCCAAGTGCTGAAACAGGAACTCTTCCTGTTGAGGGCGGTGTAGCGATTGCATTTAAAAAAGAAATAGAGAATGCTGATGATCCTGAGCAAAAAAGAAGAGAACTTGAAGAGAGTTTAGCTAGAAGATCTTCTCCTTTCCCACGTGCCGAAAACTTTTCTGTGCATGAGCTAATTGATCCTAGGGATACAAGAAAAAAACTAATTGAGTGGTTAGATCTAATAATTGAAACAAGAAAGCCACCGGTTGATAAATTTAAAACAACTATGTTACCTTAATTAGACGCGTCCATAATCATCTTCTATTCTTATAATATCATCTTCAGAAATTAATTCTCCTATTTGAATTTCAATTATTTTTAGATTTTGAGAACCAGTATTTTCTAGTCTATGTAGACTTTTTATTGGTATGTAAACATTATCGCCAGTTTTTAATTTTATGTCACTATCTTCTAACCTAACCTGACCATGACCCCCAATAACCTGCCAGTATTCTGAACGATGATTATGTTTTTGCAATGATTGTTTATTTTTTGGATTAATATTCATCTCTTTTATTTGATAACCATTTCCTTTGGCAATAATATGAAAATTACCCCATGGTCTTTTTTCTATATTCGATAAATAATTTTTAGTTAAATTTGAACTGCTCTCCAGTTTATGAACTCCTCCAATTCCAAAAACCAAATCAATATCTAAATCTTTACAAACATCAGCTTCTCTTATTTTTTTTTCGTGACTTCTATCTCCACCATTACAGTAACAAATAGATTTATTATTATGCGATTTATAAAAATCTATAATTGCATTATTGCTACTGTCGTCACCATCATTTTTTTGTATTATTACTTCTGATATACTTTGAAATTCTTCTAATATTTGAGCTCTTTGTGTTTCAATCATAAAAGGCTTTCCTTTTTTTCGAACTAACCAATTATCACTATTTAGTAAAACTATAACCTTGTCTGCAATTTTTTTTGCATCTTTAATCATTGCTAGGTGACCAATATGGACTGGATCAAAACCTCCGCTAATTAGCGCATAATTATATTTTTTTTGCATAAAAACACTCTCTTTCTTGTCAGTTAAAAAGGTATAATAAACTATAATAATAATCCATTGTATTATTGACATAATTAACACTAAGTTTTAGCTTCCCAACAAAAGGTGATACATGAAAGTTAGAAATTCATTAAAATCTCTTAAAGGTAGACACAGAGATAATCGACTTATAAGAAGAAAAGGTCGTTTTTATGTCATTAACAAAACAAACAGTAGGTTTAAAGCTAGGCAAGGGTAGTTAATCTACTTTTATTACTCTAATCAAATTTGTTGTGCCAAGTTTCTTTAAAGGTAATCCTGCTGTAATAACCATTTTTTCACCAATTTTTATAATTTTCTCTTTTTTTGAATAAGATTTGGTCATTTTTATCATTTGTTCTAAATTGTTTGCGTCTTTTTGGACGATGCATTTTACTCCCCAAACTAAGGTAAGCTTTCTTGCAGTTCTTATTATAGGTGTAACAGTTAAGATCATTTGTTTTGGCCTAACCCTTGAAACTTTAATTCCTGTTGAACCTGATTCAGTATAGCAGACAATTATAGGTGAATTTAATTCTGAAGCTAGTGATCTTGCTGCTGTTGCTATTGCATCAGGAGTACTATCAGGTGTTTCCTCAAGTTGAGCAGATAAAATTGATGAGTAATTTGGATTTTTCTCAACACTATGTGCAATTTTATCCATCATTTTGACAGCTAATTCTGGATTATCACCTATAGCAGATTCTGCTGATAACATAACTGCATCAGATCCCTCAAAAACTGCAGTAGCAACATCTGAAACTTCAGCGCGTGTTGGCGTTTTAGAGGTTATCATGGACTCAAGCATTTGTGTTGATACAACAACAGGCTTCCCCTGCATTCTTGCCTCTCTTATAATTCTTTTTTGCCAACTAGGAACGTCTTGGATTGGTAACTCAACTCCAAGGTCTCCTCTTGCTATCATAAGGCCATCAGCTAATTCAGTAATTTTATTGATATGATTTAACGCAGTGGGTTTCTCAATTTTTGCCATTATAGAAACATTTTTTTTACAAATCTTTCTTAAATCCTTAATATCTTCTGGCGATTGTATAAATGACAGAGCAATCCAATCAACACCAAGCTCTATTCCTTTTTTGACATTTTTTTTATCTTTTGATGTTAACGCAGAATTTTTTAAAACTGTTTCAGGTAAATTTATACCTTTTTTACTTTTTAATACTCCCTCTAAAAGAACTTTTGTCTCTATAATATTTTTTGAAACCTTTAATACTTTTAATTTTATTTTGCCATCATCTATAAATATTGGATGATTTACTTTAATGCTTTTGAAAACTTTTTCCTCTGGTAAAGGAACTTCATTTGATTTTGAACTTTTTTTGCTATTTATAAATAAAAGCTTCTGACCTCTTTTAAGAGGTATATTATTTTTTATTTCACCTATTCTTAGTTTAGGGCCTTGAAGATCAATTAATATTCCAATTGGTTTTTTTAGTTTTTTTTCTACTTTCCTGATATTTTCAATATAATTTTTAATCTGAGACTCTTTTGTGTGAGAGCAATTGATCCTAAAAGCATCGACTCCGTTTAAAATAAGTTTTTCAATTTTAGTAATTTTTTCGGAAGAGGGACCTATAGTTGCAAGAATTTTAGTTTTTCTATAATTTTTAATCATTATTTATGCATATAGAG
>MDTB01165757.1_pt1 | contig 13436 bp, 11 predicted proteins | sample 811161 | NCBI WGS metagenome assembly MDTB01 (sample SAMN05326650, study PRJNA326480) | marine metagenome | isolation source: seawater | place: Mediterranean Sea | collected 2009
AAAGGATTAATTAAACCAACGATGAAAAAAAAAAATTTATCTGCTAATCGACAAAGCTTTCCAGAACTGTATTTACCAAATGGAGCTATATATATTTTTAAAGTTAAATCTTTTTTAAAAAATAATGATTTCCCTTTGTCTGGTGCGGTTCCATATATTATGGATGCCAAAAGCAGTATCGATATTGATGAATATGGAGATTTAAAAAAAGTAAAAAAAAATTGAAATAAAAATTATTTTTTTAGCATATAAATAATTTTTTTTCTTTCAAATCCACCAACGGGAAAATTGACAATTTTTTCATTAATTTTATTGTCATTTTTTTTATAAAGAACCTTTTCATGTTTTTCTTTTATGATTATTACTTCTTCGATCTTAAAAGCAGATTTTTTAAAGCTTTTTTCCCAATCACTATATCTATATTCTCTTTCCCCGTTCATTCTTCTAGTTAGTTTTTTATTGGTGGGTAAATGATTTTCTTTCAAAAATTCTTTAGAATAAACAATATTTTGCATTCTTTGAATTTCTGCATCGGATGTGTTGTTGTTATGAGCTCGATCCACAATTATTAATTTTCCACTTTTTTTTAAAACTTTTCTTATTCCTATTAATGTTTTAACTAAATTTTTAGAATGATGCATAGCATCCCAAGCTATACAGAAATCTAATGAAGATTTTTTTAGTTCAATGTGGTCAAAACTGCCTAATACAGAAATTACTTTTTTTGCTTTTTTATTTAATAATTTTTTTTTGATAATAGGTTGACATTTCGTTACAGCATTTTTGACTAATTCAACACAATAAATTTTTTTAATTTCTTTTTTTTTTGCAATCACGCTTGAAACTATCCCAATACCACCACCAAGGTCAACGCCCAAACCTTTTATATTTTTCCAAATCTTAGTATTTATTTTTAATAAAAAATTAATATGTTCAGGTTTTATATGAGTATATTTTATTGCTAATTTATCAAAATTCTCTTTTGAATATATTTCGGCAATTCTATTATTTAATTTATATTCTTCATTATTAAGAAATTTTTTACTTATTTTCCAACTAATAAACTCATCTTCTTTTTTTTTAATAATACTCATGATTATGAAAAAGTATTATAGAAGCTAATTAATATAAGCAAACAAATGTTTATTATCATTTTATGTAATTATGGTGATTAATTAAAAAAGTCTTTCTATTTAAATTATTTAATATATTTATACTTGCATGTTTAACAATACAAAAATTTGTAAACCATATCTAATAGCTGAAATTGGCATTAATCACAATGGTGATTTAGATATTGCAAAAAAATTAATAGACAATGCTGTAAAAGCTAAATTTGATGCAGTAAAATTTCAAAAAAGAGATTTAAATATTGTTTACACAAAAAATTTTTTAGATTCACAGAGAGAAAGTCCATGGGGCACTACTCAAAGAGATCAAAAAAAAGGTCTTGAGCTTGAGAAAAAAGAATATGACCAAATAGATCAATATTGCAAAAATGTTAAAATTGATTGGTTTGCATCAGCATGGGATAGTAATAGTCTAAAGTTTTTAGATCAGTATAATTTAAAATATAATAAAGTAGCTTCAGCAATGATTGTTGATCAAAATTTTTTGAAAGAAATAGCCAAAAGAAAAAAACACACTTTTATATCAACAGGCATGTCAGCAGTTGAAGATATAGATAATGCTGTCAAAATTTTTAAAGAGAATGAATGCAGCTTTGAGTTGATGCACTGTGTATCAACGTATCCAATGAAGACAACAGATGCAAATTTATTAACAATCCAAGCTTTAAAAAAAAAATATGAATGTGATGTAGGATATAGTGGTCATGAAAATGGTATTGCAGTTTCATTAGCAGCTTTTTCGATGAATATTAGTTCTCTTGAAAGACATATAACATTAGACAGAGCAATGTATGGGAGTGATCAAGCAGCATCTTTAGAATTAAAAGGAATGGTAAATTTAACTGATTCAATTTATAAAATGATTATAGCTTATGGAGAAGAAAAATTAGGAAATATTATAGAAGATGAGAAACCAATTGCAAAAAAACTAAGAGCACATATTAAAATTGACTGATAATCATTTCAATAAATTAATTACTGAACATACAAGAGCTTTAAATAGTTTATCCAATCAATTTAATGAAATTCAAAATATAATTAACTTAATAGCTAAAAGTATAAAGTTAGGTGGCAAAATATTATTTTGTGGTAATGGAGGATCAGCCGCTGATGCTCAACACTGGGCTGCTGAATTATTAGTTAGGTTGAGACCTCAAGTTAATAGAAAGCCAATTGCAGCACTAAGTCTTGGGACAGATACCTCAACAATAACAGCTTGTGGAAATGATTATAATTTTGATGATATATTTCGTAGACCCTTTGAAGCTTTAGTAAGAAAAAATGATATCTTATTTGTAATTTCTACATCAGGAAATTCAAAAAATATTCTAAAAGTACTACAAAGTGCTAAAAAAATGAAGATTAAAACAGTAGGTCTTCTTGGTAAAAGTGGTGGTAAGGCAAAAAAAGATTGTGATTTTAAAATTTTGGTTGGATCAAATAACGTTGCAAGGATACAAGAAATACAAATATTTTTAGGTCATATAATATTAGAAAATGTTGAAAATAAGCTATTAGGAAGAAAAAAGTAATTTATTTAATAATTTGATTAACAAGGTTTAAATACAAAATATTTGTTAAAATATATTGGTGTTGCGATGAAAAAAAGAGATTTAGAACCAATAATAATAAAATCTAAAAAAATTGTAGCAATAATTCCAGTAAGAATGGGTTCAAAAAGACTTAAAAAAAAAAATATTTTACCAATAAAAAATGTCCCTATGTTTGTATATGTTGCCAAAAAAATTTTGAGGTCTAAATTCAAAATTAAATTATTTGTTTCATCTGAAAGTAGTAAAATTCAAGAACTATGTAAAAAATATGACATTAATTTTTTAAAAAGACCAAAAAATTTATCGAATGCTATTGTTGAAAAACAAGAAGCTATTGTTCACTCAATAAAGCACTTAATTAAAAAAAAAGAAAAAATTGATATTATTATTTCATTACAGGCCAATTCACCTGAGGTTAAAGTTAAAGATTTAGATAAAGCAATTGATTTTTTCATTAAAAACAATAGAGGAGACAAAATAACAAATGAAGTTATTTCTGTAGGTAAAGATAATTTACAAAATGGAGCATTTAGAATTATGAAAAAAAAGACAGTTTTTCAAAAAACATTAAGCACTAAAGTTGGGATATTTTTTACAGATTATATAGATATCCATAATGAAAAAGATTATCAAAAAGCATTAAAAAATATTGGCTAAATGAAAAAAGTAAAAGTAGCTATTTTTATATCTGACGTAGGTTTTGGTCATATGGTTAGACAAAGAGAAATTATTACACAATTACTAAAAAGAATTCGTAATATCGATATTACAGTTGTAAATTTTTCACATATTGAAATCTTAAAAGAAACATTTAGAAAAAAAATAAGTTATAAAAAATATTATAATAATATTACTTTATATAAGGATAAAAATAGCTTTTTTAATCTAAAAAAAAGTCAGCAACATATAAATAAGTGGCCAAAAAGCTTCTATAAAACTGAAAAATTTATAAAAAAAAATTTCATAAATTTTGATTTTTTTATTTCTGATTTTGTTCCGGAAGTATTTGAAATTGGAAAAAAAATGAAAATACCATCATTTGGAGTATGTCATTATACATGGAGTTGGTATTTTTCTCAAATTAAAGGAAATAATCCAAGAGTGATAAAACTTCTTAAAAATTATGAGCTTAAAGCAACCAGGAATTATTTTCTACCTTTTACGCCAAAAGGTGTCTATTTAAATTATAAAAAAAAAAAAATTCATAAAAAGGTAGGTTTCGTAATTAACAAAGTTAAAATACCAAAGATAAAAAAGTCTAAAAAAACTTTTTTAATTATGGACAATGGAACTAAATCGTTAGCCAAACTAATAGATAAACTGGTACCAAAGCTTTCAGGCCAAGTTATATTTAATTTTTATATTGGTATAAGTTCATTAAATAATCAAAGTAAAAAAATAATTTCTAAAAGTAGAAATCTTTTTCCAGTAATTGGGTTAAAGGGAATTTATTCTTATATCAAAAAGGTTGATCATGTCATTGTGAGAGGTGGATTCAATTCAATAACAGAATGCTTACTTTTTAAAAAACCATCAATTTTTATGTCTGAAAAATTTAACCCAGAAGTAGAGGCAAATTTACAAATAATTAAAGATAAAAAGCTAGGTTCAATAATGAACCATGACGATTGGAATAACGAATTTTTCACAAAACTTAAATTATTTATTAAAAATGATAGTAAAAATATAACAAAAAACCTTAATAAGTTAAAAATTAGCCACAATGGTGCTATTGAAATAGTTCAAGACATTAAAAATGTTCTTAAATTTAAATAAAGTTTCCAAATGCTAAAACAATTATTTTACAAAATTGAAGTTTATATAAATTTATTTTTATTTAATTTTAAATTGCACTCTTTTTTAAAAGATAGGGAAATTACATATGATAATAATGTAAAACAAAAAAAAATAAATGTGGCTTATGAATTTCCTATTTTTTTTCTAGAACATATATATATTTTTTTATTAGCATTAATACCCTTAAAAAATAAAATTAACTTTTCATTATTTTATTTTTTAGAAAAAAAAGATTTTATTACCAAAATAATTAAATTTATGTTTTTATTTAATATAGATAAAATTCTAAAAAAAAATAAGATTGAATTTATAAATTATCATTTTTATACAAAAGACTGTCAAAACAAAGCAGATAAAATTTTTAAAAAGTTAAGAAACAAAAAAGATGTTTTGAAAATTAAATACAAGAATTATAAAATTGGTAAATTTATTTACCAATCATACTGCAGAGAAGAATATCAACCGATGTTAGATTTCAAGGACCTGGCATTAAAAAGATATATATACCAAGCTTTAAATTATACAGATAATGCACTTATTTTTTTTAAAAGAAAAAAATATTCACATGCTTTTGTAACCCATGCTGGATACTTAAAATATAATTGTTTCAATCTCGTAGCAAAGTCTTGTGGTTGTAGGATTTCAACTTTTTCAAAATGGGATCATTATAAATCTATTAGGTTTACAGATATTACGAAACAATTAACACAGGATGAAAATTATCTAGATTATAAAAAAAATTTTGAAAAATTAAAAAATAAAAAAAAAAAGATACTTCTTTCTGTAAAAGATTTAAAAAAAAGAAATCTCAATTTTAAGAAAAATCAAAGACTTCATAAGTTTCAAGTGAATTCTTTATTTTTTGATTTTAATAAATATGACAAAAATCCAAATAAAATTTGTATTTTACCACCCTGTATGTTCGATACCTTATTTCATTTTAAACATAATTTATTTGACGAACCATATGAATGGCTTGAATTTGTTTTGAAAATCGCAGAAAAAACTAAATTTAGTTGGTATTGTAAACCTCATCCTGATGGTCATTATAAAAATAAAGAAGTTTTAGATAGATTAAAAAGAAAATACAAAAATATTCAATTTATAGATCCAAATATCTCTGCTTTATCTTTTAAAAAATCTAATTTTAAAAGCGTCTTTTCCTACCAAACAACAGGTGCACATGAATATATTCATATGGGCATACCTTGTGTTTTGTCAGGTGACAATGTTCAGTCGTCTTTTAACTTTGGTAAACCTGTTAAAGATAAATTGGAACTAAAAAATAGAATACTTAATGCGAACAAGATTAATCTTTCCAGAAATGATGAAATCTATAAGTTTAATTATATGATAAATTTTACTCAAGCATCTAATATTAAAATTTATGATTTCATAAAAACCAACAGAAACTTTGCAAAAATTTATGATAACTTATATAAAAGTTATGCTGATAATTTAACCAGCCAAAATTTAGGAATAAGTAATTTTTTTTTTAATTTTAACAAAATAAAAATTTTAAACAAAAACATTCTTAAAAAAGATCAAATCAACATGGCTAAGACTTTTGAGAGGTATTTATTCAAGAATAGATTTGAATAATTTTTGTCTTATTGATAGAAATTTAACTTTTAATGACCAAAATAATTGCAGAACTATGTCAAAATCATAATGGAGATATGAGCATACTCCAAGAAATGGTACATGCTGCAAAAGAGTCAGGCGCTGATTATGTGAAAATCCAATCTATGCTTTCCTCCGACTTAACACATAGGGAAAAATTTGACCAAGGAATTATAGAAAATGGAGTTATAAAAGTAATAAAGAGACCCTTTAAAGACGAATACTCAAGATTAAAAAAACTTGATCTTGATGACGAACAGCATTTTCAATTTATTAATTATTGTAAAAAATTTGATATTAAACCAATGACGACTATTTTTAATAGATCCAGACTTAAATTTTTAGAAACTTTAAATATTGACACAATTAAAGTTTCAAGCTTTGATTGCTCTTCACATCAATTAATTATGGAGTTAAAAAATTCAAAGTTTAAAAATATTATAGTCTCAACTGGTTGCACATACGATCATGAGATAAAGGAAACTATTAATATTTTAAAAAATAAGTTAAAATCAATATTACATTGTGTTTCAATTTATCCGACACCTGTAAGTGAATCTCATCTAAATAGAATAAATTTTCTTAAAAAATTAACTTCATCAGTTGGACTTAGTGAACACTCAAGTTATGAGAGGGATCATTTAAAAATTTCTATTATTGCTTTATCGTTTAATATTAACTTTATTGAGAGACATTTTACAATTTTACCAAAAGACCAAACAAAAGATGGTGTTGTTTCTCTTAATCCAAATCAGCTTAAAGAGTTAGTAAGTTTTACTAAAATGAGTAATAGTGACTTAAATAATTATATCCGTAAAAATATCCCAAAATTCAATAATCTTCTTGGTCTAGAAACCAGAGATTTATCTGATACCGAACTTTTAAATAGAGACTATTATAGAGGTAGATTTGCAAGTAAAAATAATCAAGGGAAATTTATATATAATTGGGAAGATGCTGATATAAGTTAAACTATGTGTGGTTTTTTTGTTATTTTTAAAAAAAAAAAATTTAAAATTGATAAAAAAAAATTTATTACTTCTGCAAAATTGATAAGTCATAGGGGCCCAGATAAAACTGGAGAATATTTTGATGATATCTTTTATTCAAAGTTTTACAGATTAAGTATTTTAGATAAATCTCAAAAGGGAATGCAGCCAATGTTTAGTAAAGATAAAAGGTACTTATTATTATTCAATGGTGAAATTTATAATTCGCCAATTTTGAGAAAAAAAATAGATTCAAAAATAGTTTCTAAGAATAGTGATACAGAAGTATTATTAAATTATTTAATTAAATATAAAGATAAAGCTTTAAACTTACTGGATGGTATGTTCAGTTTTGTGTTCTATGATAAAATTAAAAAAGAATTATTAATTGGTAGAGACAGATTTGGTATAAAACCACTTTATTATCATAATAATGATAAATATTTGATCTTAAGTTCTGAAATTAAACCAATATTACGGTATGAAGAAATTTATAAGACAAACAATGAAACTGTAGCTAATTTTTTTTTTAAAGGATCGATGGATCATAAAAAATCTACTTTTTTTAATAAAATTTACTCATTAGAGCCAAGCAATTATATTTTTGCTAATCAGACAAGTCTTATTTCAAAAAATTATTGGCAAATAAAAAACTCAAAAATTTCATATAATAAAGATATAGATAAAGAAATACCAAGATTAAAAAAATTAATTAATGAGTCGGTTAAAAAACATCTTTTATCAGATTTTGAAGTTGGCCTTTTTCTAAGTGGTGGTACTGATAGTACTGCATTGGCCTATCTAATTACAAAAAATACAAAAAAAAATTTAAGGACCTTCACTTATGGTTTTTCAAATCAAAGGGATTTAAGCGAAATTTCTACAGCTGAAAAAACAGTATCGAATTTGAAAATTAAGAATTATTCAATTTATGTAAATGAAAAAGATGTAATTTCTAAAATGGATAACATGGTTAATCAACTAGAGTCTCCTTTTACCTCAATACGTTTATTTGGAATTATGAAACTTTATAAGATTGTTAAAACAAAAAAAATAAAAGTTATAATTGAGGGTGATGGAGGTGATGAGATTATGGGTGGATATGATTATAATTATTTACCCTTTCTTTTAGATGAATATAAAGATAATAAAAAAATTGACTCTCTTATAAATAATTTAAATAAATTTATTAAAAATAAGAATAAGCATAAATTAGATAGAATTAAATATTTTAGAGACTTCTTTATATCTAATTCTTTTCAAAATGGATCTACTTCAGACGGAACTCCATATATTGATTTAACAAATTTCAATACTGATTTTGTCGATGAATTTATTAACGAGCAATTTTATAAAGAGGAAAAAAATTATAATTTGAATAATCTTCAAAAATCTCAGTACTTAGATATAAATTTTCTTAAGCTTCCAAGAAGCTTGAAATATAAAGATAGATTATCAATGAGCCATGGAATTGAGACAAGATTGCCTTTCCTTGATCATCATCTATCATCTTATTGTTATAATTTACCAAATAATTTTAAGATAAAAAATCAATCTACAAGATATATCTTTAAAGAAACAATAAAAAATATTTCTGGAAAAAAAATTAAATTTAATAATACTAAAAAAACGATTGTAGATCCACAAAGCAATTGGCTTAAAAACGGACTAAGGGATTTTGCTTTTGATACTTTTAGCTCCAGATCTTTTAAAAAGATAAATTTTTTCAATCAAGCAAATTTATTAAAAAATTTTGAGTATTTTTGTAAAAAAGACAATGTAAATAGTTTTCCTTTTTTTCAAATTCTAACTTATTATTATTTTAATAAAAACTTTATTGAGAAATACAAATGAATAAATTTCTTAAAAGTTACCATTATTGTATTTATTGTGGTTCAAAAAAATTAGAAAAAGCAAAAGAACAAAATTTTCCTATAAATTTTTATCTTCGGGCAATAAAGTCTGACCTAAAATTATCACAAAAACTTTTAAAAAAAATTAAAGTTTATAATTGTAAAAATTGTTATTTGATTCAAAATAATCCCTGGTTTAGTGAAAATATTTCCAAAAAGATTTATTCGAACATTTATGGTCAGCACAATAGAGGTTGGACAAATTTAATTAATTTCTTAAAAAAAAACAAATTACCGAATCATGGTAATTTATTTAATTATTTAAACAATAAAATAAAGATTAAAAATTATGCCGAATTTAATAGTCCATTCATGGGAATTTTATTAAATTTTTTTTCACAAGAATATAAAAACAATAAAAAATTTTATTTTGAAATTTTTAAAAATATTTTTGGTTATTTTACATCTCGACAAGTTGCAGGAAAATTGAGAAATACTCAAAGATTATCTTTTTATAAATCTAAAAATTTTTTAAATAAGATAGAAAAGTTAAAGTTTAAAAATTTGATAAAAACAAAAATAAATAAAAAACTTTTAGTAGATAATTCCAACTTATGTTGGGGTCAAAATGACAATTACAAATCTGTTAACAGCAAGTCTTTTGCATCTCAATTATTGGATTTAGATGTATTGAATTTAAACCATAAAGATAATAAATTAAAATTTGATTTATTTGGAATCTTTCATACACTTGATCATACTTTTCAGCCTAAAAAAGTTTTAGATTATGCTCTCAAATCAAGCAAATACGTTGTTGTCTATTGTCATATAAATCCAAAATTAGAAAAACAGCATTTATTTTCATTTAGTAAAAAATTTCTACTTCATCTAAATAAAAAAAAAATATATACGATCGATCTAACTGATATAATTAATAAAAAAAACATAAAACATGAAATGTATTTTCTTTGTTCAAAAAATAAAAAATATATTAATAAAATAGAAAATAAATTATAAAAATTTTAGTTATAAAGCTTAGAAAATATTCGTATTTATGACAAAATTATGCCAAAAAAAAATTTAAAAAAAAATAATATTGGTATCTTCATTTTATCTTATAGAAGATTAAAAAATTTAAAAAAAGTTCTTAAGAAGGTAAAACAAAATATATCAAAAGAAGATATTTTGTATATTTTTGCAGACGGTATAAATTATAAGAAAAGTTATATTGAACAACAAGAAACTTTGGAAGTAATAAATTATCTTCAAAAAATAAAAAATAATAAGATCAAAGTTTTATTCCAAAAAAAAAATATAGGGCTCAAAAAAAACTGGGAGCGTGCTTATGACTTTATGTTTAAAAAATTTGATAAAGTAATTTGTTTGCAAGATGATGATGTAATTAAAAAAAATTTTATTAAATATATGGCTTATTATCTAAATAAATTTGAGCATAATAAAAAAGTTATGAATATAACTGGATTTGCAACTAAAGTAGATGTTAAAAAAAATTATCCATTTGATAGTTATTTTACCAAAAGATCTATTTCTTACTCGCAAGCTTCCTGGAAAAGAGTTTGGAAATTGTATAATAAGACTAATAAAAATTCTTCCAAGATTATCAAAAATAAATATAGTAGAAATTTACTTAACGCTGCAGGTACAGATCTATTACCTTTGATGATTTTAGAACATTTTAAATTTATAGACTCCATTCAAGTTTGGTGGTCTTGGAATATTATAAAAAATAAAGGTTTTTGTTTAAATCCTCTTATGAGCCAAATTGAGAATACTGGCTTTACAGATAATAAAGCGACACATTTCTACAAGAAAAAATTTAATCAAAATAATAAAATTTTTAACAAAAAAATTAAGATGAACAAAATTTTATATGATGAATATCTAAATAATGAATTTAAATCTAATTATGATACTTCTAAAATTTCTTTCTATATTTTCAATTATGCTCCTCTTTTTATAATAAAAATTTTATATCAGTTTAAAAAAATGTTATTAAATTAACAAATATGTAAAAATTAATGCTTAAATTAAAAAATTTTATATCAAAAAATTTTAGTATCATAAAAAATTTTATACATTTTCTTGGCATAAAACCGTCTGGTCTCCCTAATTGGAAAAAGTTGATAAATGAAGTTCAGAAAATTAAGATTAGCAAAATTATTAAGGATAAAAAAAACGTTTTAATTTGCACATCTGGAGGATCACACAAGGTTGTAAATATTTTTAATTCTTTAATTGCTTTTGCATTAAGTTTTAAAGGTTGTAAGGTTGAGTTTTTATTGTGTGATAAAGTTTTACCAGCATGTCAAATGGCAGCTATGGATTTTATAAGTAATGAAAAATATTCTGAAAATGGACCCAAATCACTCTGCAATCATTGTCTAATATCAGGAAATTCTTCATTTGAGAACATGGGTTTAATTATAAATCACTATTCTAAGTATTTAGTCCAAAATGATTTTGAATATGCTGACGAAGTTGTAAATTCAATAAGTAATTTTGATAATATAAGTCATTTTAAAATAGATAAAATAGATATTGGTGAACATGCATTGGCAGGAGCGCTAAGATATTTTGCAGTTGGAAGTTTGAATGTAATAGAGGAAAAGGTTTCAAAAAAAATACTCAAGAGATATATAAAAGCTGCAATTTTAGTTAAGATTGCATTTGAACGCATTATAAAAGAGAAAAACCCCGATGTAATTCTTTTAGATCACGGCCTCTATGTACCTAATGGTATTATTATGAGTGTTGCCAAAAAAAATAATATTAAAAGAGTTGCTTTTATGACTAGTTATCGAAAAAATACGATTTTGTTTAGTAAAAACGATACTTATCACAAAACTTTTGTCAGTGAGAAGGACAGTCATTGGAGAAATATTGATTTTAATATTGAAATAAAGAAAAAAATTGAAAATTATTTACACTCAAGAAGATTTGGAACAAATGATTGGGAGTTTTATTATAATAAACCAATTTTTGATATTGATAAATTTAAACAAAAATATTCAATTAAAAATAATATTGTGACATATATGACTAATATTATTTGGGATGCACAACTAGAGTTTCCATCAAATATTTTTTCTAATATGATGGAGTCAATCATTGAAACTATAAAATTTTTTGAAAAAAGAGAAGATATAACTTTGATAATCAGAGTTCATCCTGGAGAAAAAAATCATGACAGGCCCTCTAATCAAAAAGTTGAAGATGAAATAAGATCTATTTACCCAAACTTAATAAAAAATCTTATTATTATTGGACCGGATAATCCAATTAGCTCTTATGCATTAGCAGAAATTTCTGACAGTGTAATAATATATGGGTCAAAAATAGGTTTAGAAATATCTTCCATGGGAGTTCCAGTAATTGTTTCTGGAGAAGCATGGCTTTCTCACGAGGAAATAACAATCAAACCAAAAACAAAAAAAGAATATTTTGAAGTTCTCGAAAAACTACCCTTCAAAAAAAGATTGAGTCAAAGTCAAATTAATCTCGCAAAAAAGTTTTCTTATCACTTTTTTTTTAGAAGAATGATAGAAATCAAATCACTTGATTATTATCCAAAAAAATGGCCACCATATAAAATTAAAGATGACATCTATAATATTTTAGAAGAAAAAAGGGATCCAGCCCTTGAACTGATCGCAAATTCAATTATTCATGATGAGGACTTTATATTTAAGGATGAAAATTATTTAAACTAATAATGATTAAAAAAAAAGCAGTTATTTGTTCAACTATTTGTAATGAGGAAAAAAATTTAAAAAATTTCTTTAGTATAGTGAATAAAATTTCATCAATATTTCAAGAATTTTATTTGATTATAATAGAATCTGACTCATGGGATAATTCTTTATCTTTTATTTCACATGAAATGAAAAATAGAAATGGAGAATTTAAAAGTTTAGGAAATTTGAAACATAAATATTTTGAAAGAACAAAAAGATTAGAAATATGTAGAAATGAGTACTTGAAAATAATAAATGACAGTAAAAGCTTAAAAGAATATGATTACATGATAGTATTAGATGCTGATAGCGTTAATGATTTACTAAATCCAAATAATCTAAAAAAATCTATTACAAATTTGGACAATCAAAATTGGTCAAGTCTATTTCCAAATCAATCTTTTCTTTATTATGATATTTGGGCTTTAAGAGTTCAAAATTTATTTGAAAATGATTGTTTCAATGAATTTTATAAACTAGTTAAGAAATATTCTTTTAAAAAATCATATTATATGAGTGTTACAAAAAAGATGTTTTTTTTAAAAAATAATAAAGATAGATACCAAAAGGTTATTTCAGCTTTTGGTGGATTAGGTATTTATAAAATAGAACGTATTTTAGGTTTTTTTTACGATAGCAAGGGTGGCAAGGAAAGTGAACATGTAAGTTTTAATGAAAAAATAAATGCTAAGTATGGAAATAATTTAATCGATACAAAATTAATTAATTCAAGAGG
>MDTB01133572.1_pt1 | contig 13434 bp, 10 predicted proteins | sample 811161 | NCBI WGS metagenome assembly MDTB01 (sample SAMN05326650, study PRJNA326480) | marine metagenome | isolation source: seawater | place: Mediterranean Sea | collected 2009
ATATAAAAATATTTTACTATCTTATCTAAAGTGTGTCTAGTCTCTTTTTACGTTCTTCTTCTTTTTCATCTTCGAGTTTGATCAACTCTGCTTGTTTCATTTCGTGTTCTATCTGTCTGGTATGCGATGGCATCAAACCATTCTCTTGTAGTATGTCATCACGCAGTGCTTGATTTTTCTTTTCCACATTTAATATTCTTGTGAAAGAATTTGTAATGGCCGCTGTGTAATAAGCAAATGGATTTTCTGATTTAGACTCGTCAAACTGCAAACCTATCTGTGATAGTTGCATCAGTGCTTGACCTTGCATCTCATCGTTGTAAGTATAACCACGCCAGTTACCTCTAGTACCATATCTTTGTACCAGTAGTAAAAACATCTTTGCTAACTTAGGAGTCATTGCTCCATGGTCTACAGAAAAATGTCCATTCTCCATACCGCCCTTCCAGTGTGATTTGCCTACCAATTGAAGTTTATCTTTGGTATTGTAACGCCAGTGTTGAAATGGAGGAAAATTACATTTAACCTTTGATTCTGCTATGTTTTTTGGTTTAGATTTTCTGTTAGAATTAGGCACATGATCAAACGTCATTACTCTAAAAACTAAGTCTTGTTTTGTAATTGTTTTAGGATTAATTTTTTCACCAGTTGCTTTCTCTAATTTTTTGACTTTATTTCGTCTTGCTTCTGCTATAGATCTAATATTGATCTTTTTCAATTCAGGAACAATAACATCAAAGTCACTATCTTCGTCGGCAATGTATGAACTGTATTTTTTCTTTGACTTGTGAATTTCTAACAGCAAGTCTCTGTTGTTTAAGTATTTGTTTCTAGCCATATCATTATTATAAACTACTGTGTTAATTTATGCAATAAATATCTTTGTATGGGAATTTTCACGAAAGCATTACAGAACATAGGAAGTATAGTACGGGTAGCCGGTACAGGCGGAGTCAATGCTGTACAGTCAAGACTTGCATCTGCTGGACTATTCCCAGGTGGGATAGCAGGAATAAGCAGGAAACCTCTAGGCTCAAATGCAGGATCGCCAGGGTCAACAGGCGATTGGGCAGTTAAATTAACACTTGCAAGGCAAACATACAGTGATCTGTTTGGTGCATCAGGTGTTACAGCAGGTTTGACAAGTAGTGATAATGGTATGCGATTTCCAACAACTCCTTTTATCAACTTGCAACACACATCAAATTATAATCAAATTGGTCTTATGCACAACAATTATCCATATCAAGCATATCAAAATTCACAGGTACAGCAAATTACAATATCAGGAGACTTTCCTGTGCAAGATCAAGCAAGTGGATTAAGATGGTTATCAACAGTGCATTTTTTAAGAACAATAACAAAAATGTATTATGGTGGAGAACTTAACACAGGAAATCCACCACCTGTAGCTAGACTAAATGGTTATGGAGATCACGTATTCAAAAATGTACCATGTGTTGTTACAGACTTTACTGTTGAATTTAGACAAAATGTTGATTACATTTCAATCAATGTGCCTAGTTCAGGGTCAGCCTCTACTCCAAGAGGAGTTCCAGGATTCTTAGGAGATAACCCAACAGAATTTGCTCGTGCAAGATTTGGCGGAGGCGGAGTATCTCAATTAAGATCAGATCCAACTCAGGCAATAGAAAGAGACGGATCAATAAACAAAGTTCCTACTGACTCTTTAATCACAGTTACAGTAATACCTGTATACTCACGTAATAAAGTTTCTAACAGATTTAATCTTAAATCATTTGCTAACGGTGATCTTACTGATCAAGGATTCATTTAATGTCTGATTATCAAAACACATCACCTTATTTTGATACTCCTGAAGGCAGAGAAACTCTTGGCCTTCTAAACAAACGATTATTTGAATTTGAAGATGATGATGTTTTATACGAGATTGATTCGTTTTATGAACATAGACCGGACCTGCTAAGTTTTGACTTGTATGGTACACCTAAATTATGGTGGTGTTTTCAGCATCGTAACATGGACACCATTACTGATCCAATTTGGTCTTTCTCAGCAGGAACACTAATTCGCATTCCTAAGAAATCAACACTGGAAAGAAACTTGGACATATAACATGCCTGGAAAAGATGGTGCTTACAAAACGTTTAGTGGTAAAGGTAATGCCAATAAATGGCAACGTACATCTAAAAAAAATAAATTTTCTGAAAAACTTGGAGCAGATGGCTTATCAGCAGACAAGTTGAATTTCTTAAAAGAGTTCAATAGTATATCAGATGTGATAAGTGCTGTTCAAGGAGGAGTAGAAGGAGTAATCAGCTCTATAGGTTCTAAAGTTACTTCAGTATTCCAGGACACTGCTGGAAATATTTTATCCAACCCAGGTGATACAGCAAAAATTCCTCCTATGAAAAAAGGAGGCATTGTAACATCGTCAACTGGAAATGTTTTAACTAGCGGTGGCAAACCAGTGACATGGGGAGCAGGGCCAACAGGTGGATCAGGAAACCATCCTGCTACGAGAGGCATAACACAAAATTCATTTTCAATAGCAGATACTCTTAAGACAGCTGGTAATGCACTTGACAATCCAAAATTGCAATCAGCATTGGGCGGTTTCAACGAAGCACAGGGTTTCTTTAATAACACTGCAAATGTTTTTTCTCCTGTTGTGCGAGGCAGAAATCCTTTACTTGATTTTGAAACTATGAATTACATCATCACGTTGAGTTGTATTCCCCAACAAGCATACAACAACGGCACTTACAGATACAGCAAAGGCACAGTGATTGCAAAAACTGGAGGTAAAGGACGTCAAGGTACAGGTCCGCTTTCTTATGATTATTTTATTGAAAGATTAACAATTAGGAGTACAGTGGCTCCGTCAAAAAAGTCTTTCGCCACCAATGCATATCAAATAATATTTGATGTAACAGAACCTTTAGGTGTAGATTTAATTCCTGCATTGATAGAAGCATCACAAAGACAAGGGTATAGAGATCATCTAAGTGCAGTATACTTGTTGACTATCGATTTTGTAGGTAATGATGATGAGGGTGTGCCAAAAAAGATCGGAGGCACAACGAGATATGTTCCTATTAGATTGTTCAAAGTTGATCTAGATGTTAATGAGGCAGGTGGCACATACAACATACAAGCCGCGCCATACAATTATATTGAACAATTAGATTCGCACGATAAATTGCAAGAAGCAATACCTCACACTGGTACTGATGTTAAATCACTTGTACAAAACTTTTTTGATAATTTAAATGAAACAAAAACAGAATTAAAAGACGATGCAGGAGTAGTAGTAAAGCCACACCTGTATGAGTTTGATATAAGCAGTTCTTCTGCAGATATTATAAAGTCTAAATTAGGCTTTGATGATCCTGGAGCATCAGCCAATCAGGCAATAAATGTAACGCCTCTAGGTTCACAACAACCTAATTTGCGTAGCTCAAGAAAAGTTACAGCACAAAAAGGCACATCTATTGTTGAATATCTCACTCATGTTGTGCAAAATTCAAAATTTATGCTTGAACAATTTGATGAAAGTAATGAATCCAAAGGCGATATTGTTTCTACTATAAAAATTATGCCTAGTACCGAAATAATTGATTTAGATAATGGAGCAGGTGAACCACAATATAAATTTGTCTATGCATTAAGAGTACAACAGATTGCTGTTGAGTCAACTAATGTAGGACCTGTTAGAACTTACAATTACATATACACAGGTGAAAACAAAGATGTATTAAATTTAGATTTAAAATATCAATTTGCATACTTTCAACCTGGAAGATATTATGATGCCTTTCAGAACAAACTTAAGAATGATGATGACAGCCTAGCTGAAGAAGGAACAGGAGGTCAAAGTCCTAGAGGTGGCTTAAAAGACGGAAGAAGAAGTTCTAAAGTTGCAAGGCCTCCTATAGCACCTCAGTCAGCTGACACAGTAAATCCAGATGCACCCGCTCCGAACAGAGAAATGGCTGATGTGTTTAGAAAAATTTTAGAAGATCCATCTGCAGATTTAATTGTTGTAGATCTAGGAATATTAGGTGATCCTTATTGGATAGAACAAAAATCTATTAGACCAGGCAATAAGCAAATGACTTCGGATGGACAGACAGAACCTGATGGATCAGTATCTCCTGATGCTAACAATATTGTAATACAATTAAACGCAAGATATCCTTCAGATCTAGATGATGAGACTGGATTGATGAGATTAGACCATTCAGCATTTTTCCAAGGAAAATTTAGAGTGTTTTTGTGTGAATCCAATTTCGAAGGCGGAGTATTTCAGCAAACTTTAAGTATGACTAGATTCCGTGAACAAGAAAATGATATAAAAATGGGTGGCATAACAGACATAGCTGGAGACCTTATTGGAGGCAAAGTAGGATCATTTTTCAGTTCTGAAGATAATGTTCGTGAGTCGTTCCGTAACACATCGAATGTAATTAAGAAATCAAAAAGTGCCTTCAACGGTATCAGTGATAAACAACGCAGATACCAACAATCTTACACTGGCATAAGTGATGCACAAAAACGTACTTCGCAACTGCCTAGAATTTTTAACTTTAGAGGAAGATAATAAGTGCCTGTACACAAGAGAAGTATAAATCCGATCCAGCCTTCAATGGGAGTATATCTTGCTACGGTAACCAATACAGCAGATGTAAATTTTTCTGGTAGATTAGACGTGCAGATTCCTGCACTACAAAAAACAGATGATGCATCGGATAGGTCAGTAGAAAAGACCACATACACTGTTAGATATTGTTCACCGTTTGCCGGACAAACACCTGCACGTGACGCCAACAGTAATGGAGGTTTTGAATCAACACAAAAAGCATATGGATTTTGGGCAGTGCCACCAGATATAGGCACACAAGTTTTAGTCATGTTTGCTAATGGTAATGTTAATGAAGGCTTTTGGATTGGCTGTGTTCCAGACATGCAAATTAATCACATGGTGCCTGGTTTAGCATCTTCAGAAAAATCAATTGAACAAAGATCAGGTGGCGGTAGACCACCAAAGTTTGGCGGTATGGGAATATCAGATTTGCCAGTTGCAGAAGTTAATAGAAAAGTAGCTGAAGGCGCCTTACAAATTAACACATCATATGAAGAAGACAACAGTGCAAGTTTTAGACCAGTACATACTCATATTGCAGAAACATTATTTGCACAAGGGTTGATCAAAGATAAAATCCGTGGAGTCACATCTTCATCTGCAAGACGTGAAACTCCGTCACAAGTATTTGGAATCAGTACTCCTGGACCTATTGATCACAAAGGACAATTTGCTCCACCGAACACAGACGCAGTCAATAGACATGGTGCAGTTGGTGGTAAATTTGCACACTCTAGATTAGGTGGACATTCATTTGTAATGGATGACGGTACTCCTAGTGTGGGAGGTGAAACGCCAATTGAAAATGAATTAGTGAGGTTCAGAACACGTAAAGGTGCTCAAGTGTTATTGCATGATTCAGAGAACATGGTGTACATTATTAACAGCACAGGCACAGCATGGGTAGAACTGTCAGAAGATGGCAAGATAGACATGTATGCAGATGAGTCTTTCAGTGTACACACAATTGGCGATTTTAATTTAAGAGCAGAACGTGATATCAATATTGAAGCGGCTAGAAATATCAACATGAAAGCCACAGGACAAAACAAAAATGATGAAGAAGAAGGTGGTGAAAATGAGTTGATCAATTCATTAGTGGACATCACAACAGGTCGGATCCATATGGATGCAAAAGAAGATATTGAAATGATTGCAGAACTAGATATCAAAGCCAAAGCAGGAGTTGATATTGAAATGTTTGCTACAAAAGATGTTGCACTTAAATCTGAAGAGAACATGATATTTGAATCACAAGACAATATGCAATTACAATCAAGAAAGAATTTTACATTGTATGTACAAAATTTTGCAGAGATTGAAATAGGCCATCCTGCTGAAGAACCTCCTGAAGACAGTACTGGTGTAGGGACGCTACAGCTTAGAGTAAAAAATAATTTTAACAAGTTTGTAGGTAATGATAGTAACAGTTATGTTGGCCAAGACAATATACTAGAGGTAGTAAGAAATAATAAAGTGTTTGCCAAAGTTGATCATCTAGTAAACACAGACGGCGAAATACATTTTAACACTTCAGGAAAGGTTGCCGAAGGTGTGGTTGGACCTAATATTGTAGTAGCTAATGTTGTTGGCGACAAAGGTGAACGTGTTCCTTCCGATGTAGTTGTTCAATTGGATACATTTGAAAATCTTATTACTCCGGATCCTATTGATCCTGCAGAGACACCTGGTATAAAAAGACAATCTATTATGAAACGTGTACCAACAGCAGAACCGTATGCAGAACATGAAAACGTAAGAAAAGTAGTAAATGAAGCAGGAGAAGTTGAAGAAGATTTATCAGGAATAGTTGCTACAGATAGAGAATTAACTGATAAAAGAGTTGCCGCCGCAGATGATGGCGTAGGTGGAGGACCTATGGGTGGTCCGGGTGCTGGAACTACTGTAGGCCAAGGTGGATTAGGTGGTGCAACAGGAGTAGGCGGAATAGGTCCAGTAGGTTCACAAGGACCTTTAGGTGCTATCAAAGGTGCCGCAGGCAGTGTTTCGAGTGCTGTGTCGTCAGCAACAAGTGTATTGTCCGTATCACCTGGAGGATTTATAAGTGATGCTCAAAAGAAAGTGGGCGGTACGTTACCAACAAGCGGCGGACAATTCAGTTCGAGTGGTTCGGCATTTGGTAAGGACGGTACCTCAGCATATAATAAGTTTAGGAGAAAATAATGGCACATAAATTTGTAGTAAAGATAGGTTCCGATCTGCATGAATACACAAACTATGATGATATTCCTAATAAAATTGATCATGTTATTAGTTTTTTGCCTGAGATTCCGCCAGAGCCACACACTGATGAACAACATGCAGAAATAGACAAATGGCCGGGAAGATTAAAAGAATTACAGGAGCGATGCGATGGCGGCGATAACTAGAATCGGTGATGCTGATGTGGCGCACTGTTCAGGCATGACTAGAGCTGCCGGGTCCACTGATGTGTTTGTGAATAACATAGGCATATCAAGACAAGATGACAATAACACCTCACACCTATTACCACCTGTGCCATGTCCTTCTCATGCCGCTCCTATCACTACAGGATCTACCACTGTATTCATAAATGGAAAAGGCTGTGGCAGAGTTGGCGATGGAATAACCGGTTGTACATCTGTTGCGGCAGGATCATCGGACACCTTTGCAGGAGGATAAATATCTGTATGTCACAAGATCAAAATGTATGTAAAAAATGTAATACACCATCACATTGTACAGGTGAATCACCTCGTATGAAAGAATATGCTATGTCTGGCGGCACTGATGCTGATAGATGTTATACATGTGATTGTGCAGATTGCGATGATTCAAATTTAATTAGACCTTAATCATGGCAGTAAAAAACTTTAATGACGTAAATCCTACCAAAGAAGGCGTTGCAAACACAAGACTATTCCGCGGCCATAGTTCAGTAGGCAGAGATTTTGCAGATTCAAAACTGTACGACATAGAACTAGTTAAACAAGACATACTCAACCACTTCAACATTCTTAAAGGTGAAAAACTGGAAAATCCTAATTTTGGAACAAATATTTGGTTATATTTGATGGATCCATTGGATGATGAAACAAGAAATGCTGTAATAGAAGACGTTGAAGAAATTGTTGCTTATGATCCTAGAGTAGAGATGGACAGCATAGAAGTCAATGATTATGAACAAGGATTGCAAGTAAAAGTATCTATTTTATACACAGGATATGGATTAGGCGAATCTATGGATTTATTATTTGACTCACAGCAAGGATTATTAGCAGGTCCGTCGCAAATTTATTCTGCTTACTAGTTCATCATAAACTCAGCACTTTTTTAAAACTATAAATATTATTATGCCATCTAACGATAGACAAAACTCTCTGCTTGTAAATGATACCTGGCAGAAAATATACAGAACGTTTTCACAAGCGAACTTTAAATCGTACGATTTTGATACCATTAGACGTACACTAATTGACTATCTTAGACTAAATTATTCAGAGTCGTTCAATGACTATATTGAGTCCTCAGAATATCTTGCACTTATTGATTTGATCTCATATGTTGCACAATCTATTTCATACAGAGTTGATCTAAATGCAAGAGAAAACTTTATTGATCTTGCTGAACGTAAAGAATCAGTATTGAGATTAGCAAGGTTAATATCATTTCAGCCAAAGAGGAATATTGCAGGATCAGGACAATTAAAAATTACTTCGATTACAACAACTGAATCAGTGGTAGATGCAAACGGCAACGATATATCAAACACACCGATACTATGGAACGATGTAACTAACAGTGCCTGGCAAGAACAATTTAATGCTGTATTAAATTCAGCACTACCAAGAGCACAAACAATCGGCAAACCACAAGCAACTGGCACAGTGGGCGGAATTACAACAGATCAATACAGATTAAATTCTAGTAATATTGGTTTGCCATCACAATCATTCTCACGTAATATCAACGGCCTTGCTATGGATTTTGAAATAGTTCCTGTTGCCCTTGATGAAGGATTTGTAGTTGAAGAAAATCCAGTGCCCGGGAATTCACTTTCATTCATTTACAAAAACGATGGTAGAGGATTCAGTTCAAATTCAACAGGGTATTTCTTTACATTTAAACAAGGTGAAATGAACAGCACAGACTTTACAATTGATTCACAACTGCCAAACACGATAGTCAGTGTTGAAGAAAACGGAATCAATAACGATGATGTGTTTTTATTCAAGACAGATCAAAACGGACTATTGGAACAAGCATGGACAAAAGTTCCTGCAATCACAGGAAACAATGTAATTTACAATAGTCTCGCAAATAATATTACAGAACAATATGCGGTAGTAACAAAAACAAATGATCAAATTGACTTAGTATTTTCAGACGGAACATACGGCACAATGCCTGTTGGTAACTTCCGTGTGTATTACAGACAGAGCAATGGATTAAGTTATAGAATTCAAACTTCCGATATGCAAAATGTTTCATTTGATGTTGAATATGTTTCACGTAATAATCAAATCAACACATTAACTGTGACAGCATCACTGACAAGCACAGTGACTAATGCGGCACAATCACAAAGTATCTTTGATATTAAAACACAAGCACCGCAAGTTTATTATGCAAACAATAGAATGATTACTCCTGAAGATTATCAAATTATTCCGCTTACACAGAATCCTTCATTAGCAAAAGCAAGATCACAAGTAAGAGCAATAAGTGGTACATCAAGATTTTTAGATGTTACAGATCCTACAGGGGTTTATTCAGAAACAGATATTGTTGCAGATGATGGTATCTTGTATAGAGACATTGTGACAGAATCATTTGATTTTTCATTTACTACTAGAGATGATGCTCGTAAAGTTGTTACAAGTTCTGTTGCAGATTTGTTTGAATCAAGTGCGGTAAAACAATTTTACTACGATAATTTTGCCAGACCCCAAATTGCTGGATTGAAGACATGGTACAAATCAACACAAACATTGAATCAGGTTACAGGATATTTCACAGAACAAGGGGATGATTCAAGTGTGTTAGCAGTTGGAACATCTAGTATCTCTAATCTATCTTTTATCACTGCTGGAGCATTGTTAAAATTTGAACCAACATCAGGAAATCATTTCATGACTGAATTAGGTACACAGATGACAGGCACAGCAGGACATCCTGGAAGTGCTGAAATAATGTGGACAAAAGTTGTGAGTGTAGATGGTGATGGATCAAATGGTGGACAAGGAAATTTAGCAGATGGCACAGGCCCGATTATATTATCAGATCTAATTCCTACAGACGCAGAAATTAAAGAAATTATTCCAACATACATTGATTCTATTTCAAGTGAATTAGAAACAGCAATCATTGACAAAATTGTTGCATTCAAAAACTTTGGATTAGGATATAACAATACAACAAGAGTTTGGTATGTAATTGATGAAGAAGATTTAAACACAGGTGATTTTGATCTTACCAACGGGCAAGATAAAACAGGTGCTGGACTAGATGCTTCTTGGATGATAAGATTTTCAACAAATGGTTTGACATACACAGTGTACAACAGAGCAACGCAATATATTTTCCAAAGTTTTTCACGTAACAAATTTTATTTTGATGAATCAGTAAAAGCAATTGATCCTGAAACTGGATTAGTAATTAAAGATTCAGTAACAATTTTAAAGTCTAATACAAAACCTGATTTTGTATCTAATTTAACATTTGATTATAAATGGCAAATTGTTAAAAATATTATGGGTGCAGATGGGTATTCTGATACAAGAAAATTACAAGTAGGATTATTTGATGGTGATGATGACGGAGTTGTTGATAATCCGGACTTGTTCAAACTTATTGTATCTCCCACAACCGATATAAGTGAAAAATATGTTTATTTTCAAACAGTTACAGTAAACGGATTTGAGCAACTTAATCCTGTAAACACAACCGAGTTTGTAACTGTGTCGACTGAAGCGGATATTACAAATCCTAGCATATATGCTGATGGACAAAAATTTTATTTCTTTACAGATGATGAATTTAAAACTTATAGTTCAGCAACAAGAGTGTTAGAATCATTGACTGGCTACACAGCAAAATTAGGTAGACAAAGTTTAATCTACAAATACAATCATGGTGCTCCTAGAGATAGACGATTAGATCCATCTGTGAGTAATATTATTGACTGTTATGTGATGACTAAATCATATGATACAGATTTCCGTGCATGGTTAAACAACAATCAACTTACAGCAAAACCTGCCTCACCAACAGTGTCAGAATTGAACACAACATATCTTCCAACATTGAATCAATTAAAAAGTGTAAGTGATACAATTATTTTCAATCCAGGCGAATATGTTTTACTGTTTGGAAAAGGTGCTGAATCTTCTTTACAGGCAACATTCAAGGTGGTAAAAAATCAATCCACAGCAGTTTCGGACAATCAGATTAAATCAAATTTAATTGAAGCAATCAATGGTTACTTCTCAGTGTCATTATGGGATTTTGGTGATACATTTTACTTCACAGAATTAGCCGCATACTTGCATAATACTCTTGCACCAGATGTGTTAAGTGTAGTCATTGTACCGTCAAGTGCTACAACATCATTTGGTTCGTTATTTGAAATCACAGTTGACGGTCATCAATTACCTATTTCATCGGCCACAGTTGATAATGTTCAAATTATTTCTTCAAATACAGCAGAACAATTGAAGGCAACAGGTACAGTAGTGTCATCAACAGTAGGAGCAACTGGTACAAGCACTAATGCTACAACTGGTGTCAACTCTACAATATCATCGTCGGTCAGCTCTACAATATCATCAGGATCATCAGGCTCAGGATATTACTAAGATGGGTAAGAGCACACGCAAATCGCAAACTCTACTACCTGAAGTCTTCCAAACCACAAAAAATAAAGACTTTCTAACAGCAACGCTTGACCAGTTAACTGAGCCAGCAAAGTTACAAAAATTATCTCAATACATTGGGCATACAACTCTTCCTTCTTACAAGTCAACGGACGCATACGTACCAGAACTTACAGATGACAGAACAAATTATCAATTAGAACCTGCAACACTTTATAAGTCCGATGGAATAAACGTTGATTTTGCCGCTCCTTATATTGATGTAATCAATGATGTAGAAGCACAAGGCGGAAGTAAAATTAAACATGATAGACTACTTGATAATCAAACTTATTCTTATGCTCCGCCAATTGACCATGACAAGTTTGTAAATTACAGAGAATATTATTGGTTGCCACAAGGTCTTTCTTCAATCAGATGCCAGCCAGGCACTCCTGGAGCCACTATAGAATTTGATGTAAAAAACAATGCCAGTGGAGCATACGTGTTCAGTAACAAAATTGCAAACAATCCAGACATTATTGTCTACAAAGGAAACACATACAATTTTACAGTTGATGCAAAGGGTCATCCTTTTTCAATAAAATCACAATACGGAACTGGCACCCAAGACATGATAGAATCACCATTAGTTGAGAACAATGGTGTAGACATAGGCACAGTAACATTATCAGTACCTGCAAGTGATTCAAGCACACTATATCCAAACATATTGTACTACCAGTGTCAAAATCATCCGGCTATGAAGGGCAGAATCATCATAAGAGATTTAGCAGATGAAGATTTTGATCCTGAAGAAAATTTGATCGGAGCAACATCTTTTACTGATTACACAGGCTTAACACTTACAAACGGATTACCGATATCATTTGCAACTGACATTGAAGATGCATACAAAAATAAAGTTTATTACGTTGAAGGTGTAGGCACAGCAATTACAATTACTCCAGAAACAGAAATCAGAACATTTGGAACATGGGCACAAGAAATTGGAGCCATATGGGACGAAGATGGAGTAGAAGGTTTTGATACCACTGGATGGGACAACTCAACAGGACAATTAGTAAAAGTTGATTATTGGACCATAAACAGATCATCACGTGACAGGAATGCTTGGTCAAGATCAAACAGATGGTTTCATAAAGATGTTATTGCATTGTCAAGCGATAGAAACAATTATGCAGTACCACTTACAGAAAATCAACGTGCAAAAAGACCAATTGTAGAGTTTGAAGCAGGCCTTAATTTATTCAATCACGGTTACACAAATAGAATTATTGATGTTGTTGACACACAGGTTACAGACGCATTATCACTAGTGAGTGGCACATTAGGATTTATTGCGGATGGCACTGTATTACGTGAAGGCGATCAAGTAGTATTCACACAAGATCCTCAACAGAAAGATAAAATATTTGTTGTGAAATTTTTAGTGTTTGGTGACTCAACAGCAGGCAACGAAGAAAGAATACATTTACAAATTGTGGATGATTCTACAGCTATTGCTGATGGAACTTCTGTGGTAGGAAAACGTGGAAACAATCAGGGAATAGCATATCATTATTCAAGTGCAGATAATTTATGGACTAAATCACAACAAAAAACAAAAATACAGCAAAAACCATTATTTGATGTTTTCACTGATACACAAGTTTCTTTAGGTGATTTAGATACCTTTGTCTCCACAAACTTTACAGGAACCACAGTGTTTGAAATCAACACAGATGATGCTCAAGGTACTCCTGACACTGTGTATGACACCAATGTAATTTATTCACGTTTAGGACTGTTAAGTGACATGCAAGTCAATGACACCTTTAACACAGACACTGTGACTTATGTGCAAGGGTCAGGAACAATTACGGAAAATTTAAAGAAATATTATTTGAGAAAAACAGATCAGTTTGCACAACAAACATTGGTAAACAATTATCAACTTACAAAAACAGA
>MDTB01167479.1_pt1 | contig 13433 bp, 12 predicted proteins | sample 811161 | NCBI WGS metagenome assembly MDTB01 (sample SAMN05326650, study PRJNA326480) | marine metagenome | isolation source: seawater | place: Mediterranean Sea | collected 2009
GATCTGGCTATATTACACCTGTATAACGTTTGTATTACAGACTAATATCAATGCAAAGGTTCTGACATAGGGATCTTTATCTCCACTTTTAAGCCCGGTTTTCACCGGGCTTATTTTTTTCCTTCTTATATATCGTTTTACGCAATGGTATTTCCTGCGGTTCAGCCTGGCGTTTTCGCGTGTGCAATCAGCGTTCAGACTTTTCTGGTGGTATAAAAAAACGCCGGACGAACCGGCGTTTTTAAGCGAGAAGCTAAGCATTACTCAGCTTCAATACCGACAACCAACCAGGGCGCATTGTCGTCACGGAGGTCGCGTTCAAGATGCCATACATCGAAGATACCATCTTCAGATTTTTCCAGATCATCTTTGCAGCGGCCACGGAACAGAACACTGATTTCGCGGTGGGTTGGCGTCTCATCAGCGCGCACAATTTCTGCGTTAAGGTCCAGAATTTCCGTCTTTGGCGGAACCATCAGACGGTTACGCTGAGCTGCCAGAGCATCGTATAGCTCTGGGCTGACGTATTCACGAATCAGGTCGAGGTTGCCGTCGTTCCAGGCTTGTTGAACAAGGTGATAGTGCTCCAGTGCGCCTTGTGTGAAGGCTTCTGCATCAAAGTCAGCAGGCAACGACATAGGTTGATCAGGAGCCACGGTTGCACTCGCAGTCTCGTTCGCTGACTGAAAGCTCTGATGAGTTGCCGGACCGTGCGCCGCGGCGGCTGCCTGGCGCTGCTGAGCTTGCCCGGCTCCACGCAGAAGGCGAATGATGACGAACGCAGCAAGACCCAGCAGAAGGATGTCCATAATCTGAATGCCTTCGAATGCGCCGCTGCCCAGCAGGTAAGCGAACAGGCCACCGGCCAGCAGGCCGCCCATCATTCCACCCATCATACCGCCTTTGGAAGGGGCAGCCTGAGTGTTACCTGAGGTTTTGTCTGACTGCTTTGCCGGCGCGCTGCGTTGCTGCGTAGGGAAGCTTTTCCCAAAGCCGCCGCTACCAAACCGTTTCGCGTGAGCTTCACTCACTACACCTAAGGTCAGCAGCATGGCCGACAATACCGTGATTAATGCTTTCATTACATTACCCTCATGCCCGGTTGGGCGCCGTCGTGCGGTTCAAGTAGGTAGATTTCGCTGCCGCCAGGGCCGGCGGCAAGCACCATGCCTTCTGACAGACCAAACTTCATTTTACGCGGAGCCAGGTTCGCGACCATTACAGTCAGTTTGCCTTCCAGGTCTTCTGGCTTATAGGCCGCTTTAATACCTGAGAATACGTTCCTGGTTTCGCCATTGCCAATATCCAGAGTCAGCTGCAGAAGTTTGTCTGCACCATCAACGTGGTCGGCTTTGATAATTCGGGCGATTCGCAGATCGACCTTGGCAAAGTCCGGGAATTCGATAGTGTCAGCGATTACTTCATTGCCATCTTCTCTGAGCTCTGGCCCTTTGTTCTTGGCCTTCTTTTCAGCTTTCTTATCTGCTTTTTTGTCGGCTTTCTGATTTTTTGCAGCCGCTGCGCCACCGTTCTCTTTTTCGAGTTCGGTTTTTGTTTCTTCGAGAATGGCGGTGACCTTGTCCATTTCAGCTCGAGCCAGCATAGGCTTGAACTTATTAATCGCATGGCCAGTCAGGATGCTGCGGCGATCTTCCCAACCCAGTGATTCAAGGTTGAGGAAGGCTGCGGTTTTATCAGCAAGTTCAGGCAGCACTGGTGAAAGGTAGGTCATCAGCTGACGGAAAAGGTTCACCGCAACAGAGCAGACTTCCAGTACTTCCTGTTCGCGGCCTTCTTCTTTCGACATGGCCCATGGCGCTTTTGCCTGAATGTATTCGTTGGCACGATCAGCGAGTGTCATGATTTCTTTCATGGCGCGGCTGAATTCGCGCTTCTCATACAATTCTGCGATCTGGTCGCCGGCGTTAATGAAGTCATTCACCATGGCTTCCTCAGCACAGTTCTCACTGAGTACGCCACCGGACTTCTTGATGAAGTTCGCGGTGCGGCTGGCAATGTTGATCAGCTTGTTCACCAGGTCGGAATTAACGCGCTGGACGAAGTCTTCGAGGTTGAGATCGAAGTCATCGACGCTGCTACCCAGCTTAGCGGCAAAGTAGTAGCGCAGATACGTTGGATTCAGGTGGTTCAGGTACGTACGTGCCTTGATAAAGGTGCCACGTGACTTAGACATCTTGGCACCATTAACAGTCACAAATCCGTGAGCGTTGACGGCGGTTGGGGTACGGAAGTCTGCAGCTGACAGCATGGATGGCCAGAACAGCGCGTGGAAGTTAATGATGTCTTTACCGATAAAGTGATAAACCTCGGCATCGGAATCCGGCTTCCAGTAATCATCGAAGCTCAGATCTTCGCGGCGATCACACAGGTTTTTGAAGCTCGCCATATAGCCGATTGGGGCATCAAGCCAGACATAAAAGTACTTGCCTGGTGCATCTGGAATCTCAAAACCAAAGTAAGGTGCATCACGGGAGATATCCCATTCCTGCAGCCCCGAGTCCAGCCACTCTGACAGCTTGTTAGCGACTTCGTCCTGTAAGGTGCCAGAACGTGTCCATTCTTTCAGAAAGTCCTGAAAATCCGGCAGTTTAAAGAAGAAGTGCTCGGACTCTTTTTCTACTGGGGTAGCACCTGAGATAACAGAGTATGGCTTCTTCAGTTCGGCTGGGGTGTAAGTCGCGCCGCACACCTCACAGTTGTCGCCATATTGATCTTCGGCATCGCACTTAGGGCAGTTACCCTTGATGTAGCGATCTGCCAGAAACAGCTCTTTAACGGGATCATAAAGCTGTTTGATGTTGCGGGTAGCGATATGGCCTTTGTCGCGGCATGCTTTGTAGATAGTCGCAGACAGTTCCCGGTTTTCTTCACTATGAGTGCTGTGAAAATTATCGAACGCGATCTGGAAGTCGGCAAAATCGGTTTCGTGCTCGGCTTTAACGCGGGCAATCTGCTCTTCAGGGCTGATGCCTTCTTTCTCAGCACGCAGCATGATGGCTGTGCCGTGGGCGTCATCCGCACAGACATAGGTACACATGTGTCCGCGCGCTTTCTGGAAGCGGACCCAGATGTCTGTCTGAATGTATTCCAGCAGGTGGCCAAGGTGAATGGAGCCGTTTGCGTATGGCAGGGCGCTGGTAACTAGTATTTTGCGAGCGTTCTGATCGGTCATGACAATTCGTTTCGGTGGCTCTGAAAAAGTGGGGGAGTATTGTAGCGGCTCCGCTGGGGCAGTTATACCCCAGCGGTATCGGCGGACGGTCGCGGATCAGAAAATCTGTCAGTCGTCGTCGCGGATATTCGGGTCAATCGTCACTTTAGCACTTCGTATCGTATTGTCTTTGATTTGCATGATTTCAATGCGATAGCGGCCAATGCGAAGGCAGACAGGTGACTCTGGAATATGTTCCAGATACTCAACGATCAGGCCGCTGACAGATTTAGGGCCATCAATGGGAAGCTCCCAGTGCATAGACTTATTCACATCGCGGACAAAGGCGGTGCCATCGATAATGTAGCTGCCATCTTCCTGAGGGTGAACGTCTGGAGAGCTGGCGGCAGCGACGTCGGTGGTAAACTCGCCAACGATCTCTTCGAGAATGTCCTCAAGTGTACAGATACCGTGCACATCGCCGTATTCATCAACCACTAGTGCAATGCGTCGCTGGTACTTCTGAAAGTTAAACAGCTGGGTGTGCAGAGGCGTGCTCTCAGGAATGAAATAAGGCTCCCGCGACAGCTTTTCGATGTCCTCTTTCAAGTATTCTCCCGACGACAGGAAACGGCTGATATTCCGGGTATGGAGAACCCCGACGACGTTGTTGATATCCCCGCGGAAGACAGGCAGACGCGTATGTTGCGTTGTACGCAGTTGCTGAATGATGTCGCTCAGCGCGTCATCGAGGTCAATTCCTACAACCTCGTTACGCGGCACCATGATGTCATTCACCGTCATTTTCTCCAGATCAAGAATGGAGATCAGCATGTGCTGGTGACGTTTAGGGATCATAGATCCAGCTTCACGGACAACGGTACGGAGTTCTTCGGTGCTCAGGTTGTCCGGGGTGGCGTTCGCGACGTCGACACGCACCAGTTTGAGTAACCAGTTGGCGATGGTATTCACGAACCATACTGCTGGATGAAGCGCCCATTGCAGCCATAAAAGAATCGATGAGGCCGGGAAGGCAATCTTCTCTGGGGCAATCGCTGCCAGAGTTTTTGGCGTCAGTTCAGCAAAAATAAGAACGATCAGCGTAAAGAGAATGGTGTTAACAAAGACCGCAAGATCCGGGTTGTCTGGCCACAATCTCTGACTGATGATGGTCGCTAAGGCAGCGGCAGCAAAGTTCACCAGGTTATTCCCGGTAAGAATGGTACCGATCATCCGATCTGGTTTTTCCAGCAGCTTAACCGAGCGCATGGCTCCTTTGTGCTTATTCTTAGCGAGGTGGCGCAAGCGGTAACGGTTCAGAGACATCATGCCGGTTTCAGAACTTGAGAAGAAGCCTGACAGCACGATTAAAAGAGCGAGTATGCCGAAGAGCACACTCAAGGGAACGTCGTTCAAGACGGTGTCCTATAACTGATACGATTCCGCCATCATAGGCACTGACGTTGGGGTGTCAAGCGGGTGATAAATGGGCTCTGTGGCTCAAGCTCGTTCGAGTACGTACTCAAGAACGAATTGGGTGCCAAAATAAGCAAGGATAAGGAAGCCTGTCCCCGTGAGTGTCCATTTACCGGCCACGGGGCCTCGCCAGCCAAAACGGTATCGACCAAAGAGAAGTGTGGTAAAAACGACCCATCCAACCAGTGAAAACGCGACCTTATGAATGAGGTGCTGATTGCTCAGGCTTTCAACGACGGGTAAGCCGACAATGAACGAGGCGGTCAGTAAAAGCATGGCCAACCAGAGAATTTCGAACAGCAGAGCATCCATAGTCTGCAATGGCGGCAGAGAGCGGATGAGGCCCCGGGTCTGGTGTTTTCTCAGATTTCTGTCCTGGAGAATGACCAGAATCGCCTGAACCGATGCGATTGTGAACAGGCTGAAGGCAACAATGGACAACAATATATGCCAGATCAGAGCGTAACTGAGATTGGTTAGTAAAACCTGATGCTGAATCGCCGCCGCCAGTACCGCGACGATCGCCCCCATCGGTAGCAGGCCCGTAAACAGATTATCAACCGGTTTGCGCCAGGCCGAGAACAGGAGTAGCAGGGTGATGATCAGAGCGATCAGAGAGCCCACCTGAAACATAGCCATGTTCAAGGCGTGCTCACTGACGAGAGTGACTGACAGGGAAGCCAGGTGCAGAAGCGCACCAATCGAAGCAAAGCCCAATAACAAGCCTCGCTGTGGTGCTTTGCTGCCCTTGATGACAAGTAGCTGGCGCAAAGCGGCAAACAGATAAAAACCGGCAGCCGGTACTGCCAACGCTAATGCTGTCATGAAACTTCCCCAACACGAATAGCGCCAGTGTCGCATAAGGGGCCAGCTCAAGGAAGTGCAATCATGCCAGCCGCCGTTAGTTGTAAAGCTCAGCGCCGCAGCATTGGGAACCTGAAGGGCAACGCGGTATACTTACCGACTTATTTATTTACCGTCAGACAGAGTCATCAAGATGTTTGAAAGCCTTACCGACCGCTTGGGCAGTGCCTTAAAAGGCATTACTGGCCAGGCGAAGCTGACCGAAGAGAATATCAAAGGCACCATGCGCGAAGTGCGCATGGCGCTGTTAGAAGCCGATGTGGCGCTGCCGGTCGTTAAAGATTTTACCGCCCAGGTGAAAGAGCGGGCTGTCGGTACCGATGTACTGAAGAGCCTCAACCCTGGTCAGGTATTCCTGAAAATCGTCCATGAAGAGCTGCAAAGCGTCATGGGTGAAGCTAATGAGAAGCTGAACCTTGCGACGCAGCCACCGGCGATCGTCATGATGGCGGGTCTGCAGGGTGCAGGTAAAACCACCACGGTTGGTAAACTCGCGAAGTACCTTGCAGAGCGTGAAAAGAAAAAGGTGATGGTGGTTTCTGCAGACGTATACCGTCCTGCGGCAATCAAGCAGCTGGAAACACTGGCGAATGAAGTCGGTGCTGGCTTTCACCCATCAACGGCAGACGAGAAACCAATCAACATCGCTAAAGGCGCTATCGATGCAGCGCGTCGCGGTGCGTACGACGTGCTGCTGGTCGATACCGCGGGTCGTTTAACCGTCGATGAGCAGATGATGGGTGAGATCAAAGATCTTCACGCTGCTATTACGCCGATTGAGACTCTCTTCGTCGTTGATGCGATGACAGGTCAGGATGCTGCGAATACAGCCAAAGCATTTAATGATGCCTTGCCTCTGACCGGCGTTGTACTGACCAAAGCGGATGGTGATGCGCGCGGTGGTGCAGCTCTTTCTGTGCGTCATATTACGGGTAAGCCGATCAAGTTTATGGGGATGGGCGAGAAGACCGACGCGCTCGAGCCTTTCCACCCTGACCGTGTCGCTTCACGTATTCTCGATATGGGGGACGTTCTTACCCTGATCGAAGAAGCTGAACGTAAGATCGATAAGTCGAAAGCCGACAAGCTCGCCAAGAAACTGAAAACAGGTAAAGGCTTCGATTTGGAAGACTTCCTTGATCAGATTCAGCAGATGAAAAATATGGGTGGCCTGACAGGTATGCTGGACAAGCTACCGGGCATGGGCAATCTGGGCGCAATGGCTAAGCAGACCACGGCGGCAGAAGGCCAGTTCAAACAGATGGAATCCATCATTTTTTCTATGACCCTTGATGAACGTCGTTTCCCTGACAAAATCAATGGATCACGCAAAAAGCGTATTGCGGCAGGCTCTGGCACCCAGATTCAGGATGTGAACCGCGTTCTGAAGCAGCATAAGCAAATGCAGAAAATGATGAAGAAGGTTACTGCCAAAGGCGGCATGAAGAAAATGATGCGAGCCATGGGCGGTATGGGAGGCCCTGGTGGCCCGGGCGGTGGTGGTATGCCGCCGGGTGGGATGCCTCCTATGATGCGCTGAGGCTTTTGGGCCCTTAGCTACCTGCGTTGCCAGAGCGTTGTTGCAGAAAATTTTCCGCGCCTCGCTCTGACTGCCTCGCCAACGCTTCTACTCTGTATCTGGCCTCGCTGACGCTACTTTATTCGATACATGTATCCTGCTAAGAATATCACTTATTTTCTGACACAAGGTGTCGCCTATGTGGACCCAGAAAACCATTCAGTTAAAAGCCCGCGCTCGCGGCTTTCATTTAATTACCCGTGATATTGAACAGGCCTTGCCTGAGCTTGCCGGTGTTTCCGTTGGCCTGCTTCATGTGTTTATTCAACACACCTCAGCGTCACTGACGATTAACGAAAATGCTGACCCGACAGTGCGAGTGGATTTCGAAGAAGTGTTCAGCCGGTTGGTGCCTGAAAATCAGCCATACTACAAACACAATGACGAAGGCCCAGACGATCTTCCCGCCCATATTAAATCCAGCTTACTGGGGCCGTCTCTTACCATCCCAGTGACGGATGGTAGGTTGGCTCTTGGAACCTGGCAGGGGATTTATCTATGCGAACACCGTGACTATGGTGGTAGTCGTCGGTTAGTACTTACTCTGCATGGAGAGTAGTGCCTGGACAGGTTGTTCAGGCGTTCTCAGTTGCTCTGGCTGCGTCGATCTGCGCCTGAATTTCTGGAGAGAATTCGATGCGGATAGATCTAATGAAATCGAAAAGGTCGGCTTCGGCTTCAGCACGCATCGCTGCGTTTTCTTCTTCTGTGCCGTAATCGAATTTTTTGGTGTTCGTATCAATTACGAGAAGTAAATCATTAGAAAGTGGCGTTACGAAGGTGATATCTGCAGGAGCAGCTTCTGCGTAACCTGCTTTAGTTTGAGCCCATTTTAAATCATCACTTTCGACAATATTTATCTCTTCGACAGATTTGGGAAATACGTAAAACTCAGTGTTGCATTTTGCTTCAATAAGAATGTTTCTTAATTTTTCGGTTATTTCAAAGAGCACCTTCGTATATTGATGCCTGGAGAACAGAGTGTCAGTCTTTGCAGACTTCAGGTCTTTAACATCTAGAATTTGAATCATCACACTACCTGGATTCAATTTCAGTTTGGAGGATACCTCCCAGTACGGAAATGATGTTTGAAGTACCCGCTTTTCAGGCATCCAATCTGGAAAATTTACGTCGAAGTTATCAATATCGGAGAGCGATCCAATGTTTGAATCGCAGGTCTGAGTATCTTGTAGGCATTCTTTTGGTACAGGAACATATATGTGTGTTCCATCTACATGAAACGAGAGTATTACCGTATCCGAAAAGTTAGCGGTGCGTGTAAGTCTCACCATGCCATGCTACCGGCTAAGTTTCTTACGTAGTCTACGAAATTGGTTTTGATTCTTTGAAGGTTATTGCTCTGTGCAAGTGCTTTATTGGCCCCGGCACCTTCGTTCTCAAGGACCTTTGTTGTAGAGGAATCAGGCTTTGTGCTACGAGCTGCAGAGACTGATGCTGCTGCTCTAGCTCTGTGATTATCACCTATCTCACTGACTACTTTGGCACCTCTGTATTCAAGCGCTTGGGATATGCTGACGGTATCCGCGATAGGATCTATCAGTACAAACTCAAGGCGATCCATTAAGTTAGGAAGGTGCCCTAATGCCAGCTGCAATAGTTTCACTGTATCACCTTCTAGCGTCCATTTTATTTTTTGATTGTGGCCTCGAAACTTTTGTGTCTTGGCCAAAACATCTGCGAGATGTTTTGCTGCTATCTCTGGACGAATCGAACGCGATTCAGGAGTAATCCACATACCCATTTCATTCTGAAGAGGGGTCGGTACAAAAAATAGATTAAATACACTCGCAGCCCCCCAATTATCTTTACCTGTGTGTTTCTGCAATGCAGTTTTGGGATCTTCAGCTGCGCTCACATAAGCAGTCGGGTGTTCGGCAATATCAGACTCGACAGAACGAGTGAACCTTGGTGTTACTTCCCATAAGCCAGGCTTTTGACTACTGGCCTTTGAAGACTTTTGAACCCCGGTAATATACACCCCAGATTCAGCCGCATTATCTCCAGACTTAGAGTGCAGCTGATAGTAGATCGCCAGCTCACCAATATTCTCCATATACTCAAAGGGCGTCGTTACATTGGTGTTCGCTGATATGCCGCCTGCAATTGCGCTTAGCTGCTCGATCTTGGAAACGATACGGATCGTGTTGGCATCATCCGCCTGAAAGAAGTGCGCAAACAAAGGGGCCAGAGCTGCGTCGATAAAGACCTTGCGGCCATTGTTAGTATTGGTGTTCTTTGAAAACGGGATAAACTGGCGTGTATCGGCCTTGCTGCCCAGTTCATAGGCGAGTTTGCGTCTGTTCGTGGCGATCATTGACGACATGCGATGTGGCTCCGTGTCTGTGCGTAAGTCCATATTGGTGCAAGAATACCAGTCGGTTTGGCCTCAAACAATACAACTGCTGTGATCTACTCGTCATTAACCAAGGAGATTCTCGTTTGAAATCATTGCATTACGACGACTTAGATATCGTAGGCTTTGCCGGTGTTCGAGAGCGTATTCTGGTGATGGATTCCCGCCAGTTTGGGTATCGCAGGCGCGAAGAATGCTGGGAGGGGGTTGGTCCGTTGACGTATCTGGCCCATGCCTATTTCAAACCCGGCGGCAGTACTGGAAAGCACTTCCATGAGGGGGTGGATATCGTCAGTATTCTTACCCGAGGGCAGATACGGCATGAAGGATCTGCCGGGCACGACGATGACGTGCTTGCTGGGCAAGTCATAGTGCAGCGTTCAGGTAAAACTGGCTTTTCTCATAACGAGATTAATGCAGACCCGGATGTCTCTGGAATGGTTCAGATCTGGCTTAAGCCTTCAACAGTACCTGAAGCCTCCTCGCTCGATATCATCACTCCGGTGACAGGTGAGAACCTGATTTACGACGGTGGCGATTCAAAGTTAATCGTGACGCTGTTAATTCAAGGCCAGAGTCTGATGCTGCCCATGGGAAGTTTGGGTTATGTATATCACGGAGGACTGAGTGCATCTGATGATACTGACTTGAGCAGGGGAACGCTGTTTATCAGTGACGGGCAGCCACTAACCGCTATTGGCGAAGATGTGCGGGTAGTGAGTGTTATTAAAGACGATGCTGAGTAACGCTCACGCTTTCGATAGTTATTTTCTGCGTTTACGACGATCTTTATTTCTCGAAGAGCGGCCATCGTCTGAATGATCAAACATACGCGGGCCGCCTGCGCGGCCAGATTTTCCCGGGTGGTTCCGTGACCGCTTATCGCTCGATGGATTTTTAGCATCGTTTTTAGTAACAACAACTCCCCCGGCCTGAGTTTCTGGCAGCTTGTGCGATGGCTCAAAAGCAGGTTCCGTGCGACGCTTAATAACTTTTCCGGTGAGTGCCTCAATCGCTGCCAATTGATTTACTTCATCGGCAGTCACCAGAGAGATAGCTGAGCCTGACTTCCCTTTACGACCACTACGTCCGATACGGTGTACGTAGTCTTCTGCATTAAATGGCAGGTCGACGTTAATGACTAATGGCAGATCATCGACATCAAGGCCTCGGGCAGCGACATCGGTCGCAACCAGCAATTGGATTTCTTTGTCTTTGAACGATTGCATCGCGGCATTACGCATTGCTTGTGATTTTTCTCCGTGCAGCCCCGCAACGTTGGCTCCGATTTTATTAAACAGGGTCTCCAGCTCATCGACCTGTTTGCGCATTTTCACGAATATAAGCGCTTGCTTGTCACCGTGATTTTTAATCAGATGCTGAAGTAACTCTGTTTTACGTTTTTTATCTACCGGGATAACGAGTTGAGTAACTGTATCCGCGGTGGTATTCGGCGCTGCAATTTCGATGGTGGCAGGATCACGTAGCAGGTCTTTCGCCAGCTTTTTAACCCGGGCAGAAAAGGTCGCAGAAAACAGTAATGTCTGGCGGCGTTTTGGGAATGCGCATAACAGGTCATCCAGTTCATCAGCAAAGCCCAGGTCCAGCATACGGTCAGCTTCGTCGAGTACCAGGTATTTCAGATCAGGAAATTCCAGAACATTCTGGCGATAAAGATCCAGCAGGCGCCCCGGTGTGGCTACCAGAATATCTACGCCTTGTTTTACAGCGGTAGTCTGTGGGTTAAGGGCAACACCACCATAAACAGCATAACTCGTTATAGGCAGCCCTTTGCTGTACCTCTGCACAGCTTGCAGCACTTGTTTTGCCAACTCTCTTGTTGGTACCAGAATCAGTGTCCGAACCGACGTTGGCCCTGAAGTTCGAGTCGTACTCATGCGTTCAAGTATCGGCAGGACAAAGCCTGCGGTCTTACCCGTGCCTGTCTGGGCGGAAGCCATGAGGTCGCGGCCTTTCAGAACCAGAGGAATTGCCTTTTCCTGCACCGGTGTGGCGTGCAGATAGTTGAGTTGTTTCAGGTTACTCAGCAGAGCAGGGGAAAGGTTGAGGGCATCGAACGAGGTCATTATCGGGTCCGCAGGACAGGGTAACTGTGGCCGACAGTATACCCTATCCTAGCGTGAGGCTTACTTCAGTTCCATCAGTGACTTTTTGCTGTAGTCACTGAGTTCATCAAAACGACCTTCGCGTACCTTGATGACCCATTCAGGGTCTTGCAGCAGTGCGCGTCCTACGGCCACCAGTTCAAATTCGTCGTTGCCTAAGCGTTCTGCCAGTTCATTAATGTTGCCATGGGCAACGCCTGAGGCATCAATCATGTCGCGTTTGTCTTCATCAATAAATCCGGCGTTAAGGCCAACGCTACCAACGGTGATCGCAGGTTTGCCAGTCAGTTTTTTTGTCCAGCCAGCAAGATTCATATCTGAGCCTTCGAATTCTTTTTCCCAGAAGCGGCGGGTAGAGCAGTGGAAGATATCAACGCCAGCATTTACCAGCGGCTTCAGGAACGCTTCAAGCTCTTCTGGGGTATTGCACATACGCGCGCTGTAGTCTTGTTGCTTCCATTGTGAGAAACGGAAAATAATGGGGAAGTCAGGTCCGACCCGCTCGCGAATGGCCTGTACTATTTCGCAGGCAAATCGAGTGCGCGCGACCTGATCACCACCGTATTCATCTTCGCGTTGATTCGTACCTTCCCAGAAAAACTGATCAATCAGGTAACCGTGAGCACCGTGAATTTCGACCGCATCGAAACCAATTCTTTGTGAATCTTCAGCGGCTTGTGCGAAGGCCTCTATCACGTCGTTGATATCGTCCTTGGTCATTGCCAGGCCGGTTTCTTTTCCGGGTTTAAACAGTCCGGAAGGGCTATAGCCGGGCACTGACGGATCAGGCTCTGTACCTTCTTTTCGTACTGCACCGACGTGCCAGAGCTGAGGAGCGATTTTGCCGCCTTTAGCGTGCACAGCGTCTACTACTTTCTTCCAGCCGGCTAAGGCCTCTTCACCATAGATAAACGGAACGCGGGCGTAGCCGTTTGCGCCTTTATGTCCGACACACGTGCCCTCAGTAATAATCAGACCGACCCCGTTCGCTGCGCGTCGCTCGTAGTAGGCGACATTCAGGTCGTTTGGCACATTCCCGGGTGAGTAGGTACGGGTCATCGGCGCCATAACAATGCGGTTGCTGAGTTTCAGCGTGCCAAGTGTGATCGGTTGAAACAGTGCGTCTATGGTACTCATGAGGGCTCCGTATTTTTGCTGTTATCGGTAGTGAGTGACTGTATTCTGACATTCGACTCTAACACTGCATTCCAGCACGGTATGGAGCCATTTGTGCCATATGCAGGCGATGAAATCTGAAAAACACTGTTGCGAAGGCATTCGCTGCGGTTACGATGCCGTCGCTAATGACAGAGTTAACCGGGCAACTGTGAAAATATGAAACTGAGAAAGATCGATAAGGCACGCTATCAGGAGCGTCGTTCGCGTATTCAATGGGCAATGATCGCTGGCTTGTTTGCAACGAGCTTAGGCTTTGCTGAGTTATACCGTTATCTATTTGTCGCTGGTGAGTCCAGTCTGGCGCTCAATGCGGCCGGGGTGGCGACCGGTGTCGCCATCGTCACTTTTGTATTGTTCAGGCTTCGGGATACACCTTACTTTGATGAGGTTAACTATGTCTGGAAGTTAAAACAGGAGCTGAACCGGATTTACCGTAAGACGAAAGCACTGGATCAGGCGTTGGAGTCGGGCAGCCGCGACGCTCTTATTATCAAGTTGTACAGCCTTGAGGGTTCCCGTCTGCTCTACGACCTTGATGACAACACATTGACGATGTCTGAGCTTGTTAAACAGTTGGATGAGTTGAAATCCCGCATTGAAAACGAGGCGCCGGGGATTACACATGACGACTACCGGCCCGAACTGTTAGAGCGGCTGTCGTGA
>MDTB01211044.1_pt1 | contig 13432 bp, 13 predicted proteins | sample 811161 | NCBI WGS metagenome assembly MDTB01 (sample SAMN05326650, study PRJNA326480) | marine metagenome | isolation source: seawater | place: Mediterranean Sea | collected 2009
AAGATGTTAAAACAATCGTTTCTTTTAATACAATTAAACAGATAATTAGCCCAATAAAATAAGGAAATAATTCAAATACAATGTAATTTTTCGTTGTTTTAATTACTGTTTTCTCTAATGTGTCAATTTCTTGATAGACCTGCTTTAGTTCTTCTGTATTTTTAGCATTAAAATATTGGGCATTGGTGATCATTGCGATTTCTTTTAAGACAGTGTCGTCAAACTCCGTTAATATCATTTGACCATTTGGATAGCGCGCATAGCGTTTTCCATATGTAGGATGATAAATTGGTATTGGAGCACCTTCTTGGCTTCCTATTCCAATCGTATACACTTTAATTCCTTTTGTTTGAGCATATTTTGCGGCAGATATGGGATCAATTTGTCCTGAGTTATTTACGCCATCTGTGATCAGTATCATAATTTTAGATGCGGCTTTGGCTGTTTCTAAACGATTGACGCCGGTTGCTATTGCTAACCCTATGGCGGTGCCATCTCCAGCCTCCCCTACGGCTGTTTCATTTATATGATAATTTAACATTTTATGATCATATGTGATGGGGGTTTTTGTCAGAGCATCCGACCCAAAAACAATGAGTCCTAATCGATCATTTTTTCGTTTTTTTATAAATTTTGTTAAGGTATCTTTCGCAACAACCATTCTATTCTTGGGTTTAAAATCTTCAGCATTCATGCTTCCTGATGCATCGAGTATGGCGACAATATCAATGCCCTTTTTAGCGTTTAGTTTTTTAGATCGTACATATTGCGGTTGGGCTAAAGTAATAATGATCAAACTTATAATCATAATCTCTAGATAATTCGATAATCGCAATAGTCGTGACGCTTTTTTAGATGCCAATGATGCCAACCATGATGTTTTAGGAAACCGAATTGCGTGACTGGTTTTGGTGGATTTAAAATAATAAATCAACGCGCCAACAGGAAAAAATAATAATAGAAACACTGGATATTTAAAAATCATGCCGTTAGTTTTCCCATTAATTTTATTATGGCGTTAATGATGTCTCGAACATTCTTTTGATTATACTCTGGTTTTTTACTAAATTTAAAATAATCCATCTCAGATGAAATCAATATAATGGATTTTACATGATCTGGATCTAGTTTCTTTGAATCTCTTAAAACTACCTTCATTTCATTTGTTGTTGCATCTAAAACATTTAAACCCGTTTCATGAGTTATAAACTCACAAAAAATTTCAGTTAATTTGTAATAGGCAAGTTTTAACTCAATGGGTTCATCGGTTAAGCTTGATTCGATTAACTCAATTTCTTTCAATGCTTTTTGAAGTGGTGGTTCCTCTGAGAGCACGACTTCGTCCAATTGTTTTTCTTGTTTATTTTTCCAGGCTATAATACCCCCACCGATTAATAACACGCATAACATTAGACTAATTAATGCCATCCAATTGATATAGGTCATTGATAAAATAGATTCAATATCATTTAATTGATTTTCTGTCGGGTTTAAGACAGAAATTAAATTTAATGAAATGGGTGAAAGTACTATTGGTGCAAGCCCATTGATTGCTGTTAGTGACATGGTAGGAATTTGCAAATTATCGATTGAAAATACTTGAAGTTTGAAAACGTGGGCCATTGATGATGATCGACGATCAATTTGAGATTCAATGATTTCAAACCCATTAAATGTCGGCTCAATTGACGTTATAAGATTTGCTGGAAATTCAACAGTATAGGTGATTGAGTCTCCAACTGATACATTTGTTGTTGAAACATAATGAATTGGTAAGGCGATTGCCATTATTGAATATAAACACCAAATAATTAAGAATTTCATCGTGATTTAAAATACTGCTGTAATGGCTGAATGAGATCGTCTGTAGTTGAAATATTTAAGGGTTTAATACCAACACTTTTAAACATTTGTTCTCTTAAGACTCTACGACTATTTAACACACTTTTAATGGCAGATTGAAATGATACAGATTTTGTATCACATAAAATTTCTTCACCGGTTTCGGCATCTTTTAACATGACAATGCCTGCCGATGGGATATCTTGTTCAATTGGATCTTGAATAATAATTGGGATCACATCATGCTTTTGAGCAAGCCGTCTAAAATCAGTGTCATAATTATCTGAAATAAAGTCTGACAAAATGAACATGACACTTGGTTTTCGAATTGCATTCATTAATGTCTGACATAACTGCCTTATATCCGTTTGATTAGAGGCAGGTTGGTGATTCAATAGTCGAGACAAAATAGTATACATATGTTGTTTTCCTTGCATGGGTGGAATAAATGCCTCAACAGAATCAGTAAATAAGACTAATCCCACTTGATCGCCATTACTTACCGCCGAAAACCCTAGAATTGCAGCTAATTCTAATGCTCGATCAAGTTTTGAACTGTCACTGCTTTGATAGAATTGTGATTGGCTCATATCCACTGCAATTATTGCAATTAAATCACGCTCTTCTTCAAATTCTTTGACATATGGCTCATTTAATTTCGCCGTTACCTGCCAATCAATGCGTCTTACATCGTCACCATATTCATAGTGACGCACTTCATTAAAATGGACCCCTTGACCTTTAAATCGTGAGTGGTATGCCCCGCTAAAAATTGATTCAACCCATTCTTTGGTTTGAATATCAATGGTTTTTATTTTTTTTAATAATTCATCTGGATTCACTAGGGAACCTCAATATTTCCTAAGATAATTTCAATAATCTTATCCGCTGTCATGGCTTCTGCTTCAGCTGCAAATGTTAAATTTAAACGATGCCTTAGTATATCAAATGCTAAATATTTAATGTCTTCAGGAATCACATAATTACGACGTTGCAAGTAGGCATAAGCTTTTGCTGATGAAATAAAGGCAAGTGTTGCTCTTGGTGAGGCGCCACAACGAAGAAACGGCTTTAGCTGGTCTAATCCATGGTTTTCAGGAAACCGTGTCGCATCAATGATTCGAATAATATATTCACTTACTTTTTCATCGATGTACATTTGGCTGGCGTCTTGTTGTATTTTTTCAATAATCTTTAGATCAACAACTGACTTCGTTATCACAGGAAACCCTGATTGAAATCGTTGAATGATTTGCTTTTCTTCATCTTTAGATGGGTATGTTAATACTGTTTTAAAAATAAATCGATCCATTTGAGCTTCGGGTAATGGATAAGTTCCATCTTGATCAATTGGGTTTTGTGTTGCCAATACAAAGAATGGTTTGGGAAGCTTATGAGTAGTATTTCCAATAGTGACTTGTTTTTCTTGCATGGATTCAAGTAATGCACTTTGCACTTTGGCGGGTGCGCGATTGATCTCATCGGCCAATACAAATTGTGAAAATATTGGGCCTTTTTTTGGTTCAAATGTCTGTTTCGCCGTGTTATAAATTTGAGTTCCAATAATATCGCTTGGTAACATGTCAGGGGTAAACTGGATACGCTTGTACTCTCCGCCTAAAAGTTTGGCCAATGTACTAACAATTAATGTTTTGGCTAACCCAGGAACGCCTTCCAACAATACATGCCCATTGGCTATCAAGGCAACCAATACCTTTTCCAATACGGTATGTTGCCCTACAATTACAGTTTGCCATTGTTGATTTAACAATGCCAATTCATCACTATAACTATTTTTATGTTGGCTATTCACGGTATTGTTTATTTTTTGAGTCATTTAAATCACCTATTTTAATTTATGTAATATGGAATACATTTATTATATTATTTCAACTCAATTAAGAAAAGTTTGTAATTGAAAAAAATAAAAAGTAAAATGAATTCAGAAATTCCAAATTTTACGGATAAGAAAGGAGTGAATGTTTAAGTCACATATTTATATATATTCAACTTCAAAAAATTTAAAAATCTAAAGGAGATTTTCAATATGAAAAAAACTATATTATCATTTGTATTCATTTTAGCACTTACAACCATCGCTAGTGCTGCGCCACGTTTCGGTATTATTGGTGAGCAAACTCAAGGTGTTGGTATCTTTGTAACTGATGATTTATTCAGTGCACAAGTAACCGCTGGAACTGAAACACAAGAAACTGGTTCTACAAAAGCTTATGAGCTAACTTCAATCGTTGGTGGTGCAAGCTACAAAATCGCACTAGACTCAGTCACAGCTTTTACCTTAGGTGCTGATTACAAAATGACTTCTGGTAAACGGAATTCTGTTGAATACGACAAGTATAATAAAATTTCTGTAACCACTGGTTTTGAAAGAGCCTTATCATCTAACCTTGTATTAACATTACAAGCAGATGCTTATTCAATTGAAACAATCCAGCTAAAAGGTGCTGCTGACGCAACAAAAACAACTGCTATCTTCTCTAATGGTAGAGTTGGTGTTGCTTACTTATTCTAATTACTTCGTTTAATTAGTTACAGGGAAAAGGTCGCTTATGCGGCCTTTTTTTTATCTCAATTTTATACGTTGAATTTAATAAAATTAATGTTACTATTATTTTGTGATTCGATTATTAACTGATTTAACTAACCGTTACACTTCTACGAAAAAAAATTATTCCGTAACCGGAACATCCCCAGTTGTTCCAGACCCTCCACCTGTTACAACAGACCCTAAAAAACTCATTCAAGCGCGCTATGAACGAATTTTAATTCATGAACTTCAAGTAGGTAATCCAAACAATGATCTCAACTTGCCGTCCCTTACTAATGATTGGGGAAAAGCAAGTGAGAAATAACCTTTGTTTTTTCACTATTATTAGATACACTAATTTGGTATAGGAAAAGTTGCTTTGTCAGTTTAACCAACTGACATTCAGCTTTTAATGCAAATCCTTTCAAGAAATTTACATTGTTTCGAATATGGGTGTCATTCAATAATGATATGATGCCTGACATATTTTTTTGATAAAAAAATAATAACAACAGAGGTTAGAATGGTAATTATATTGAAAATAATTAATGCGATTGATTGATTGATTATGCCATAAGCTAACCAGAGAGCACAGCCAATCAAGCTGCAGGCATACGCAGGAATCGAAATCCCATTGCTTTGTTTTGTTTTGCATAATTTATATATTTGTGGGAAATAAGCAAACGACGTTAAAACCCCAGCAAAACAACCTAATATTTCGACATAAATCATCATACATAATCACCTGGATTTTTTTTACAATATTTTTTTCAATTCTTCAATGGTTTTAAAGTAAATATTTTAAGCTCATATTGGGGGGTACATTAAATAATGAAATAAAAAATGTGATTTTTTTTAAAAATATGGGTATAAGTAAAGTATGAAACATGCAATTGTTTTTGGAAGTTCAGGCGGAATCGGGCGCGCGATGATTAAAACACTGCTCGAACGTCACGATGACATCAAAATATTTGTGCCGTCTAGGAATGGCTTTGATCCAACAGATTACCATTTATCCGATCAACAAGATTTAGTTCCGCTATCTTGGGATTCTAACGATGAAACAAGTTTGGAAAATATTGCGACAACCCTTAAAGAATCCAATATTTCTGTTGATGTTTGTATTTCCGCAATCGGAGCTTTACACACTGATGAAATAAAACCAGAAAAAAAGCTGGGGCAATTAACATCCGATCACATGCAATGGTATTTTCACGTCAATGCTATTTTACATGCGTTAATCATTAAATATATATCACCAATCATGAATCGATCAGAACCTTCATTTATGGGGCATTTAACTGCACGCGTCGGAAGTATCAGTGATAATAAACTTGGCGGGTGGTACTCTTATAGAGCTGCGAAAGCTGCTCTTCATATGATAATAAAAACTGCGGCCATTGAAATGACCCGTTATAATAAACAACTCACTATTGTTGGTATTCATCCTGGTAGTGTTGACACCAATTTATCCAAGCCTTTTCAAAGTTATATCCCCGAGCATAAATTATTTACACCTGAATATGCTGCCAATAATATTTATGATCACATCATCAACGCAATTACTGTTGAAAATAGCGGTTATGTTTATGCGTATGATGGGCAAAAGGTTCCTGAATAACACAAACTTGTTACCATGCATATTTTACTAACGGGGGCTACAGGTTATATAGGAAAGAGACTCATTCCTATACTAATAAAAGATAATATAAAAATTACCTGCCTGATTCGGCAAGAGGAACGTGCACCATATTTTATCGATTTAGGATGTGAGGTTTTAATTGCGAACTTACAAACGGGAGAAGGCATTGAAAATGTACCCAAAAATATTGATATCGCATACTTTTTGGTGCATGCCATGAGTGACTCTGTGTCTGATTTAGAAAGACAAGAAGAAGAAATGACGCTTAACTTTGTAAAAATGTTGAAATCAACGACTGCTCGACAAGTGATTTACTTGAGTGGACTTGCTAATCATGAGCACCTATCAAATCATCTTCGGTCTCGGGTGAATGTTGAACAAATTTTAATGCGTAACTCCGTTCCAACCACTGTGTTACGATCGAGTATCATTATAGGATCCGGGTCTGCATCATTTGAGATCATACGGGATATTGTTGAAAAACTACCTGTGATGGTTGCACCACGTTGGATCAATAATCGATGCCAGCCAATTTCAATTCATAATGTTATTCAATTACTAACTAGGGTTATTGATCATCCCGATTGTTTAGATAAAGTATTTGATATTGGAGGATCCGAAATTCTGACATTTAAATCAATGATGTTAAAACTAGCAAAATTTAGAAACTTACGACGATTTATTTTCTCTGTGCCTGTTTTAACACTTCGACTATCATCAATGTGGTTATATTTTGTTACCAGCACCAATTTTTCACTGGCAAAATACCTTGTTGATAGCATGAAAGAAGACAGCATTTGTTCTAATGACGATATTCGATCTGTCATTCCTATTAATTATTTGGATTTTGAATCATCGTTGAAGCGGACGTTTTCTAGAATTGAAGAAAATGCCATTATCTCGAGCTGGAAAGACTCGTGGCATTTGTCAAAGAAATCCAGTGGGCTATCAAAATATATTAATGTCCCTGTATTTGGGTGCTTAAAAAATTACCAACGATTTGTTGTAAAAAATGAAGATAATGTCAAAAATAAATTATGGTCGATTGGTGGTGATAATGGATGGTATTTTTGGACCTGGGTATGGCAAGTTCGGGGTGTCATTGATAAGTTAATCGGGGGTGTTGGGTTACGCCGAGGACGGACACACCCTAGTCATATTAATCCTGGTGATGCCCTTGATTTTTGGCGTGTTATTTATGCCAATAAAGCTGATGGACGATTGCTTTTATATGCTGAAATGAAAATCCCTGGAAATGCGTGGATTGAATGGGAAATTATTGAGAAAAATAACCAAACCGAATTAATTCAAACAGCAACGTTTCGACCTTGGGGTTTGTTTGGTCGCTTGTATTGGTACCTGCTATACATTCCTCATCACTTTATATTTAGAGGGCTTGCAAAACAAATATCAATTGGTTGATTTATTTTTTTCATACCTAAAAAAAGCACAGTTGGTTGATTTTGATACCCAAATATTAGATGCGTAAGTACAAGAAAAGTGGTTTTTATACTCAGGGAAAAATGCATCGCAATCACAGCGTTTAAAAATTGTTGTGATATATAGCGTCTTACATTCTTCATGTGCTAATGCTTGGCTGTAAATTTGTGCCCCACCAATTACAAATATTTTAGAATCGCTATTGGCAATTTCTAATGCATTATTAAATGATGTTGCCACAATTGCATTATCCAAACGATCCAGTGTGGTTGAAATAACAATATTGGTACGATTAGGTAGCGGGCGAAATTTTTCAGGAATTGATTCCCAAGTTTTTCGACCCATTATCACTGTATTTTCTTTATTCGTGCTTGTATTCGTTGTTAGATTTTTAAAGTACTGCATATCTGCAGAACATTGCCATGGCAATTCATTATTTACACCGATCCCTTGATTCAAATCGTGAGCAACGACAATGTCAAACCCCATTAAACAGCTACCTCAAATTTTATAAACGGGTCATGTTCGTAATTTACCAATTTAAAATCATCAAATGTTAAATCAAAGAAACCTTTTGATTGAATCTCAACTCTGGGACGTGGTTTTGGCTGACGTTCAAGCTGTTGTTTAACACCTTCTAAATGATTTGAATACAAATGAGCATCACCAATTGTATGAACAAAATAGCGAGGAATTAAAGCACATTCCTGAGCTAACATCATCAGCAATAATGAGTAACTTGCAATATTGAAGGGCACCCCTACAGCAACGTCTGCAGAACGTTGATATAATTGTAAATCTAAATGATTATTTGAAACATAACATTGAAAAAAAGTATGGCAAGGCGGCAAGGCCATTTGATCAATATCAGCAACATTCCATGCGGTTACAATATGGCGACGAGAATGGGGGTTTTCTTTCAGTCCTTTAATCAGCTGGGACAATTGATCAATATGAGATTTTTCAATGGTGCCAGTTTCATTTGTATGAAACGCTTCCCAAAATCGCCATTGATATCCATAAATTGGTCCTAGATTTCCATCATTGTCTGCCCAGGCATCCCAGATTTTGGTATTTAGATTATCGTTAATATTTGTCGCGCCTCTTATAAACCACAAGAGCTCTCTTAACATACTATCAAAATATACTTTTTTGGTTGTTACTAAGGGGAAGCCATCCCGACAATCATATCGGCTCTGTGTCCCAAATGTCGATATGGTACCAGTACCTGTTCGATCTGATTTTTCTTCTCCCTTGTCAAGGATGTGTTGTATTAGGTTCAGGTATTCTTGCATATTCATTAATTTTAACAAACAACCCTTGAATATAAAATGGGCACCGAGTCCGAAATAAAAAAATGTTGTATTTTAATTAAAATTTAAATGAAAATATAATTATACATTCAAAAGAAATGGTTTATGAAAAAAATGATACTTCAACATTTGATTAACAAATAACGGCTTAACTAACGATGTTTCCACAAGCCCCATTATTTTTAAATCCTAAAATTAATTACAAGCAGCGCCGGCAATTTATTATGAAACAATGTACGGGTCCGATTGTTTTAGTTTCTCCTAAAGAAGGGCCAAATCAAGATTATTCTTGGGCGCACTGCTATCAACCTGTCTATCAAGATAGTTACTTTCTTTATTTAACTGGTATCAATCAAATTGGAACCGCTATTATTCTTGACCCAATCCACAATAAACAGATGATATTCTTACCTAACTTTAACTCAAATCGAGTGTTTTGGGATGGGTATTATTTTGCATATAAGGATAAAAACTCTCACGCGTTTTTAAAAAAGCAAGGATTTGATTCGGTTTTATCGATGGATGACTTTTATTCAGTACTTCATTCGTTTAGTCCAGCCAGAACTTGTTGGCATTTATTACTTGAAAAAAAAGGTCGGCGTTTTCAGCGTACGGAATCTTACGCATTAAAACGACATTTATCATATTATTTTAAATCAGATTTTAATTATACCAATATTGCAGATGTTTCTTGGGACCAACGATTTACTCACGATCAATCGGATATTGATAGTATCGTGATTGCGGCTGAAAAAACTACCCGCGCTTTTAATTCAACACTTTCCCAATCTTTTACTAGTGAAGTTTCATTGGCTGGAACACTCATTGGTCAATTATTAAAAGAAACGCCTTATGGGTTATCCTTTTCACCCATCATTGCCAAAAATGAGAACGCTGCTATTTTACACTATAGTAATAATAGCTCAGCATTTGGCCAAGATGACCTTGTTTTAATGGACTTTGGACTTCGATGGGACGCCATGTGCACCGATATTTCAAGAACTATTCCGGTAAACGGCCGATTTAATGACATACAGAAACGCTTAATGGATATTGTTATTGAGACTCAATACGACACGATTGGTTTGGTTAAACCGGGTGTTTCTTTTGCTGACTTAAATGAATTTGCTTGGGAAAAACTTGATCAACTCCTGGAGGTTAACTTTAAACGAAAAGGAGGACGGGTTACTCGTAGTTATGAAAAACAGCCTCATAACATTGGTCATTTATTGGGGATACAAGTGCATGATGGCGACTCGAATCGTAGTTATCGAAAGAAACCATTGGAAGAGAATTGTATTTTGACTATTGAACCAGGTTTGTATGGCACATTTGAATTTAATGGGCATTGTATTGAGTGTGGGATTCGAATAGAAGATAACGTGTTGGTCACCTCTTCGGGGGTTATTAATCTTACGGCTGATATTCCGAAGTCATGTCATGAAATAGAAACGGCTATGCGCCAATAATTCACTCCATTATTGGGAATAAACCGATAATAAAAAGGCTTGATCAGTGCCTGCGCTTTGTATATATACTGGCGATAAGGCTTCAATAGATAACCGATCTTTGTTTTGGATTGTATTATTTAAAAATTGAACCAACTCATGTGAATTTTTGTGCTCTAGATTTGCGTGTAATGTAATTTGCCTGAGAAATCCATTGGCTGTATTTGAAATCATTTTTATTTGTTTTTCAAGTTCGATAAATAACTGTGTCAATGTTAAGATTTTTTGAACAGTTGTTCCGTTATGTCGTTTTTCTAACATAAAAGACCTTGGAAGTGTGTCCATGTATTTGTAGTCAGTTACCAGAGTAACAGGCAAAATTAACCATTCTGTTACACCCTTGAATTGATCTGACACATACTGCTCGGTTAGTCTTTTAGATGGGGGTGTTCTTAACAGCTCTTTAACCATTGATCGCATGCCATTTCCTATCCATGTTGATGAATTTACAGGCTTTAATGTTATTTTATTTAAGGACACATCATGTTCAAGTTGAATGTTCTTTGAAAATTCTTTTGTTGGCATTGACTGCCAGTCCAAGTAATTAATCATAATGCTATCAACCACAATGTTTACGTTTAAAACTTCGATTCCTAATTTTAAGCATTGTGAAATATCATCTTTTTCAACTAATGTACTTAATATCGCAAGGTTGTCATGCGTTATCTGTGTTAATGTTGGGTGCTTATTAAATATATCTTTAATCTGAGCTATTTTTTTGCCTTGTTGCTTCAGGTTTTTAATTTCCTTTAGTCTTATAATATCTTCATTCGTAAAATACCTTGTATACCCAATGCTTCGCTTAACTTCCCCTAATAACCCTTCACTTTCATAGTAACGAATTGTTCGCGGCGTTAACTCTAATTGCTGAGAAATTTCACTCATTTTAAATAAATTGCCTTTTCCCTCTAGATCTTTTTTTACATCCGCCTTATAGTTTTTCATATGCGTAATGATAACATAAAAGTTTCTGCTAGCATTTTGTCGGCCGATTTCTTAAATTTAAAAACGGATATCCAAGCCATTGAATCTGCAGGTGCTGATTCTCTTCATTTGGATGTTATGGATAACCATATGGCCCCTAGTTTGTCGTTTGGTCCGCCGATTATTAACCCCATCTCCGCTATAACCTCACTCCCACTGGATGCGCACCTAATGATTGATGCTCCCTGGCTTTTTTTTAACGCATATATAAATTGTAATGTGGATGAGATCTGTTTTCATATTGAGGCTTATGAAAAAACCGTATCCCCTCATGACCAAATTTTAAAAGCATCTCGAGTAGCAACTGACATTGATTATGAAAAGCTAAACCATGATATTTCTTTTTTAAAGGAACACAATGTTAAACCAGGAATTACCATAAACCCAAATACCAACCCTAATGTTTTATTACCCATTTTAGAGAATGTTGATAGTGTGTTGGTGATGAGTGTTCACCCAGGCTTTTCCGGACAAACATTTATTGAGTCCACGCCTGATCGTGTGCGACAAATCCGACAGTCTTTTTCGGGTGATATCAAAGTTGATGGTGGCGTAACCAATCAAGTAGCCCCACAACTTATTGATGCTGGCGCTAACATTTTAATATCCGCATCTTACTTATTTGGATCCTCTGATTATGGTGCTGCTATTCAATCTTTAAAGCACTAAAAAAACATAAAAAATTGTCAATTCACTGAAAATTTTCTTTTCATTCTATGGGGTTAGTACGTTAGAATAAAGACAGTTAATTTGAGATTGCCCATGAACTTAATTTACCCAGTAACGCTTCGAGCCTTATCATTAATTTCAACTAATTTGACATCACATTGCCAGGATAATGCCGTCCCTTCATTATATAAACAGCCACTTGCTGATCGTCGTCGGTTACTTGGGCTTGGAAACCCTCTTCCGGACGTTCCCCCACTAATGACACTTCCACCCCCTTTAAACTTACCAAGCCAACAAGCCCTAAATACAACATCTGTTATTTTTCCTTTGGGAATTATACAGCATCAGAATGAATTATTTCCTGTCGTTCATGAAGAAGCCTCAGTCAATGCTGGTGCAACTTTTGGACTCAAATACCTAAACAAAAATTTTACATTTGATTATTCAAAAAAGGACACATTAATCGCACGGTCTTATATTCCTTTTGATGATTTGAAACGAGGCCAATATTCAGGGCAATTGATTGCCGAAGGCATTGTCACTCTACATAAAATCGCCGAATCTGACTCACAGCGTGCAGTTACAAATAACAAGGGGATTATTAACTCTGTTTTTTCATTTTTATTTGCTCTCTACCCAACTCAAGCCATCGAATTAACCTCAATTTTTTTGGATGGTGCTCGAGCCTCTGGCAACCAATATAAAACCAATGTTAAGCAATATGGACCACTCATCCATTGGTCCATAGATAATAATAAACAACGATTGGACGTTACATTTGAACTTCCTTTTTTGACCCCCAAGGATTCGATTTTAGATGAAGCGCATTCATGTAAAGCTCGAGAGATTATTGGCGACAAGCGATTAAATGATCCTAAATTTCTTCAGGAATCAATAGCAAAATTAGCAATTGCATCTAATTTTGCGGCTATTCGATCGATTTATTATCTTGGAAATCTTAAGCACCATATCGAGCTTCATAACCTTGCAACTTCACTATCATCATCACCGGATTCATCGTTAATTGACGCTACGTCGGATGATCGTTTAGATCGCTTAATCGAATGTTATGTATTTCCTGTAAAATACCCTGTCAAAACCTTATATGTGCAGTCAAAACCCATTGCATATTTAGACTTATTTCCAATCAATGACACCTCAATAACTTTATTAAATAAAGCAACGATAACCATTGATTTAAAATTACCTGTTATTATTTCTCAAGTCATTTTTTGTCAAAAAAATACTACACACGTGTTGAATCCCGACGAATTCATGACATACTTAAAAAGCACGCCCTTTGAAGATACCATTTATCAGGAAGTAAAAGCTTATGAGCAACATCAGGTTGATCGACCAATCACTCGCTTGGAAGAACGCTATCAAAAACCTGTCCTTATTCCAGGTAGCATTAATGTTCAGCAACTTGACTCAACCCTCATTCGATTAAATGCAACAATTTTTACCGGTGAAACACAAGGTGCAA
>MDTB01034651.1_pt1 | contig 13431 bp, 13 predicted proteins | sample 811161 | NCBI WGS metagenome assembly MDTB01 (sample SAMN05326650, study PRJNA326480) | marine metagenome | isolation source: seawater | place: Mediterranean Sea | collected 2009
CTTCTAAAGTCATATACAATTTTTTTTTTTGTTAATTGACTTAAAAGCTTTCCGTTACCTAATTGTTTTGAAATTTTTTCTTTAAAATTATGATAAATAGTTTGACCGTGAAATCCAACAATTGTCTCATCATCAATTTTTAAATCTTTAATTATCTCTGCGTGAAAAATTGTTATTTTTCTCTCTAAATCATTTACTTGATCGTTGAACTCTTCTAAATGAGAAATTTTTTGAATTTTTTCTTTTAGACTGTGAATATCTCTGTAAATATTAGAATCATATTCAAAATATTTATTTGTAAGAACCTTATATTCATCAAGTCCATTAGTTTTAATTATAGACGTATCAACTCCATCTCCAGAGGTGCCGCTCATTAAGCCTAAAGAAATCCAATTTTTATTCATATTTTTATTTATTTATAACAATATTTGTATAATAGTTACTAAAGTAAATTATCATTATGAAAAATAATTTTTTACAAGAAATGCAAAAAAGAGGTTATCTCAATCAATGTACAAATTTGGATAAATTAAGTGAGATTTCTAACAAGAATCCTATATCTGGATACATAGGTTTTGATTGTACTGCCAGCAGCCTTCATGTTGGTAGTTTATTGCAAATAATGATTTTAAAATTAATGCAGAAATATGGCCATAGACCAATAGTTTTATTAGGTGGTGGAACAACATTAATTGGAGATCCTTCAGGAAAAGACTCGACTAGAAAAATGTTGGGCAATAAGGAGATTAAAAAGAATATTGATAGTATTAAAAAGGTATTCAATAGAATTTTAGATACATCAAATAAAAAAACTGCACCAATATTTGTAAATAACGCCGAATGGTTAACAAAATTAAAATATATTGATTTTTTAAGAGATGTAGGAAGTCATTTTACAATCAATAAAATGTTAACATTCGATAGTGTTAAATTAAGATTAGATAGGGAACAGTCACTAAGTTATATGGAATTTAATTATATGATTTTACAAGCGTATGATTTTTATGAATTGTTTAAAAATAATAAGTGCATCTTACAAATTGGTGGATCAGATCAGTGGGGAAATATTATAAATGGAGTGGATCTAATAAGAAGAAAATTAAAAAAAGAAGCCTTTGGTGTAACCTCTCCGCTAATCACATTAGCATCAGGTGCAAAAATGGGAAAAACAGAGAAAGGCGCTATCTGGTTAAATGAAGAAGAGCTATCTCCTTATGATTATTGGCAATTTTGGAGAAATACTGATGATCGTGATGTAAAAAGGTTCATAAATTTTTTTACAGAGATTGATGTAGATGAAGCAGAAAAAATATTTAAAAAAGAAAAAAATATAAATAATCTAAAAATTTTATTAGCTAATGAAGCAACAAAAATTCTTCATGGTAAAAACTCTGCAAATAAAGCTGCACAAACTGCCAAACATACTTTTGAGGGAGGCGCATTAGCATCTGGTTTACCAGAAATTATTATTAAAGTAGATGAAATAAAAAAGGGAATAAATATTTTAGATTTAATCGCAAATAATAAGATTTTGTCATCAAAGAGTGAAGCTAGAAGAGTGATAGGCAATAAAGGTTTCAAGTTAAATAATAAATTAATTGATGATGAAAAAAAAATATTACAATTAAAAGATTTTAAAAAAAATACTTTAAAACTTTCTTACGGAAAAAAGAAGCACTACTTAATTAAGATTAATTAGAGGCTTTTTTTCTATCAACAATTTTTTGTATAAACCTTGGTGTTAAAGTTTTTATTGGATTTATGGTTGTTTTTATATCTCCTTTTGGTCCTTTCATTTTAAAACTAATTCCAAACAATCCTTCACCTACTTCTTTAGGAATTACAATATTTCCAATCACAGGAATTTTTGAAATCATTTTATTTAAAGTTTTAGCAGGAACCAAAGTTCCTTTTAAGCTTGTCAACCCTGTATTGTCTTGATAACCTTCAATTAAAACTGACATACTCGGACCTAAAGCAAGAATTTCATTTAACTTTAAAAGTTTCTTGTCCTTTTCCATATTTATTTCCAATAAATCAAAGGAAAGACCTTCTCCCTCTGTTAAATCAACAAGGCCTCCTAAATCTGCAAGTGATAATAATTTAATAACGCCAGGGGCATTCACGACTTTAAAATTTTCAATTTTAAGTTTAGAATTTGATTTTGTGCCATCAATTAAAGATGTATAAATCAGCTTACCTCCAGTGAGACCTTTAAAAAAACTATATTCAGTTAATAGCGGTCGAGTAAGATCAGAATAGATCTCTAAAAATCTCTTTTCAGAGTTATTATCTTTTTTTAAAGAAATGTCTAAAAAATTGTTTGCACCAAAATCACCTTTGGATGAAATTTTAATAAATTTACCTTTTTTTATTTCTCCAATTAATCTAAAATTTTCAAGTTTTTCTGAAAGCGGAGCCTTAATATTAGTAAAATCAATTTCAATATTAGTATTAATTTTTTTAAAATTGTTGCTTGTACCTTGCTGATTTAAAAGTTTAGGTAAATTAGTTGCATCGAAACTGCTACCTTTGATCATAATTTTTTTATCCCATTGAATAGAAAAATCGTTATTTTTAGTTTTTATATCTACTGTCTTTAAAGACACAAAATTATTGTCTTTAAATTTTAAGTTAATAATATTAATTAAATTATTTTTTTCCTTAAAATTAAGCTTTTTTATATTAGAAATATTCTTATTCTTCTCGAACTCTAACAATACTTTTGCAGTTTCACCTTTAGGTTTTTTATAATTTATTAAATCAAAATCAAAACTGTCTTTATAGTCAAAATTTGCATTAATTTCTAAAATATCACTTTTTAAAATACTTTTTAAATCTAACGGTAAAAAGTCTAGATTATTAAAAGAATATTTTCCATTAACACCTAGCTTAAAATTTTTTTTACTTATATCTAAATCAACTTGAGTGTCTGAAAGAAAAATTTCTTTAATTTCTTCAACATTAAAATTATTTTTTATAGTTTGAAATAATTCTATTTTACTTTTTTTTACCTCACCAGAAAGCCTAAAATTATAATTCGTTACTTTGTAAGTCTTATCAAGATTAACTGAAATATTATTGCTAAAATTCCCATTAAATTCTTTAAAATTTCCTCCTAAGTTAAATCTTTTTAATACTTCATTAAATTTTTTAATTTTTTCAATATCTAAATTTATATTTGAATTAAAATTTGAATTTAATTTAATGCCGCTCTCTAAGTTTAGTTTTATATCGCCATTATTAACACCAATATCATCTATTTTGCCAAATATATTTTTAATAAGAACATCTTCTTTATCAGCAAAAAAACTTAAATTTGTATTTGACAATATTATATCTTTAAAAAGATCAGCTTTTAAATCTGTAACTTTTCCTTTAATAATATAATTTTTCAATTCACCGTTATTTCCTATAAATAATTCGATCTCTGAAATTAATTTTATTTTTTTTATTTTATTAAGAAAATTTTTAAAATTTGAAGGTTTAACGAGCTTAGACAGTTCATTTAATTGAGTATGATTTAATTCATTTAAAGAAATATTAATCTTTTTTATATTTAAATCTGTCTTTAATAGGGGGATAAAATCTATATATACTTTTATATTTTCAGCGGGTATTGCCTGATTGTTGTAATTAATTTTTGGATTTTGAGTTTCAATAAATAAACTAAATTCTCTTAAATCTAATTTGAAATTTATAGTCTGTAATTGTAAATTAATATTTTTTGACTTAGTAATTTTATTTGTAATTAATTTGTTAAATCGATCTGTTTCGACACCCCGCGTGGAGAGAATTGAAATAAACAAAAATAAAAATAAAAATAAAAATAAAAATAAATAATTTATAATTTTTCTTATCATCTATTTTTTAAACCCTCCTCTATAAATTGATCAATATTGCCATCTAATACACTTGAAGGATTTGTGTTTTCTAATTTGCTTCTTAAATCTTTTACTAGTTGATAAGGTTGTAAAACATACGATCTAATTTGATGTCCCCATCCTATATCTGTTTTTGTGCTAACCTCCTTTTGACTCTGCTCTTCTTTCTTTTGCATTTCATGTTCATACAATCTTGCTTTGAGCATTTTATAACAAGTTTCTTTATTTTTATGCTGCGATCTCTCATTTTGGCACTGAACAACAATTTTAGTAGGTAGGTGAGTAATTCTTACAGCGCTGTCAGTTGTATTAACATGTTGGCCGCCTGCTCCACTTGATCGATAAGTATCTATTCTAAGGTCTTTTTCATCTATTTTAATATTAATGTCATCTTCTATTGCAGGATAAACCCATACACTCGCGAAACTTGTATGTCTTCTTGCTCCACTATCAAATGGAGAAATACGAACTAGTCTATGAACACCAGACTCTAATTTCATCAGACCGTATAAATAACTGCCTTCAACCTTAATAATTGATGACTTTATACCAGCTTCTTCACCCTTATGTTCGCTGATAATTTCATATTTAAATTTTTTTTTATCAAACCACTTCATATACATTCTTCGTAACATATCTGCCCAATCTTGACTTTCTGTGCCACCTGCTCCAGCATGTATTTCGAGATAAATGTCATAATCATCATTTTCTCTAGATAAAAAGCAATTAATTTCAATTTTTTTTATTTCTGATAAAATATTTAAAATTTTTTGGCTACAGTCTCTAATCGTTTCTTCATCTTTTTCATGAGAAGCTAGTTCAAATAAATCTTTAATGTTTTCTGCATCATAAAATGATTTTTTATAAGATTTTAAAACTTCTTCAAAAAATTTTTTTTGTTTTAATGTTTTTTTAACTAAATTTTTATCTTTCCAAAAATTTTCTCTTGAAGAAATAAGCTCTAGTTCCGATAATTTTGACTCTATATTTTCTTTTTCAAAGATACCCCCTAATATTTTTAAGAGATTTTTTAGCCTGATTTAAAATAGTTTCAAAATTTTCCATTAATAAAATTGTCGAAATTTTACTATTTTATCATTATCATTAGCCAATATTAAGTTTTTATTATTAATGTTGTTAATATCTTGAAACTTTAAAGCTTCAATAATTGTATTTTTCTCACCAGACGTTGATTTAATTCCAGTGTCATAATTTAATGAAGTTAAATAAATATTTTCAGGAATTTCAAAATCTTTAAAATCTTCTTTATATAAAGCATTTTCAATGAAATTCTTGAAAATTGGTAAAGCTACTTTTGATCCTGTTTCTTTTTTTCCTAAAGATTGTGGACTATCATAACCTATATAGACTCCGATAATTAAATTTGATGAAAATCCTATAAACCAAGCATCATAATTATCGTTAGTAGTGCCAGTTTTTCCTGCCAAAGGAACTTTTAATGATTTTAATTTTTTTGCTGTTCCTCTTTCTACTGTACCTTGTAATATTAAGGTCATTTGATAAGCTGTTTCCTCGCTAATCACTTTTTTATTAGTACTTTTTATTTTTGGAATTTGATCTTCGTTATTTATAAACTTATCACAACCGATGCACTCTCTATTTTTGTTTTGAAAAATAGTTTCTCCTCTCCTATTCTGTACCCTTGAAATAAGATTCGGATTAATTTTATTTCCACCATTAACGAATGGCGCATATGCTGATGTTAAATCTATTAAAGTAGTTTCTGCCGCACCTAGCGAAACTGAGAGTAATTCTGGTATTTCTTCATAAATATTTAGTTCTTTTGACAATTTTAATATTTCTTTTAAACCTAAAATTTTTGCAATTCTTACCGTCATTAAATTTCTAGAATATTCGATACCTTTTCTTAAAGTAGTTGGTCCATAGAATTTTTTTCCATAGTTTTCTGGTTTCCAATTTTTAAGACCTAAACCTTGACTTTCTACAAATGGAGCATCAAGAATAATAGAATTGGGAGCAAAACCATTTTCTAAAGCAGCAGCATAAACAATTGGCTTAAAAGCGGACCCAGGCTGTCTCTTTGCTTGCGTTACTCTATTAAATTCACTCGTTTTGAAATTAAAGCCTCCTACTAATGCCAAAACATCACCATTAAAAGGGTCAAGAACCACAATGCCCCCGTTTACTTTAGGGTACTGTTTAATTTTCCAAATTTCGCCCTCTTTTTTTACGAAAAAAATATCACCAAGTTTGTGGACATCTTTAATCATTTTTTTTGATCGAAGTGTCCATTTTAAATTTTTATAATTTATAACCCCTTCTAAACTTTTTTGATTTCTATCAATCGTTTTAAATCTGATTTGATCATCCTCTAAGGAAATAATTTCAGCTAATTTCCAGTTCAAAGTTGGGTCAAGTGTATAATTTAACATTTTCTCTTCCCAATTTTTATTTTTTTTATTCGTTATAGCTCCTCTCCATCCTTTCCTTAAATCGTAATCTTCAATTCCTTTCCTTAAAGATTTTAAGGCTTGAATTTGATAATTTACATTTAATGGAGTTTTAATACTCAAACCTTGTGAATAAAGTTTCTCAAACCCGTAGGCACTTTTCACTTTTCTTCTTACTTCCTCTGTGTATGAATTGGCTTCGTTAACTATTTTAATTTTTCTTTTTTTGAGATTGAGTTTTGATTCTTTTAAGATTTTAAATTCTTTTTTTGAGATAAAGTTGTTGTCCACTAAATTTTGAATTACAAGGTTCCTTCTAAATTTGGCAACCTCAGGATACTTGTAAGGATTATATTTGCTTGGAGCTTTTGGTAGTGCTGCTAGTAATGCTGCCTCTGAATAATTAAGGTCTTTAATTGATTTATCAAAGTACTCTAAACTAGCTGCAGCTATTCCATAAGTTCCTTGGCCCAAATAAATTTGATTTAAATATAATTCTAATATTCTTTCTTTTGTATATGCTCTTTCAATACGAAAAGCTAAAATTGCCTCTTTAATTTTTCTTTTCATTGAAACTTCATTTGTAAGTAAAAAGTTTTTGGCAACTTGTTGAGTAATAGTTGATGCTCCCTCTAATCTTTTGTTCTGAGCTATGTTTTTAATATTATTTATAACTGCTCTAAGAATGCCTTTTGCATCAATTCCTGGATGGCTAAAGAAGTTTTTATCTTCTGCTGAAAGAAAAGAGTTTAAAACCTTATCAGGTATTGATTCGAAGGGAATGAACAATCTTTTCTCTAAAGCATATTCTGCTATTAAAGTATTATTCTCAGAATAAACTCTACTAGAAATAGGAGGTTGATAATTAGCTAATTTTTTATAATCTGGTAGACCAATAGAAAAATACCATAAAGTTGAGAGTGCAAAAAAAGATATTGTTGCTAAAAAAATTAATAAGAATTTAATTGAAAAATTAATAAAATTGAACATATTTGTTAGTTTATAATTAAAATTTTGACAATCTTTAGGCGTATTTAATATATTCGTGTAATTAGTCTTAAAAATGTATAAAATAAACTATCATGATTTTTTTTAAATATTTATATCATAAAACAACTGGATTTCTTATTAAATGGAAAAAAACTTATATATTGATGCATCGCATCCTAATGAAACTCGTATTGTTCTTAAATCTGAAAATTCAATCGAAGAGTATGAATTTGAAGATAAAAATAATTTAAATTTTAAGAATAATATATACTTAGCTACTATTAGTAGGGTGGAACCTTCCCTGCAAGCAGCCTTTGTTAATTTTGGAAGAGACAGACACGGATTTTTAGCATTTAATGATATTCAGTCAGATTATTATCAACTTCCTTCTGAAGATAAAGACAAAATAAGATTAGCTGAAGAAAAAATAAGAGAAGAATTAAAAGAAAAAACTGTAGATATTAATCAAGAAAATTCACAATCAGATAAAATTACCGGAAACAGAGATGAAAAAAATGAAAGTGATGAAAATCAAAATATAACTGATGAAAAAAGACAAAATTATCATGAGAGGGTAAAGTCTTTTTATGGAATAAAAAAATATAAGATACAAGAAGTCATAAAGCCAGGCCAAATAATTTTAATTCAGGTTATCAAAGAAGAACGAGGTCAAAAGGGCGCGGCTCTTACTACATTTATATCTTTGGCAGGCAAATATTTAGTTTTAATGCCTAACACGCCTAAAGGAGGGGGGATTTCACGAAAAATATTTAATTCTACTGATCGCCAAAAAAATTAGGTCAATTCTTAACGAGATAGAAATTCCAAAAAGCATGGGGGTGATAGTTAGAACAGCAGGTGCAAACAAAACTAAAAATGAAATAGATAAAGATTTTCAAAATACTTTAAAAACATGGGAGGAAATAAAAGAAAAAGCTTTAGAGTCTAATGCACCGTCATTAGTTTACGAAGAAGGTGATATAATTAAAAGAACTTTACGGGATACATATGATAATGAAACAAAAAATGTTTATGTAGAAGGAAACGAAGGTTATCAAAAAGCAAAAAAATTTATGAAAGAATTAATGCCAAAAAATATTAAAAATGTAAAAAAATATAGAGGTAAAATACCATTATTTCATTATGCAAATATAGAGAGTCAATTAATAAATATTTATGAGCCGACTGTTAAATTAAAATCTGGAGGATATTTGGTTATTAATCCAACTGAAGCACTTGTTTCAATAGATATAAATTCTGGCCAATCCACAAAACAAATAAATATTGAAAAAACTGCTTTGAATACAAATTTAGAAGCCGCAGAGGAGATCGCTCACCAAATTAAACTTAGAGATTTATCAGGTTTAATCGTTATTGATTTTATTGATATGATGAATTTTTACAATAGAAGAACTGTCGAAAAGAAAATGAGAGAGAGTATCAGAAAAGACAGGGCCAGAATTCAGATAGGAAGAATAAGTAATTTCGGATTACTAGAAATGACAAGACAAAGATTGCGCGAAGGGTCTATAAAATGGGAAACACAATTATCTTTATCCTCATTCTCACAAAAAATTTTGAAAAAAATTCAAGAATTAGCTTTTATCGATAAAGTGAGAATTATAAACTCTTATGTACCTGAAAAAGTTAAATTATATATTGAAAACAACTTATTAGAAGAATTAAAATATTTTCAAAAAAAGTATTCATACCAAGTAAAAATATTCTCTGATAGCAAACTAATCATCCCAGAATATAAAATAGATTTACTTAATAAATCTAAAAAATTAATTAATTGTGTTGAAAATATAGATTCAATAATAAAAAAAGAAAAAATAAAAAAAAAAGAGGTTAAAGAAAAAAAAGAAAAAAATAACGATATTTTTAAAATCAAGAATAAACCTAAAAAAAATAAAATAAAGAAACAGATAAGAACGCTTTGGGTAAGAAGAAAGAAAAAAGCTTAAATTATACCTTTAACTGGTGATGTTGGAGATGCTAAGAAATTTTTGTCCATTCTTCCTGCTAGAAAAGAGTTTCTTCCAGAAATTACAGCTTCTTTGAAAGCCTTTGCCATTAATATTGGTTTTTTCGCGCTAGCGATTGCGCTATTTATAAGAACTCCATCACAACCTAGTTCCATTGCAATTGTAGCGTCGGAGGCTGTGCCAATACCCGCATCGACAATAACTGGAACTTTTGATTGTTTTATAATTAGAGATAGATTTATTTTATTTTGAATGCCTAAACCTGAACCAATTGGTGACGCCAAAGGCATAATTGCTGATGCTCCGCTATCCTCTAATTTTTTTGCCAAAAGAGGATCGTCAGTGCAATAAACCATTACTTTAAATCCCTCCTTAGCAAGTATTTTTGTAGACTTCAAAGTTTCAATCATGTTCGGATAAAGAGTTTTTTTGTCACCTAAAACTTCAAGTTTTACTAATTTCCATCCACCCATTTCCCTAGCTAATCTCAATGTACGCAAAGCTTCTTCTGAATTAAAACATCCTGCAGTGTTGGGTAAATAAATTATTTTTTTTGGATTTATATAATCTGTTAATAAAGGTTTTTTTTTATCTAAAATATTTACTCTTCTAACAGCAACTGTTACCATATCAGCACCTGATGCTTTGACTGCTTTTGCAGTCTCAGAAAAATTTTTATATTTTCCAGTACCTACTATTAATCTTGAATTAAGTTTTTTACCCGCAACTCTAAAAATATCTTTTTTCAATTTAACCACCACCTATGAAATGGACAATTTCTATTTTGTCATTATCTTTTAAGTATTTTTTTTTATAATTTTCTTTTGAAATAATTATACCATTATATTCTATAGCAATTTTTTTATCAGATAATTTATATTTTTTTAAAAGATCAAGTATTGAAAAATTTGTTTTAATAAACACTTTTTTTCCATTTAATTGTATTTTTGCCATAATTGAGTTATTTAATAATAAGAATAAATTTTATGTACAAAATTATAATTCTTAATGGTCCAAACCTCAACCTTTTAGGTGAAAGAGAAAAAAATCAGTATGGGGATGTGACTTTGAAAGATATTGAAAAAAATTGCAATGAATACGCAAATAAAAATAAAATTGAACTCTCTTTTTACCAGTCAAATATTGAGGGAGAATTGGTGAATAAAATTCAACAATCAAGAAATAATCATGATGGAATAATAATTAATGCAGGAGGCTATACTCATACTTCTGTAGCAATACACGATGCTTTAAAAATATTAAAAATTCCAATTATTGAATTGCATATAAGCAATGTTTATAATAGAGAAGAGTTCAGACATAAATCTTTAATCAGCAAAGTTGCTAAAGGAGTAATCTGTGGGTTTGGCGCTGATGGATATTTAATGTCTTTGCAAGCTATTAAAAGATTATTAAGATGAAGATAGATAAAAAATTAATTAAAGAGCTAGTAGATCATTTAAAAGAATTTGAACTTTCCGAACTAGAGTATCAAGAAGGTCAAACAAAAATTAAAGTCTCAAAAGTTTCAAAAGGAATGGAGCAAGTAAAAACTAGTGCAGTTGTTTCTCCAACTAAATCAGTTTTAAAATCTTCTGACGATATTGACGGAATAAGAGTTAAGTCTCCGATAATTGGAACAGCTTACCTAGCTCCAGAACCAGGGGCAAAAGAGTTTGTTAAAGTTGGAGATAAAGTCAAAAAAGGTCAAACAGTTATGATTGTTGAGGCTATGAAAACAATGAATCATGTCCCATCTACTGCTGATGGTGTCGTAAAAAAAATTTTAATTGAAGATGGGCAGCCTGTTGAATTTGGCCAAACATTAATTCTCCTTAAGTAAAAATTAATGTTCAAAAAAGTTTTAATTGCTAATAGAGGTGAGATAGCTGTAAGAATAATAAGAGCTTGTAAAGAATGGGGAATAAAAACAGTTGCAGTTCACTCTGATGTAGACGCAGACGCAATGCATGTAAGGCTTGCTGATGAGAGTGTTTGTGTAGGATCTCACCAACCACAAAATAGTTATCTAAATATTTCCTCAATTATGTCTGCTGTGGATTTAACTGGAGCTGAAGCTATTCACCCTGGATACGGTTTTTTATCTGAAAATGCAAAATTTTCTGAAATAGTAAATAAACATGGCATAAAGTTTATAGGGCCTAGTGCAGAAATAATTTCAAAAATGGGTGACAAAATTCAAGCGAAGAGAATTGCAAAAAAGTTTGGCTTACCTGTGATTGAAGGATCAGAAGGCGGAGTTAAGTCTTTAAATGAAGCAAAATCAATTTGTAAAGAAATTGGGTATCCTGTTTTAATAAAAGCAGCTGGTGGTGGTGGTGGAAAAGGAATGAAAATAGTGGAAGAAGAAAATCGTTTAGAAGAATTGTTTTTAACAGCGAAGTCAGAAGCAAAAAAATTTTTTAATAATGACGAATTGTATATTGAGAAATATTTTAAAAACCCAAGACACATTGAAGTTCAAGTTATGTCAGGAAAAAATAAAACTGTACATTTGGCTGAAAGAGATTGTTCTGTTCAAAGAAGACATCAAAAGCTTATTGAAGAAACACCAAGTCCTGTTTTATCTGAAGAAGTTAGAAATGATTTGTTTAATAAAACTGTAAAAATGGTTGAGCAAATAAATTATGAGGGAGCGGGAACAGTAGAATTTATATACGAGAATGGAAAATTTTATTTTCTTGAAATGAATACAAGAGTGCAAGTTGAACATCCTGTTACAGAAATGCAAACAGGAATTGATATTGTCAAAGAGCAACTTTGGATCGCATTTACAGGTGAAACAGCTTTAAATCAAAGTGATATCAACCCTAGAGGTCATACAATTGAATGTAGAATAAATGCAGAAAATCCCGCCCTAGATTTTCAACCAAGCCCAGGAACTATCAGCGTTTGTCATCAACCATCAGGATTTAGAACTAGAGTCGATGGATCTATATTTCAAGGATGTAAAATAACACCCTACTACGACAGTTTAGTTGCAAAAGTAATTTGCAAAGGAAGAAATAGAACTGAGGCTATTCAAAGAACATTGCGATCTCTTGATGAATTTGTTTTGGAAGGTATTACAACAACAATAGATTTACATAAGAAAATTTTAAATCACAAAAAATTTATCACATCAAATTTTAATACAAACTGGCTTGGTAAAGAAAAATTTTACTAAGCATTGCTACAATTTAATAATTGTAAATCATAAATTGCATGATCAAATGGTGTTAAACTTGGATCAGAAGCAAATGTCCATCCATTAAATATAAATACTTGTTCGTTTTCATTTTTAGTTAAATCTTTTACTTGCATATAAGCAACACTATCAATCCTATTATTTAAATTAGCTTTAGCACATTTTAAAATTTTTATTTCTAAAGGTCCAAATTGTTTACTTTCATTTAAATTTACAATTAATTTAACTGTTTTAGCGGTAATCTTATCAAGTCCTATTAGGACAGCTTGTGATGATTTAAGGTTTTGTTTATTTTTTTTTTCTTTAAATTCTTTATTTGGGGAATTATTTTCATTATTTTCATCAAAAATTTCAAAACTTGGTTTTATTTCATCAATATTAATTAATGGAGTTGAAATTATTTTTTCGTCTGCTTTCAAATATAAAATAAAATATACATTTAAAAGCAGGAATAAGAATAAATTACTTCCAAGTTTCATATTTCTTTTTAAAATTATTTTTACGTATTTTTACTGGTTTGAAACTGTTGTCGGTACCAGTTTGGTTTTCTGAATGTTTTTTTTGCCAAGAAAATTTACTCTCTTTAATATCAGGAATTTTATCAATAGTATGATGCATCCATAAATACCAGTCGGAGGTAATTTTAGTTGCCTCAATATTTTTAGAATAAATAACCCATCTTTCATTTTTTTTACTTTTATAATATTTATTCCCATAATCATCTGAACCAACATACTTTCCAAAAAAAAGTGTTTTAAGAAAGGTTCCAAATGTCTGTTTATTCCACCAAGTAAAAATTATTTTAAAAATCATAAAACTTTAAATCCACACAATTGTTAATTGAATAATAATATAATAGACACTTTATACAATTAATATATATCTAAATAAAGAGATTCCAAAAATTTTATGAAAAAATATATTGTTGA
>MDTB01099116.1_pt1 | contig 13431 bp, 13 predicted proteins | sample 811161 | NCBI WGS metagenome assembly MDTB01 (sample SAMN05326650, study PRJNA326480) | marine metagenome | isolation source: seawater | place: Mediterranean Sea | collected 2009
AGTCAAAAATTACGGAACGTCCGTTAAAGCGGAATACTTCTTGTATAAACAAAAGTATTTGTTGATACGTATTCCATTAACATTCGTTAAATTTTATTTACGAATTGTTGTCTACGTATCTCTTTATTATCTTATTAACATGTTAAAGAGCATACAAAACCCTACAATTTTAATTAAAAAGGTAGAGAAGTATTCTTTTCTCAATGAAAAGAGTATGTGCCTATAATAGTATAAAAATTCCTTGTCAAATCATAAAAAATAAAAAAAAATCCAGTATTTCTGGGGATATTTATGTATAACTCTTAAACAAATCATTAAATATGAGAATCTTAAATGGAAAAATTGGTTGCGGGAGTAGGATTTGAACCTACGACCTTCAGGTTATGAGCCTGACGAGCTACCGGGCTGCTCCATCCCGCGTCATTAATTATTGTATATTACATAAATATTAAAAGACAAGTTATTTAATTTGATCTTTTACATAAGATTACAAATCTAAATTATTAATTAGTTTAGAAATTTCTGAAGAGACATTTTCAACACCATGTTCATTTAAATGGCACCCATCATATCTAAAAAAATTATCTAAATTATCAGTTACTGAAAGTGTAAAAATATTTTTAAAAGTTGACAGTTTTATCTGTTGATTATTTATCACTTTATTTCTTTTAGAATTACATATTGTTGATTGTGTAATTATAAATGTAACATCAGTATTTTTTACAGCAGATATAATTTTTTCTTTAAGTATATTAAAAGCCACAAAATAATAATTATCATAACCATGAGTTTGTAAAAAAGGAGGAGCATTATTGATATTTAAATTTCCAAAGTTTGCTGAATCTGATTCACCTTGTATCCAAATTACATATTTAAGATTATTACCTTTAGAAAGAATTGACCTTAATTCATTAATAGAAAATAAAGTCAAAGAGGATTCATTATTTGAGGCCCAATCTAAAATTGTTGTTCCTGCCCAAGAATTATTTAAGAAAATATAATTTTGTTTATTAATAAGTTTTGAAGCTATAGCAGATGTGATACTTTTTGAATATCCAGTGGCACCTTTTACAGGTTCACTCAAAACATAACATTTTCCTAAATAAAAATTTGTTAATCCCTCAGTATTATAATACTTACTTTTTACGTGATTACCTGAATTTGATTGTCCAAGTATTAAAATAACATTTTTATTTTCAGGACATTTTACTTCTTTTTTTTTAAAGTTTGAATTATTTCTATGCAAATAATGCCATTTAGGAGGTAATGGATAGTCAACAAAAAAAAACTTAGGATGTATTATATTTTTTTTTTCATTTATTAAAAAAAAGAATAAATAAAAACTTATAAAAAAAATAAATGAAAAAATAATTATATAAAAAAACTTATTTTTTAAAAATTTTTCAAAATCCATTGATCGAAATATATAGTTAAATATTCACTACCTTCTTTTGATAAATGATCTTTGTCCTTATAGAACAATATATCTTTTTGCCTATCATAAATCGAACATAGAATTTCATCTTTACAAATAATATTATAAGGATCGAAAACTTTTAGATTAATGTGTTGTTTTTTTAAATTATCAAAGATTTTATTAATTTGATAAACTCTTAAACTATCTCTGCTTTTATCAATATTGCAATACTTTTTATTTAATAAACAAGAATATGGGTAAAAATTAAATTCAGGCAAAGGTGAAAATAATATAATCTTAAATTCACTGTTTATTTCTTTTATGTAATCAAGTGTTTTATTGAGATTATCAGACAATTTATCATATTTTTCATTTTCATTAATTTTAATTCCAGAATTATTAAAATAAAAGTAGGTATCTTTAATATAGGCTGAATATCTTGAAGATATTAGAATATAAATATTATCAAAATTATTAGTATCAAGACTTTTAAGAATTTCTAGCTGGTTATCTATATAATTTTGGCATAACCCGACTTCAGTGTCAGTCCAATTAACATTTTTAGGAATTGCTCTCAAATTTTTTACAAAAAGACATCCGTTAAATGTTTTAACATATACAGAACCTATTTCTTTAGTTTGGTTTATCATTGGCAGTAAATGGGTAGCATGACTATCACCCAATAAAATCAACAGATTATTCTTATTATTAATAGATCTAAAACACTCTTTATCTATTTTATTGGAATAACTAAAACTTGATAAATTATACTCACAATTATAAATTTCCTTATTATTAAAAAGAATTTTTCCAAACATTCTCTCATTAATGTTAAATTTTTTTTCAAAATAATTAATTTTATAAGAGTAATTTTTTAATACATTAATAGTCTCATTATAAGTTTTTTTTTCTTTAATAGAATTTGTTTCTAATAAAAAAAATAGAATTAAAAAAACAACAAGAAAAAAAAGGGAAACAAAAATTAAAAATAATTTTTTATAAAAATAGTATACTCTAAAAGGAGTCTCTATATACCTATAAGAAAGTTCTGAAACAAATAATATTAAAAATAAAGATAATAAATAATATATGTTATTAGGAAAATATATTTGTACAAAATATAATACTGGCAAATGCCATAAATACATTGAATATGATATTTTTCCTAAGCGTGATAATATTTTATTTTGACCAATAATTTTTACAAAACTATTTTGTTCAAATTTTATAAATATTATTGAGAATAAAATTATTAACAAAGTCTTAATTTTTATACTGATAATATTAATTAGATCAAAAATACAAATAGTTAGTAAGAATAGAATTAAAAATGATAAAAAAATTTGTAAACTTTTTTTTATATCAAATCTGAAAAAAACTAAGAAACACCCAATCATCAACTCCCAAAATCTTGAAAAAGGTGAGTAAAAGCTACCTAAATATGGCCCATTATAGAATAAAAAAACATATAAACTTAAAAATATAATTGCTGATAAAAATATATAAATAAATAATTTAAAATTCGACTTCCAAATAAAAAGAATGAAAAAAAACAGAATAGGGAAAAATAAATAAAATTGCTCTTCAATTCCTAAAGACCATGTATGTAAAAGAGGATTAATTTCATTTTGCAAAAAATAATCATCTTTTAAATAAATCAAAAATATATTAGATAATCCAAATAAAGAAGACAACGCTATCTTTGAAACATAATTCAATTCAAATAAGTATCCAAAAAAAAGATAAGCAATAAATGTGGTAAGTACAACAATAAATAACAATGGAAAAATTCTAAAAAATCTTTTTATGTAAAAATTAATTAGTGTAAACTTATCATTTTTATATTTATACAATGATGTGTACGTAATAACGTAACCAGAAATTACAAAAAAAATATCTACACCAAGAAAACCTCCTACAAAAAAATTTGGGTAGAAATGAAATAAAATTACAAGGAGTATTGATATACCTCTTAGTGAATCAATATGCTGAAAGTATTTCATTTTAAAACTTTATAAATAAAAATAACATATAATTATTAAACTATAAGCATTTTAAATTTTTTTCTATTTCAATAAAATTATTATATTTATACTGTATATTTTTAAACTTCTCATATTTATTTATTATTCCTACAAAACGTATATCAGAACTTTCAGCAGCAATTTTGTCAGATTTTGAATCTCCTATATAAATAATATCTTTATTATCAAATTGATACAAACGTATAATTTTTTTAATATGATCAATTTTAGACGCTGGAGATCCATAAATTTTTTCAAAATACTTTTCAATTTTTCTTGCTTTAATAATTTGTATTAACTCTAATTCTGGCGTTGCAGAAGAGATAAAAAAATGAATCTTGTTATAATATTTTTCTAAAAAATTTAAAATTCCAGGAATGTAATTGCATTTTATAATCTCAGAAAAAACAATATTTGAAAAAATTTTTGAAAGATCTTCTAGCTCAGTAGGCTTTAAATCAATATCAATTAATTTTTTATGTATAATTTTAAACTTATCATATCTACTAACTCCCATATTCTTTTTATGAAACTTAACTGCTTCTTCTTGAATACTTTTTCCATATTTTGAATAAATTTTTTGAAAAGCGTAAGTTTTTATATCGACTGAGTCACATATTACTCCATCAAAATCAAAAATAATTGATTTAATCACTTAATTTTTTTTTATAAATTTGAGAAATTAAATTGTATATACCCTCACCTAAATCAATTTCTTGATCTAAATTTACTTTTTTGGCTAAAATTGGTTCAAAGTTATAAGGGGTGATCTTGTAATGACTTGATAATCTTTTACCTAAATATTTTATTTTAATTTGTTTTCCAAGAATTTCGTTAATCATATCAAGAATTTCTCTAATAGACATTTTTTGTGAGCCAGTCAGCATAACATGTGCGTTAATAAATTTATTAGATAATAGTTTAAGAACACCATTAGCGGCATCACTTACATGTATATATTCTCTAAGTTCATTTCCATCACCTTTTCTAATCATTATACCTTTATTTAATGCATCACTTATTACTTGAAATATAAAGTTTAAAGCATTTGAATTAGGTCCATAAATTGATCCAAATCGTATAATTGTAAATTTTAAATTATATCTTTCTGAATATTCTTTTATTATTGATTCACATGTTTGTTTAGATATTTTATAAAATCCCCCTTTATTACTATATATATAAATTGAACTTGCAAAAAATATCCTATTAATTTTATTTTTTAAACATGCATTTAAGATAGTTATGGTTCCTAAAACATTTGTATTGAATGTGTTTAATGCATCTTCATTTGATAGTTCTATGTCTGAAATTCCAGCAAAATGAAAAACATATTTAGCGCCTTTTGTTACTTTTTCGATCTTTTTCTTATCTAAAATATCTCCTTGATAAAATTTAAGCCCTTTTTTTTCTTCATAGATATTTTGATCATATATATAAACATCAAAATTATTTCTTTTCAGCTCTTCACATAAGCTTGTCCCAATAAAACCATTTCCACCAAAAACTACTACTTTTACTTTGTTATTAATTTTCATAAAAAATATTGAGATTTTTTTCCAAAATTAGTTCTTTAATAATATCAGGATCTTTATAATTTTTTTTTTTCAACATCTTCTATAAAATTAATTAACTCATTTTTATTATCAGCAGATTTTATACCAAATAGTTTATATAAAGACCCTTTTGGCTCTGCTTCTCTGAATCTTTTTGCCTCCTTGTAATATTCAATGGCTGGTGAAGATTGAGCCAAAGCGAACAAAATTGCTGAAGTCCAGAAGGATATTACAAGATCTGCATTATTAGCAAGAATATAAGAATTTTCATCAACTATAAATATATTTGAATATTTTTTTTTCTTAATTAAATTATTTATAATATTTTCTGAATAATTTATCTCTCTTGGATGTAGTTTAATAAAAATTTTTTTATCTTTCATTTTACTTCTTAAAACATCAAAACAATCATCCAGCATTTCAATATACTTTTCTTCATCCATATAAAATTCATGTTTTGGTTTTCTTGAAAATATTAAAACATAATTTTTTTTATTAAAATTTATAGATGCATATTTTTTAACGTAGGTTACCCAATTTTTATAAAAACTAGGAAAACCTATAACCTTTGCATTCTTGAAACCGATACTCTTAGCCCATTCTATATTGTATTTAGTAAAACATGCAAAAAGATAATCTGAGTAATTTGAGTCATTAACGTTAATAATTTTTTTAGCTTGCTGATTAAATGAATGTCCGTGGTGATAAACAATTAGTTTTTTTTTAAAAAGTTTACATATCAATCTTACAATATAGGTTGAATATTTTTGATTAGATGTTTCGTGAAGAAAAATATTATAACTTAATATATCAGTATTTTTAATCAAAAAATTGAAGTAATAGTAGTATCTTTTCAATATTAACACGATTTTAAAAATTTTATATTTTAAAGCATAGTCGTTATCAAATTTACTTTCCATTTTACAAAAAAGGATTTTTGCTTTCATAGAATTCAAAGTATTTTTGTAAAAAATATTTTTGTTGTATAATTTAAATATACTTCTTACTGTAAATACAATTTTTATTTTGTATTTTAATTCATTTAATATAGGCAAAATGACATCAAGTTCACCTAGGCTATTTGATATAACTAAAAATATTTTTTTATTTTTTTTCAATTTTTTTTAGAAGTTTTTCTACCTCAATTAAATCTGAGTTAGTATCAATGCTTTTAACATAATCACTAACCTCAACCATGTGAATATTGTCACCGTTTTCGATAATCCTATTCATATCTATTGATTCTGTTTTTTCTAATAATGTAGGTTTCATTCGATTAAATTTTAACAAGTAATCTCTTCTGAATGGTATGGCACAGACCTGCTTATAAATATTTTTTTGCTTATATAACCATGGTGATGGAATTGCACATCTGGAAAAATAAATCGCATTCCTAAATTTATTAACAACAACCTTAGGCTCATTTAAATCAATAAATTCATCAAATGATTTTATTTTAGTCATTAAATTTGCAATCTTAATTTTAGGATTCCTATGAAAAACATTTAAAAGCTTACTTATCATTGCAGATGTTATCATTGGCTCATCACCCTGCAGCATTAAAACTGTATTGAATTTAATTTTATGTTTTTTTTCAATTTTTAAAAGTGCTTCAGCAGTTCTGTCAGTTGCTCTTTTATGTTTTGATGATGTTAAAATTACATTTCCATGAAAAGATTTTATATAATTTAAAATTTTTTTGTCACATGTTGCAACATAGGTAAAATCAATTTTATTATTAGTTACAACATTATTATAAACTCTTTTTATCATTGGAATACCATTTATTAATTTCAATGGTTTTCCTGGGAACCTTGATGATGCCATTCTTGCTGGAATTACACACAAAGTTTTCATTATACTTTTAATTTCTTTATATTTTCTCTACAAATCGATCCCAAAAAATACATGTCCCAGCTAAATGCGATAAAGCTATATCCTTCTTTTACTTTCTCTTTTACTTTTTTTGCATCAGGCTCAATTACATGATACCCAACTAATTTATTACTATTTTTATTTAAATCTTTGAATTTTTTTAATGCCTTTTTAACTTTAATATTGTTAAAATCTCCAGGTGAACCTAAGGAAGCTGATAAATCATATGGACCTATAAATGTTCCACTAATTTCTTTAAGTTTTAAAATATCTTCAAGATTATTGATTGCTTCAATGTGCTCAATTTGTAATATCAACTTTATTGATTTAGATTTTTCTTGATATTCTTTAAATCCAAATCCATAGTTTTGTGCTCTTGCTGCTGCACTAACTCCCCTCTTTCCTATAGGCCTATAAAAAGTATGATTAATTGCCAGCTTGGCATCATCGAGGTTTTTAATCTGGGGGACAATTATACCATCAGCTCCACAATCTAATGATCTTTTAATACATGTTTCGTCATTTGAACTAACTCTAACATATGACTTAAGTTTGCAGCTATTAATAGTTGAAATCATTAATTGTAATTCTTTATAATCAATAACAGTGTGTTCTAAATCAACACATAACCAATCAAAACCTGAACTTGCCATAACTTCTACTACAGATACATTATCTATAGTGATCCAAGAGCCTAAAAAAAATTTTTTCATTTTAATACATTAACTAATTTTTTCCAATTCACCATCAATAATTTCATAGAGTTTGTTACATATTTTCAAATTTGAAGTTTTGTGTGAAATAAGAATAATAGTTAAATTATGCTTATCCTTAAAATGAATTAAATTATTCATAACATTAGTCTCAGTTTTTTCATCCATAGCAGAGGTTGCCTCATCTAAAATAATAATTTCAGGATTAAATATTAACGCCCTAGCTATTGATATACGTTGTCTTTGGCCACCTGAAAGCTTTAGGCCTCCCTCCCCAATATTCATATTAGAGTATTTTTCATGATTAATTAAAAATTTGTCAACTTCAGATATTTTTAAGACCTCTTCTAATTTATTTTTGTCAGTAAATGCAGAGCCTAGGGTTATGTTGTTTAAAACAGAGTCATTAAAATAAAATTGATCCTGACTTACGTAACCAATTTTTTTTCTCCAATTATCTAAATTTATGTCTTTAAAGTCGTTGTTGTCTAAAAGTATAGAGCCAGATTTAGGAACATTTAAACCGCATATAATGTCTATTAAAGATGTTTTCCCAGAACCAGACTCACCCTTAATACCAATTATATCACCTTTATTAATTATTAAATTTACATTATTTAAAATTACTTTCTCATCATATGAAAAATTTAAATTGTTAATCTTTAAATAATTTTCAAATATTGCATTTTTTTTTCCTAAAAAATTTTCTTCTGAATTTAGAGCTTGATATAAATTTTTTTTAAAAGAATTATAAAATGGAATCATTTTTTTTATTGCTATATATTGTGAATAAGACAAAGAAAACTTACTTAGAGATCGTTGAAAAAGAGCTATAGATGCAAGAAGTGTTGTTATTTCAATAAGCTCATTTGTAATTGCAAAGTAGATACCAACACTTAAAAAGAATGCAAAAATTGGCTCTTTAATTATTTCAGGTACTATAGTTGTTAAAGCTAATCTAATATCATTTTTTTGAGTCATAAAAGCATAATTTTTAAAAAAAGAGTCGACTAACTTAATTTTTCCAGATGCTTTAAATGATTTAATGTTTTTAAATTTTTCAGTAAGTCCTATATTCAATTGTTGTAAAAGTCTTGAGGATCTTGTTCCAAATATTTTAGCTTTTTTAAACCATCTTTTTGTAATCAGCAAAAATATAAACCCTACCATTATAGCATATAATGTTATGTAGAAAGATATTGTAAAAGAGATAAATATTATTACTAAAAATTGAGTAATATTCGATAAAAAATTAATAGAATCAACATAACCTGCAGAAGTTCTTCCTATATCAATAATAAAAGTATTGACTATTTCGCCAGTTTTTTTTGATGTATAGTAACTCCACTTAGCTTTCATAGTCTGAGAAATAAATTTTAATTTTAAATCCCTAGAAATATTTGTAGAAATAACAATTGCCTTGTATCTCACAAGATAATTTAACAACGATGAAAGTAAAATTGCTGAAAACATAAATAATAGTACACTTAAAAGATTATTTTTAAGCCCAAAAAAATCAAGGTATAAAATTTTGTAAAAATTATTTACTAATACACCAACCTCTCCCATAGAAAATAAATTAAAAAGTGAAACTAGAGGAAAGATGGCTAATATTGATAAAGATTGAATACCACCAGAAATTAAAGATAAAAAAAATAAAAAAATTGAATTTTTCTTTGATAAAGACACAAGAAGATATGGCTCATAAAAAATGGTTTTTTTAAAAATTGAATGCATCAATATATTTTTCTTAAAAAATAATAGAGCTTAAAAAAAACAAATTTTAAGTAGATAGATATATTATTTAAATTATTTAAATATTTTAAATTAGGATCTTGATAAAAATTAATAAAGTTAAATATCTTAAAATTTTTTGCTATTTCTAAATCATTTGATTTATAGAGATATTTGTTACTAACTTTTTTAGATGCTAATGAGGGAGTAAGTAAAATTTTATCAAAATCAATTTCTAATGCAATACATATTTTTTTCATTTCTAGTTCAGTATTATGTGTAATATTTTCAAAATCTGTTCGAATTACATTAAATGAGTATTTTTCTTCTATTTTTTTTAAATTATTCTCAAAATATCTAATTTTATTTTTTGATTTATCTTGAGCAATATCCTGTAAAACTAATTTCTCAAAATTTTGCTCAACATTAATATTTTTATTATATCGTGAAATTCTAAATGAATTGCTTAAAAGTCTTGATATAATATCTCGTGAATAATATATGATTTTAATATTGAACCTATTTAATAATACATAATCTATAGCCCTAGAGTCATTAGGACCAAAGAAAACTGTATAATTGTTATTTATATCATAATTATAATCTTTCCATATTTTGAAATATGTATCATAATAAATATCTAAATACGTTTCAGCATCTATTTGTGGACCGTTACGAAAAATATTTTTTAAAAACTCTTTATCAAAATCGTAGAAGTTAAAATTAAATTCCTCTGTTTCATAATCTGTGCTCGATGCTTCAGATGGTAATATCCCCAACTCAGCCCAAATCTCTAGAACATAATGCTTACAATAATCTCGTAATATTCTTCTGTGCATAGCAACTGAATAATCAATAATAAAATTTTCACTAATTTTAAGTTTTATTATTTTTTTTTTGGGTAAGTAATTATAATGAACTGCATCAAATTTTTTTTGAATTCCTTTAATCTTGTCCTGTTCCAAACTATAAAAAAATCTTAAGATTTGTTCATGTGTGTGAACTGTTCTCAAATTTTTGTGACCATCAAATAATTTCATGAGTGTTGTTTTTCCAGCTGCTGGAACGCCAATGATCATAATTTTTTTATTTCTCATTATTTTCTAAAAATAAAAAAAGCTCTGCCAAAAGGTGGATAAAATTGATAAGGCTCAAGCTTAATATTATTATTTTTGGCATAATCATACAAAATCTGTTTCATAATAAAACTAGAAGATTGAGAAATGTACATATCGTCCATATAAATTACTGAACCACTTAACATTCTTTTTAATGATATACTTAAACAACTTTTTACTGAACTAATTAAATTACAATCTACAACAAGCATTGATATATTTGTTTTTAAATTCATAAATTTTTTTTTTATTTTTGCTTCTCTGAAATCACCTTTAATTAAGGTTAAATTCGTAATTGATTTCAAATTGTCTTTTACTTTTTTGAATGAGCAACTGTAATCTCCATCTTCAATGAATTTATTTTCTAAATCCAAAATGCCTTTTTTTTGAGGTGTTCCAGAAAAAGTATCAAGTCCTATATACTTATTAAAATTAATATTATCTTTATAGATAATATTAGCCGCATAAATCATCTCACCCTCAAAAACCCCAAATTCAACATAGTCACCTTTAATTTTATTAACATTAAAATATCCTCTTAAATCTAACAAAAATTTTATTTTTCTCTCCATTCGATCTTTTTGATCTAATGATTTTATTAAAGTTTTAATTTGTTTAGTCTTAATCATATGAAAAGTTTATGAATTTGTTCAGCAAATTTAAAATCATAAGCATCATCAATATCAATTGCTTCTAATTTATTTATCTTAAACATTGAAGGATATAAGCCTATTCTATTTTTTTTTAAATTAAAACTTTTTTTACTAAAAATATATATACATGAATTTTCCTCGTAAAGATTTTTTAAATCTTGAGTTCTAATCAAAGAATGAGGATTATGATTTATAGGTTTTAATTTTTCATCCCACAATCTAATATTTTTTTCTGTTACACTAAACAACGAGTCAAATTTTTTTTGATTAAGAAAGAATTTTATAGATTTATTTATTGTTTCAACTGATAATATTGGATTTGTTACATGTGTTTGTAAATAGAAATCAGCTTCATAACTTTTTATATCATAATCAATAATTTTATTCATTGAAACTTTATCACCGATAAGTTTTTTTATACGGGAATTAAAAACAACCTTTTTACTGAGTTTATGAACATTGTTTTTTATAATTTCTGAATCAGAATTAACAATAATTTTTGATATATATTTTGATGAGTCTAAAGTTTTAATAATCCAGTGAAAGAGAGGTTTATTATTAAAGTTTTTGAAGTTTTTATTCTTAACTCTATCACTATTTTTTTTTTATAGGCACTAGCGCACAAATATTCATCTCATAATCTAAGGTAATTTAAATTTATTTATATTATATTAATATATAATATACACAAAATTTAATCTTAAAATACTTACTATTTATCGAAAAATTTTTTTATAGAGGTTTAACAATAATCATAAAGTACCAATGGTAGCGGAGGAGGGATTTGAACCCCCGACATCACGAATATGAGCCGTGCGCTCTGACCAACTGAGCTACTCCGCCTTGAATTTTTTAGTATATATTTAATTTAATTTTGTTTAACAACATTTAATATCAACCGCATTGATTTGTAAGCTTATTTAATACAAAAACTATATAATAAAATTTGATTTATTATAATTAACCATATTCTTAAGCTTATTTTTATTATTCTATTTTGGTGAAAATATGTAATTATATACATTTGAATTAGTAATTATCTCGTTCTTTGAAATTAATTTATAAGAACCTTGATCCAAAAGTTTTTTAATTTCTAATGATTCATTTATATTTTCATCAACTTCCACGAGTATAGATTTAAAAGTTTGTTTTTTAATAAGATCTTGCATACTTTTTAATACAAAAATTTCATTTCCATCTACATCTATCTTTATATAATCTGGAATATAGCCAATTGCATTAATTGATTCATCTAAAGGTATTCCAATACTTCCTTGTTTAAAACTATTATTTATATCTTCATTTTTAGCAGAATCACTAAATTGATTATTAGATTTTCCCCACTGAAGATTAGGAACTTCTAAAATACCTAAAATTTCTTTATTATGAATAGAAATTGGGTAAGCTATAATTTTATCATTAAATGAATTATCATTTATATTTAAGTTTAGTAGGCAAAAATTTAAACTTTCAGGCTCGAAACTTAACACATTGTGACCTCTTGATGCTGCATATAATGAGAAAATTCCAATATTAGCGCCTACATCTATAAAATTTGAAGCTTGATCAAAGCTATTTATCCAATTTATAGTATCAACTTCTTTAGTAAAAAGACTTCTACCTCTTGCTGCTGTAGATCCACCAAAATCTCTAAGAGTGAACAAATTTTTATTTTTATATTTAACTTTAAATTTTTTTTGAATTAAGAGCTCATTTATTCCTCTTTTTTTTGGATCATAAATCAGACGCAAAGCAAATCTTAAATAAAATTCAGGAATGAAAAATTTAAGAATTTTTTTGATTATGAACATAAAATTTACTTAAGTCTTAGATAGAGAAAGACTCACCACAACCACACTCTCCTTTTACATTTGGATTATTAAATACAAACCTTGATGATAGTTTATCAGTTTGATAATCCATTGTTGATCCAATTAAATACATTGTTGCTTTTGGGTCTATAAATACTTTTACATCATTTGAGGAAATTAAATCAAAGCCTTTAAAATCGACTGATTTGGCAAAATCAAGCTTATATGAATATCCACTACAACCAGATTTATCAATACCAACAATTAAAGAGTCAGTCCCTTCAGGAGCACTAATTAAGATCTTTTTTATCTGATCTAAAGCATTATCAGTGATTGTTATTAAATTATTCATTAGATTGTTATAATAGAAATTAAAAAATATCTAAAGCAAGTTTTGCTTCTTCCGACATTAAATCTTTATGCCACTTTGGATCCCAAACTAAAGAAACTTCTATAGAATTTAGGTTTGATAATTTTTCAACTGATTTTCCTACACTTTCAGGCATAGTTCCTGCAACAGGGCAATTTGG
>MDTB01134707.1_pt1 | contig 13428 bp, 11 predicted proteins | sample 811161 | NCBI WGS metagenome assembly MDTB01 (sample SAMN05326650, study PRJNA326480) | marine metagenome | isolation source: seawater | place: Mediterranean Sea | collected 2009
CAGCAAGAACCACAAATAGAGTCAGCTATCGTCAATTCACAATCTCCAGAGGAGCAAGGAGTGGCTCTACAGCAAATTATTCGGGCGTGGGAAGAGCGACCAGGTTCACCAAACTTTCGCACAGACTTCGAAACGTTCAGTGCCTCGAGCACAACAACAGAGAGTGAAGAGCTCTCATCTCTTTTTAAAACACTCATTGGCTCATCAGTACTTGACACATTGGCACAACAAAATAAGACAGGCGAATTTGTAGATGAACTTCTCTGGAACGGTAATTACTCAAAAATAACCCCTGTTGTTTTAGCAGATGATACTTCAAAAACGCAAGAAGAATTTCGAATATTCGGTAATGAGCTCGCAACATTGCTTACCGCGTTCAATGTCTCCCAAGGAGATCAAACAAAACTTTTGACTGTTTTTATTGAAAACCGAGAGAGTACTAAACAACTTGAACGACTCACTACTGGTTACTTACAGCTTGCAAGTGATATTGCAGATCTAGAGGTTCCCGAGCAGTTAAACAATATTCAAGCAGACTTAGTTTCATCGTATACGTTAGTAGGGGAATTATTGTGGAACCTTACTCTTGCAACTGACGATGAGAGTCTCATGGAAAGGATGTTGATATATAACAGCGCATCTGAAAAAGTCGCTCGAGCACATATATCACTTGTAACTTTATTTAAATCATACGGGGTTGTATTTAAGAGCTATGAGCCAGGACGGATTTTTACGTTTTCCCTATAAACTCCTGACGTGTCCCCAATTTGTAAGATTTTTTGAACACCTAATACGTCCTGTCTTGTTATACTATTAGTGTGTTTACTCATTCGCACACGAGCGGCAAGATTATTGCTGCAACGCTATTCGGCGTTGTGCTACTAGCTTTTGCAGGATGGAAATTATTCTCTCAAAACCCACAGCCTGCTCGTGAGGATTTACCAACGACAACAGAGACTGGTATTAGTGGGTCTGATGAATACGCAGTCGACAGCGATGGTGATGGGGTAAAGGATTGGGAGGAAGTTCTTCTCGGCACCGATCCAAATAATCCTGACACAAACAACGACGGAATTCCTGATGGCGATGAATTGGCAGCAGCACGGAAAACATTTGAGGAAAATGTGGACAATACACTCGCTAATGCAAGTACAACGAGAACGGATCAACTGGCTCGAGAAATTTTTGGAGCGTATATCCAATCGAAACAGCAAGGATCGTTCGATAGTGCTTCATTTGACGAGGTGATCGCCCAAGCAATTGAATCCCAATTTTCACAACGTGCGGCAACACAGTACGCCTTAAAGGACATTGAAACAACTACTGACATATCGCAACCCAGAACACTTATGTATAGGGACCAGTTTCAACAAGCAATACTTCCTGTGACTCAAATCGGTGAGTATGAACTGATGACGTATGGACGTGCTATCGAATCAGGTGATGCTGCAGAATTTGAAAAACTTATCACTGCAGCTACTATATATGATGAAATCGCTCAAACTCTACTTACTATCATCGTTCCTGAAGATGCTGCTCAAGTCCACCTTGATTTAATAAACAGCTTTGCCACGTTTGCATCTATCTTAAAGACAATGACAAAAACTCCTGAAGATCCGTTGCTTACTTTTATAGCAACACGAGATTTCCTAGAAGGAGAGGATGCTATTAAGCTCGCATATAGCCAAATTGATATCTACTTCACATTAAAAGAAGGATCTTTATGAGATACAAGGTAGCAACATACTTCATACTCTCTATTCTGATCGTAAGCACTCTGAATATTTCTGTTTCTTACGCGCAAACACCCTCGAGCATCGATTTACTTACGAATGTGCTCGATCAACTGAACAATGCCACCAGTACTGATGCCATTCCCTCTGCTTCTGCAGGATTCTCGCGTGATGGTATTTATGGCTGTACAGGAGCAGCATATGGTGCGGTAGGTATGCAAGGACCCGGTGGTTCATATGTCCCCGTGTTTGATAGTGCAGTGCACGATCAACAACGTCTTCTTACGTATAAAGAATGCCTTTTAGATGGCCTCGCAAGAAGTTGGCGTGAGGCTATCATTTCAGATATTGTTCGGCGAGTTGTTAGTTGGGCAAACACAGGCTTCGATGGCAACCCGGCATACATAACCAATCTTCCATTATACATGCTCGAGAATATCTCTGACCCAGTTGCTGAAAATTTCATTGTGGGAGCAAGTACAGAGACAATTGCAGAACCGTATCGCAGAGATGTGCGCGTAGCACTCGCTCGAGGATATTCACAAGAAACTCGTGGCAGAGCTGAAAAATTAACTTGTGGAGTTTCTAGTGACACAATTCGAGCATTCCAAAATGGTGATTTCTTTGGTGGTGGTGGCTGGTCTTCATTTGAAACAATTCTCTTCAATCCAGGATGCAATGCTACATTCGCTTATATTAACGCACAAAATCAACTCACAGAATCTATCCTCTCAGCACAAGAACGAGAACAAACGCGGCTTAATTGGGGGAACGGATTTCGTACAGTTGAGACAAGCAGAACAATAGATTTAGGGGGTGGGGATACTACTAACGTGCGACGTGTGGTGACTCCAGGATTTATGATTGCCGAGAATTTGCGCCAAACTCTCGGTACCGGACTACGTCAATCTGAGAATGCTGATGAAATCGATGAAATCGTTTCGACGCTTATGTCAAATATTGGTGTCGAGTTTTTATCTGATGTTGAGGGATTCTCAGGTCTGCAACAATCATTCAATGGAGAAGCATCATATATTGATCGTCTGGCGCAAGAGTCCGCTGCTCGTGCACGCAGTAACATGACTGGTGTGAGTGCATCTACAATAAATAACACCCTTCGTGTAGAACAAGACTACGCTCAAGCGCGTCAAGCTGCTGCAAATACACTTTCTAACGCTCGCCGACAACTTGAATCCTGGGAAAACACTTGTTGGATTGAAATAACAAAGCAAGCAACAATAGATTTAGCGGAAGAAGTTACAGATCAAGTGTGTGGGTTAAATGCTGCTAATACGTGCACAATTCCTGTTCAAACAACCGAAACTCTCGCAACCGATGCGGTTGATATCTCAACACCATCTGCCTCAACAATCATTGTAAAAGGAAGAGCATCAACGAGCAGTTCTATCATTCAAGTCACTGCATCAACAGAGACGAATAGTGTAGCTTCAGTACAACCAACAGTAACTACCGACGGAAACTGGGCAACAAATGCTATCGATCTTGCAACACTGCCAGACGGAACTATAACCGTAACCACAACCGAGACCCTCGCAAATGGAGGAGGTACATTTGCACCGATACTCTCACGTGTTAAAAAGACAACAACACCTACAGGAATTGTTCTCACTGTTCCCATTGAAAAACCAGCGGTAACTATTACTGCAACCGCGCGTAGCACGACACAGTCTGCAACTCTCAACGTAAGTGCACAAGAATCACGACAAATAATCGATCAAAATATACAGCCAGTGCTTGACCTCATTAATGAAAATGTCGCACGTTCACTCAAGGCACTCGAAGTACTTTCAAAAATTCAAAATGACCTCGAAAAAACATCGTCAGTCAGTGGACAACGCTTTGTCTTAGAAAAACTTGATGAGCTCATTGCATCTCGCGTACTACATACCGAAGCACAATTACGCCAAGCGATCGCACAAACTGAAGAAATCGAAGCGGCCATGCAACAATTGCTTGAAGAGACCAGAACTAACTGGGAAGACGGATGGTGTAAACCAGAGAACTGGGCGCAACATAAAATATAAGCATGTATTCTGCAAGTAAAACAATTATTCCTTTCATCTTCATTGCGATAAGTATCACGTTCTTACTTCTCTTTTTTTCAGTGTTATCTTTTAACAATGGTGCTCTTGTTCCGAACGTCGCTTCAGCAGTGGTTCATCAGCTCATAGGGAGTGCAGTGGCTTCCTCATTCGAAACAGTCTTTAATACATTATTCGCTCTTATTGTCTGGATACCTGTATTTATTTCTGCGCTATTTGTCATGATGACAGGTAAATTGTTTGATTTTTTGATAGACCAAACAATTGTCAATTTTTCATACTATTTCCAAGAATATTTTGATGCTAGCATCACAATCGCATGGGAAGTATTTAGAGATATAGGAAATATAGTGATGATTGCAATATTTATATTTATAGCATTCGCAGTGATTCTTAATAGTGAGACATACGGTTTAAAAAAATTCGGCGTTCGCATTCTTATCATTGCAGTTCTTATAAATTTTAGTCTCTTTTTTACAAAAGTGGTTATCGATATATCAAATATTATCGCTTCCCAGTTCCGACAAGAAATTAGCCGAACTGTGAATTTACCTGCCAATGAGAGTATTTCTGGTGTTTTCCTACAGAAAGCTGGTCTGTCTAACTCAATAACAGGAGCTTTGACTAACAGTGCATCAAACACGTTAGGTGCCGCTTTCTCTGAAAATGGTGGGCTGTGGTCATATACCATTTTATCAATACTCTTCCTAACAATAAGTGGTTCTGTTTTGCTTTTTGGAAGTATTTTATTATTCACGCGTTTTATTACTTTTTTACTTCTTATGGTTGTATCTCCTCTTGCATTTGTCGCATATATGACACCTTCGCTAGATTCATATTGGACAAAATGGTGGAATCTTTTGCTTAAAAATGCTCTTTTTGCACCTCTTTTCCTTCTCCTACTGTGGACTTCCATCATTATAATAGGTGGATTGGATGGCAAAACGGACATTTATCTACTTGCAACCAATAAAGATGGTTCATTTTTTAACATTGAAGCATATTTTAATGTTGGAGTGGTCATTGGTTTACTCTATGCATCAACAAAAATTGCCAGTTCTTTATCTATTGCTGGAGCAAATTTTGCAAAAACAATTGGATTGAAAGGTTTTTCTGGTGCCCTGCGTGCATCTGGTCTTGGTGTCGCCGTAGGTGTTGCTGGTCGCGTTGGTAGAAGCACTATCGGAAGAGGAGCAACTGATTTATCTGAAAGTAAATTCTTGCGAAGAAATGCTGGTAGTCGAAACCCTCTAAGAAGTATTCCTTCACGATTAGCTTTAAATGCATCCAAGAAAGCTGCGGACACCTCTTTCGATATTCGTGATTCAAAGAGTCTTGCAAAAAGTCTTAAAAGTGCAGGGGTTAATCTCGGTACTGGTGTAGGAAACTACGACAAAATGATTGACACGGAAGCAAGATATCAAAATTATGCTAAAGAAGCAGATAAACAACCTCCCAAAGAGACACCACCACAGACACGCGGCTCTGACCAAGCAACGATTCAGCCACCACAACAGGAAAATAGTACTTCGGGAGAAGCAAAAGGTGATCCCCCTGTTTCTAATATCCAAAGCACACCGTCAAACGATAGCGTTGTAACAAGTGATAATACACCTCACAAAGCCGCAGACACCGCAGATAGTCGTGGAAAACAAAATGAGATAGAGGGCGCAGGAGACGCTATCGGAAGAACGGCTCAAAAAATTAACGAAGAACAGAGAAGAAAAAACTCATTGGAAAACATTTCTATACATAATGTCGGAAACGTAAGTCCTGATCAAACAACAGTAAATCAGCCAAGAATTCCAAGTCTTGCACGTGAAGATGACGCAAAGCCTGTTGAAGAAAAAAAGAAGAGTTTACTCAGAAGGTTAGGTAGGAGTCAGAGGACACAAGAAAGAATTGATAAAAGAGCAAAGAAATTAGCAGGTAAAACAAACGAGGAAATGATGTTGGAAAAAATTTTAAAGAAAACGGAGACTACTGAAGAATCTGTTTCGAGATTAAAAGATAATAAAACCTAAAAAAGATAAGTAGCTATTATGGATTTACAAGGAGAAAATATCGAGGCACTTATTGAGAAAAGATTTTCGGAACTGCCCGAAGCAGTACAAGAAGCTGTTTCTGATACACGTGTAGAAAAAAAACTTCGCGAGTTAGCATCAAACTATAAGCTCCATCTCGACCAATGGACTCTTTTAGAAAATGAAATCATGCTTACTCTTTTAGGTTTAGAGGATCCTGAAAATATGGCAAAAAATATTGCAGAAGAAGTTGGTATTGCAGAAGATGTGGCACAAAAACTTGTTGACGATATAGCTATGCAAGTGTTCAAGCCAATTCGTGAAAAAATGCAAACACATCTTGACAGTGAATCACTACAGCGAGAAACCGTATCTCCTTCAAAAAATACAAGGAAAGCAAGTCCCTCAGATACTACTGCATATGTGATTGGTCAAAAAAGCAATGAACGATTTGATGTACAAGAAGATCCGTACAGAGAATCTATCGATTAGAAACAATTTCGTCCCCATTTTTTCGTGGGCATACTAAATGTAATGTGCGATACTTAACGAGTAAGAGCGCATCGCGAGTAACGCGGTAAGCCGATTGTCTACGCAGGGAACAATACTGAGTACATTCGAGCAAACCTATATATTACTCTAGATTCTGCTCATTAAGAAATAAGGTATGCAATTTCAAGTGCCGCAATTTACTGATGTAGAAGATAAAATCTTCGGTCCGCTTACACTTAAGCAATTTATATATGTCGCTGGAGGAGCTGGGGTAGGATTCTTACTGTGGCGTTATCTTCCAACACTTATCGCAATACCACTTGCTGTCGCAATTGTAGGTTTTGCAGCAGCACTTGCGTTTGTAAAGGTAAATAAAAAACCACTTATTGTGACACTTGAAGCTGCCTTTATGTACTTTGTGCATAAAAAACTCTATCTCTGGAACTCAAACTATACGAACACCAAAAAACGTACTCAAACCGAAACGTCTCTTCCTCAATCACAACAAGATATTCCATCAGTATCAGAAAATAAACTTAAAAGTCTCGCGTGGAGTCTTGATATCAACGAACGCATTCGTCTTGATCATGAAAAAGAAACATTATAGTTATGCCGCAAGCAAATAAATCAGCACAATCATCTCAAGATTTCGTACCAGTAAAAGAAGTGCGGGACGGTGTTATCGTTTTGAATAACGGTGGTCTAAGAGGTGTTCTTATGGCCTCTTCATTAAACTTTGCCCTTAAAAGTGAGGATGAACAAAGTGCATTTATCATGCAGTTCCAGAACTTCTTTAACTCACTAGATTTTTCAATTCAAATTTACATCCAATCAAGAGAGCTCGACATACGGCCGTATATAGAAACACTTGAGGTGGAGTACAAGCGTACTATGGATGACCTGATGCGAATCCAGATACGAGAGTACATGGAATTCATTAAGAGCTTCGTGGAGGGAGCTGATATTATGACCAAACAATTTTTTGTGATTGTTCCATATTCTCCAGCTTCAATTACTATAAATACAGGAATGCTAAGTTCGCTCCCATGGTCGAAATCAAAAAATGCCGCACGCAAAGCAGTTACCAAAAAGAACGAATTCCAAGAAAATGTTTCGCAGTTAGATCAACGCATGGCAATAGTGCAACAAGGACTTATACGCACCGGAGTACGCTCTGTACAATTGGACACTGAAGAAATAATAGAACTGCTCTATAAGATATTTAACCCAGGAGAGCAAGATCAACCAAAACAAATGATAGAAGCACTTAACTAAGTGCTCCCCAGTGCAGTGTGTTTGGTTTGATTTGAACAGGTATAATACAAGTAGGTTTATGGCTTTTTTTGATTTTTTAGGTAACCAGAAGAAAAAGGTAAAGGATATAGTTCCTATTCTTCCAGAAGAGATTTATAAACATGGTGTTCTTGAACTCCAAGATGTTATAGCGCCTTCAGCATTGCAAATAACACCTCGTGAACTTAACCTCGGCGAAAAAGTAGCACGTACTTTTTTTGTTATTTCGTATCCTCGATTTCTCTCTACTGGTTGGTTTTCTCCAATTATTAACCTCGATAAGGTATTCGATGTATCTATTTTTGTTCACCCAATGGAAACAACTACCGTGCTTCGTAAGTTTCAGAAGAAGGTGGCTGAAGTTGAAAGTCAGATATCCATTCGACAACAAAAAGGACTTGTGAGAGACCCTGTGCTAGACACCGCTTACTCTGATCTTGAATACTTAAGAGACCAACTCCAACAAGCGCAAGAAAAAATGTTCAAGATTGGTCTCTACATAACTATCTATGGGGATACGCGAGATGAAATAGATAAAACTGAATCAGAAATACGTTCCATTCTGGAGTCCCGTCTTGTCTATCTAAAACCTGCACTCTTTCAACAGGAACCAGGTTTTAAAAGTGTCTTGCCTATAGCAGAAGACGCTCTATCGGTTCATTCAAACCTTAACTCATCCCCACTTTCAAGCATCTTCCCGTTTGTTTCGTTTGACCTTACGAGTGATAGGGGAATTTTGTATGGTATTAATCGACATAACTCAAGTCTCGTTCTCTTTGATCGTTTCTCTTTAGAAAACTATAATTCTGTCGTATTTGCGAAATCAGGTGCAGGCAAGTCGTACATGACGAAACTGGAGATTGTTCGTTCACTCATGTTTGATGCTGATGTTATCGTTATTGACCCTGAACGAGAGTATGAGTATTTGGCAGAAACTACTGGTGGGCGCTACTTCAATATCTCTCTTTCTTCGCAACACCACATCAATCCATTTGATCTTCCGACACCTCGCGAAGACGAGAGTCCTGCTGATATTCTTCGAAACAACATTATTACCTTGGTAGGACTATTTCGTATTATGTTTGGGGGTCTTACCCCTGAAGAAGATGCAATTATAGACCGAGCTATCACGGAAACGTATGCGCTAAAAGATATCACGCCAAATTCTGATTTTGCTAATTTAGAGCCTCCACTACTTTCCGATTTCGAACTAGTACTCTCCGGGCTAGAGGGTTCTGAATCTCTCGTCCAGCGTCTTTCGAAATACACCCGTGGTACGTGGGCTGGTTTCATAAATCGCCCTACAAATATTGACATGAACAAACGCTTTGTTGTCTTTAGCGTCCGTGACATGGAAGACGAGCTCAAGCCAGTTGCGATGTACTTAGTGACGCACTATATCTGGAACATGGTTCGAAAAGAACTTCGAAAACGCCTCCTTATTATCGATGAGGCATGGTGGATGATGAAATCAGAAGATACTGCATCATTCTTATTTGGAATAGCAAAACGTGGACGTAAGTATTATCTCGGTCTTGCAACAATTACCCAAGACGTTGCTGACTTTTTAAGCAGTACGTATGGTAAAGCCATGATCACTAACTCGTCTATTCAAATTTTGCTTCGCCAATCACCAACGTCGATCGATCTCATTCAAGAAACATTTAAACTTTCAGATGAGGAAAAATACTTGTTGCTCGAGTCAGACGTAGGGGAGGGTATTTTCTTCGCTGGATTAAAGCACGTTGCAATAAAAGTTATTGCAAGTTATACGGAAGACCAAATTATTACCTCTGACCCATCACAAATTCTTGCAATTAAAAAAGCAAAACAAGAACTATCTGAAACACCTGCTTCTACGCAAGCAACTAATATACATGAAATAAAATAGTATATGCCTACCTCTACAAAAAAAGTGCACGCGATTTCATTGCCGTTGCTTCTCTTCCTTGCCATTCTTGCTATAGTACTTGATTTCAGCATAGGGCTTATCCCTATATTAGGTGCGTTTGTTGGTTTCATTTTTAGCCTCGTAGTCTCAATTCAGTTGTATTTATTTGAATTTGAGAAGGGCGCGTTTTTACGTACTGTCGCAGTCATTATTGGAAGTTTCTTTGTTGAAACACTGAGTTTCGCACTTGCTCCCACAAACCTCATATTCGTAGTACTCGTGTATGCTACAAACTTATGGAAAGTAAGACGACAAAGTCGAAAAATCGCACAATACAATGAACTATCAGACGATGTAGTGTACCTTAATGTGGAGGGAGACAATATCAAACACCAAGGAAACAAAAATAACATCAGGAGAGCTGCTTGATCCTACTACTATGCAATAACTTATCACGAGGTATTTCTGCCGATTTATGCAAATCACTATATAATATACGTATGCGTTTTTTCCTTTATGCAGGATTAGTTTTTGTGTTGCTCATTTCTTTTCAGAATACTACATACGCCCAACCCATAAATTCTTTAGATGAAATAGGAATTTCAATTAATTTATCGCCAGAATTACCTCAATCTAATCAAGAGGTGACAGCAACTGTCTCGTCTTCAAACGAAAATGTTCGCACAGCTACTATTGTATGGTTATTGGATGATGAGGTACGTCAACAAAAAGCAGGTGATGTAAATTTTAAATTTACAACAGGTGACGTTGGTTCTTCTCAGCAACTACGGGTACTCATAAAAACAGCCACTGGGGCGGTCTTCACTAAATCAATAGCAATAACACCAGTAAAAGCTACTCTCTTTTGGGAAGGCGATACCTATGTTCCGCCGTTTTATGAAGGGCGACCACTTTATTCATCTGGGAGTTCTATACGAGCAGAGGTGCTCGCAGAATTTAGAAATAGCGAAGGAGAAGCATATAGTGATTCAGAACTGATTTACACATGGAGTAAAAACGGAACAGTATTGGGTAGCCTCTCTGGTATTGGTGCAAACACCTTGCTGACAGCGGGCCCTAAATTTTTTGGAGACTATATTTTATCTGTTGAGATAACAACACCTGATGGGCTACAGCGCGCGCAATCCGCAGCACGTGTAACAACACAAACACCACAAGTAGTTTTATATGAAAAAAATCCTTTAACAGGCGTTCAATACCACTCAGCTATTACCAACAAACCTTTTTTTGCAGAGTCTTCCCAGATTGAAGTCCAAGCGATTCCTTATTTTATGAACGTACGTAACGAAAATGATGAAAACCTCTTGTACTCGTGGGCTATCAATGGTATTGAAGTTTTTGGCTCACAAATAACACCTTCTGTTTTGACCATTCAGTTATCTGGAGATGCAGATGTGACTACCCCTGTATCTGTAGCAATTGATCACCGTATAGACCTTCTTCAAACAGCACAAAGTACTTTTAATATAGTGTTCGAAAGAAGTGCGCGTAATTCATTATTTGGTCTTTAATATATGAAAAGGAAGCAGCTCTACATAGGTATATCAGTCCTCATTATAATTCTTATAATCGCTCTTTTGGGATGGGCTATTTTTATAGGACAACAACAACAACGACTGCAGCAGGAGACTGAAGATTTAGGTTATTTTGATTCGACACTCAGTACTCCCACTAGAGATAGAGAGGGTGGTTTATTTAATGGTGCATTCGGGAACATATTAAACAACAATGATAATGTCAGTAAGAGCGCTCCTGATGAAGTGGTTGTTGCAAAGCCAGCATTGCGTCAGCTCTACAATCTTCCAACAGCAGGTTTTATTAAAAAACGTTCTAATGCAATACGATTTGTAGATAAAGCCACTGGTCATGTATTTGAAAGAGACTTGCCTGATGGCACAACTACTCGTATTGACCAGACAACTGTTCCGCAAGTACAAGAAGTCTTATTTGTTAATGATGGAGACGGTGTCTTACGTCGATATATTGGCGAGGATGGTTCTCTTATTACAATTTATAGTAATTTAGAAGATACTGAAACACAAAACGCTTCTCTTCCGACACAAATCTCTGAGATAACCGTCAGTCCTGATGAAAACGAAGTGTTTTTTTCACAGCAAACTTTACAGGGAAGTACATTCTACCTTTCAAGTCCGGACGGTACTGAAAAAAAAGAAATATCAGCATCAACACTACGGGGGTGGAATATAGATTGGCAAAATGATGTATTACTTGTATCCCAAAAAGCATCATCGGACTTACCAGGTTCTGCGTATCTAATAAACGCCTCTACAGGTACAAAAACTTTAGTGCTTCAACAGCTAAAAGGACTTTCTGCGGCACTCAGTCCTGACGGTAAAAATATTTTATACAATTACAATGGAGATGGGGGTATTCCTATACTTGCAGTTAAAAATATAAATTCAGGTAAAACAACAATCTTGGATATCGCAGGTTTTACTGAAAAGTGTGTGTGGAGTCCAAATGGAGTTTCTTTTTTTTGTGCCCTTCCGAACGAATTCCCTGAAGGGGAGTATCCGGATGAATGGTACCAAGGACGGGTACTTTTTTCTGATTCGCTGTTTGAAATACGTACCGACACAAAGCAAATTGCTCATATTATTTCGCCACAAGCTGAATACGGAGTGTCTCTTGACATCACCAATATCTCAGTGAACACTGATGGAAATGCACTGTTCTTCATTAATAAAATTGACCAAACGCTCTGGTCGATTACATTACCTGAAGAAGTAGAGGGGGTGGTCGAGGAAGAGAGTGGAGACGAAGAGGGTATCTAGTATACTGAGTAACTATATGGTTAACAATAAACTATTTCTTTTGAATATTGTGATTCTGTTATCACTGTTGCTGATTCCATTATCCACTAATGCATTCACTGATACTACATACACACCACTTGCAGACGGTCTTAAAAATTTGGACACTGCTAATCTGGGTAATTTTTTTAATAGCCTCTTCCAAATTGCTCTAACGATAGGGGCGGTAATTGCTGTTCTTATAATTGCAGTATCAGGTTTAGAATACATGACAACAGAAGCTGCATCAGGGAAAGGATCAAGTAGAGAACGAATACAACAGGCTGTTTTAGGGTTACTTATGTTGCTTAGTGTGTGGTTGTTTTTCAATGAGATAAATCCTGATATTTTGAACTTAGATTTCACGTTGGGAAAAGGGAATATTGCTGAAACCTCTGTTGATTACAGGGATTCTATTACAAACGCCTATCAAACAGAATCGGGGGATGGAATTTGGATTTTGAGAGGCCGCACATGTGAATCCGCACAAGGTGTTGGATGGCGACCAAGTGTAACATCGCAAGTATGTGGTAATTTAAAACCTGAACCCGGGAGGACGCTTAGTGATTATCAATGTTGTATAAATAAGGTCACTTTTCCTGAAGGTGGTGAGCCAGAGTTCTTTCCGGATAGAGAAGCTAGGGCTGCAGATTTGAGTGGTAAATGGTGCTATCGTAGTCTCAATCCTTTTGGTAATGTGTGTTTCGAGACACAAGAAACTTGTCAAAACGCCCTCCCTGAAAGTGCTTCAACGAGCACTTGTTTGAGCTACTAAACTACTCGATTACATAACTGATAACAACCCGTCGGTCGCGACCTTCGCCATGTGACTCAGTACGAATATTAGGCTCATCAGCAAGCGCTGAATGGACTATCATGCGTTCGTAGCCACTCATTGGTGTCATCTCGACATTATATTTTAATAAACGCGCTCTTTCAGCAAGAATTTTAGCTGTTTCTTTTAAATCCTCAATTTTCTTTGTTCGATATCCATTCACATCAATAAGGAATCGCACCCGTTCTTCTTTATTCTCAAAAGCTTTTTTAACAATGTGATTTAGTGCCCGCACAGTGTCTCCACGACTCCCTATAAGATTC
>MDTB01135008.1_pt1 | contig 13428 bp, 12 predicted proteins | sample 811161 | NCBI WGS metagenome assembly MDTB01 (sample SAMN05326650, study PRJNA326480) | marine metagenome | isolation source: seawater | place: Mediterranean Sea | collected 2009
AGGTAACTCAACTCCAAAAAAATAACCCCGCAATGGGACGTAAACCTAAAGAAATCATTTCTCAAATTTCCAAAATAAAACAACACCCCCACCATATGCATGGCGAACTTTTAGCTGATGCTCCCAGCGACATTCAACCCCTATTTGAGCCCTATAATCGACGTCTAAGAGAAATGAATTGCATGGACTTTGATGACCTATTACTTTTTACTTACAAAATTCTATCAAGCAACTCAAACGAATGTTCAAAAATACAAGAAAAATACAAATACATCATTGTTGACGAATACCAAGATACAAATCAAATTCAAAATGATATCACCATATTAATGGCAAAAGCCCATAACAACATTTGTGTCGTGGGAGACTTTGATCAAACCATCTATTCTTGGCGCGGAGCCAAAGTTGAAAACTTAATGACGTTTCATCAAGTATTTCCATCAACAACCGTCCAAAAGCTTGAAATCAATTACCGTTCAACCACAGAAATTCTATCCGCAGCAAACCAATTAATAAAACATAACACCAACCGACAAGACAAAACCCTCATATCCGATCGATCAAACCAGATTTTACCACAACATATTGTTTGTTTTAACGAACGTGAAGAAGCTGAATTTATTGCTAAGAAAATTAAAAATTTATGTGATAAAAAGCAATACAACGGCAGTGATTTTGCAATTTTATATCGTACCAACCAACAATCAAGAGCCATCGAAGAATGCCTGACTCATCATAATATTCCCCATCACATTGTTGGCACAACCGCATTTTACCAACGCGTTGAAGTAAAAGTGGCCATTGCTTATCTACACTGCTTAAATAATTTAAACCAACCCGTATGGTTTGAAAAAGCCATGTTAACACCCAGTCGCGGAATTGGAAAAACATCCATTCAGAAACTAATAAATTTTAGCATCGAACATAATTTACCCATTGAATCTGCCATTGAATCGCCAGACTGTCCACTGCAAAGCCGATTCATCGAAATAGTCAAAACATTCATTTCTAAAATCAACGAAATCAAACAAATGAATAACTCCGTTGAAGAAAAATTAACCGCGATATTAGAACATGTTAAATTTGAAAGTCATCTCAAAAAATTAGAAAACAATTTAGATCGAATTGCCAATATTCAAGAGCTAAAAAGCAAGTTAAAAGACACAACCGACCTAAAAACATTTTTAGATGACATCACATTATTTCAAAGCAGTGATGAAGACAATTCCATTGGTAAAGTACGGTGTTTAACATTGCATCTGGCCAAAGGGCTGGAATTTCCAATCGTATTTATCCCCGGGTTTGAGGATGGCCTAATGCCAATCCGAAATTCCGATTCACTCGAAGAAGAGCGTCGCTTAGGTTATGTTGGAATTACCCGAGGCAAAGATCAAGTTTATCTTTTATCAACATACAAGCGAACCTTACTTGGTGAAGATTGGTATAACAGTATTTCAAAATTTACCAAAGAGTTAGCCAGTCAAATTAAGATCAAATTAACAGAACAGGCACATCACATTGGCAAATCCATTGTGTTCAAAATACAAAGTGAAAACATCCCATTTGATATAATAAAATCAAACCATCAAAAACCAACCATACATAGCGAGTCTGGCACGTTTGAATATTTCAATGTGGGGGACATCGTTTTCCATAATACATTGGGAACGGGCACCGTTAATAATGTATCCGGCAGCGGCGAATCCACCTTATATGATATTCAATTTCCATCGGGAAAAAAGAAATTAATGGCAAAATTTGCTAAACTAAAAAAAGCCAATGACTAGTTTATTAAAAGAACAACGCATTAAAGACCATTTACTACAAAATAAATACGTATCTTTTTTTTATGGATTCAGCGGTTTAGACAATAATCAATTATTAAAAATTAAAACTCAACCATGGATTGATTTATTCAATCAATTACGTAATAAAAGCTATCAAAACACCACTGAAAATCGAGCAATAACTCATCACGAACTTAGAACATCGAATCAAACAACGACAACCCTAAAAGCCATCGAATCATTTGAAGAAAAATTAGATCCATCAATTACCACCATTTGCCATATCGGTATTGGAGGATCAATCGTTGGCCCTGAATTTATTTATCATTCACTTAAAACATGGAAACAAGCCCAAAAGAAGGAATGCTTATTTATATCCAATCATGACGAAGAACATATTCAAGCTAAAATTAAGGATATCAATTTATCCACAACATTATTTATCATTGTTTCAAAATCAGGAACAACCATTGAAGTCCAAAAAATAATTAATGCAATCATAAAAATTCATGCCATCGAAAAAAAGGTGTTTTTAAAAAATAACTGCATTGCCATTACAACAAAAAAATCCAAATTAGACGGTAATGATTTTAATGATATTTTCTATTTTGACGATAGTATTGGCGGGCGATTTTCAACCACAAGTTATGTAGGATTGGTCAGTTTAGGATTATGTTTTGGATTAAACATAATCCGAGACCTCCTCGTCGGTGCAAACAAAGCGGATCAAAACGCAAGCGAGCCCGGCTTAGACAATATAGCGTTAACCCAAGCACTTATCCGATTTGAACAACAAAAAAACTTTCAAGGATTGGCCATCGTACCATATGGTGAGTCATTGGCCGAATTAACCACTTTTTTGTGCCAATTAATCTGTGAAAGTTTAGGTAAAGGGTCGACCATAAACAATGAATTAACAAACACACAAAAATCCCCCATCTTAATGCATGGTACCGGTCCCGATGCCCAGCACACATTCTTCCAACAATTGCACCAAGGCCATCCAACCATCCCTGTGGAATTTTTTATGGTTAAACCAACCACTGAAAATCAGTTTCATATATTGCAACAAATTATTGGTCAAAGCATTGCATTAACTGAAGGTAAAGAAAGTGAGGATCCAACTCATTATTTTTCAGGAAGCCGGCCATCAACCATCACATTATTAAATGAACGCTCAAGTGAAGGGCTAGGGTTTTTAGCAGCGCTTTTTGAAAATCGAATAATGTTTGAAGGCTTCTTAAACAACATCAATGCGTTTGATCAACCGGGTGTCGAACTTGGAAAAATCATTACTGAAAAACACAATCAAGCCGGTAGCTTTGGACGACAATTATTTGATCAGTTACTAAATACCAACCCCTAAAAGACAACAATTTCAAAAAACCCATCGAAAAAGACGGAACAAGCGACGGGGCTCAAGCACCAAGCGATACAACCATTCTAATCCAAATTTTCGAAAAACAATTGGTGCACGTAATTTTAAACCGGACCAAACATCGAACGATCCCCCCACACCAATGGCAACCCCTGAATTCATGTACTGGGACACTTCATAAATAAATTGATCTTGTTTTGGGCAACCCATCGCAACCAAAATCAACTGTGGCCTTGATTGGGCAATCGCTTCATAATCAGACACATCAAATGTCGCAAAGCCATGTATTGAAAATACAACGTCATGGCCCAACTGATTAACCCAACGAATGGTACCAGCCAAAGCTTCTTGGGATGCCCCCACCAAGGCCACACGATACTGGTAACGATGATCACTTAGCAAATCAGTCACCATATCAATACCAGGGTAACGCGAAACCCATTTAAAATATTTAAACCATAAAAGAAATGAAATACCAACACCATCCGGAGTAATCAGCGCATGTTGATTCAGCCAATGAATTAATAATTTAGAATGATGGCCAATCATCGTAATGTTAAATGTTAAAACCGGAAAGAAATACGTTGAATGATTCATTTGATTCACCAACAACTGATAAATCTCAGATTTTGGCTGCACCGAAATCGGTACAGACTTAAGCCGCAATTTGGTCATGCAACCACCCTTTTACATCCGGCCGCTGTTTAGCCATTTCTTCTACCCAGAGCATTAAGGACTCCCCACCTGAAATTTCCATCGAAGAAAGAGACGCCATGGCATGATTCAAATCATTAAAATGAACCTGATTTGTTTGTGATGCTAAGTCAATTAGTTTCGGGTCATTCGATATTGAAACCCAAGGAATGCCATGCCGACTTGCCCAAACGGCTGTATGAAAACGATCCGTAACGATCCACTGTAAAGATAGCGCATGGGTGTCCCATAAATCACCTAAGTAAACGCCCGGATTTAACGTTTTCAATTGCGTGTTTATAATGATAGTTTTAATGTTTTGATTTAAAAAGTAATCTGACAATGCCTCACAATCCGAATCAGATCGCATTGAAATCGCAATCGAATCACCTGAATTTAAAGGCCGACTATTTAAGGGTTGCAACAAAGCCAGATCACAAAAAAATCGATCATTTTTAAATGGGATATTGGGTATCCGCCAAGACCGTTTTACATGGGATCTTGATAAAATATAACGAGCCAACCGTTCATGCGATGCCCGCTTGAATGGCCCCCAACCATGACAGAGCAATATCACTCGACAGCGAAAAAGAGCCGCCATTTGAACAATGAACAAATAATAGATTAATGAAAAAAAAGATGTTTTCGTTTGAAATACACTACCACCACCAAAAATAAGATAACGACTACGAATTAAATGACCAATCCATAAAAATAAGTTCCAACGATTGAATGTTGGAAACGGTAGCGAAACAGGTCCAGCCGCAACAACAAAACGATGATCGTGAAATGACTCTTTAAGCAATCGCACAGTTTCATCCAATAGCTTTTCATCACCAATATTATCAAACCCATAATAACCAAAAAGAATGGATCTCATTGGTCTATTTCTTCACTTGATTAGGTGAACTAGAGAGTCCAAAAAAGCGAATCATCGCAGGCAAAACAATGATATCAGAGATAAACGCCAACCCAATTGCAACCATTGTAAACAGGCCAAACTTTTGCAAAATAACAAGATTAGCAAAGCCCAAAACCCCAAAGCCCAAACCTAAAATGATTGAAGTTAAGAAAAGCGGTTTAAACATCACCCGCGAGGTATCAATGGCCGGTAAATCATCATTATTTTTTCGGGCCAATTGAAAATAATGCAACCAATGAATTGTATCGTCGACACATAATCCCAATGTCACACTTGAAATTAAAACTGTGGCAAAATCAAATGGGGTATTGGTCATTGGCAATAAGCTTAACGTAATCATCATCGGAATCACATTTGGAACCATCCCAATGGTTCCCAATCGAATCCCAAAAATTGAAATAAATAAAATCCAAATAAATGATAGCGTAATTAAGACGGTAATCAATTGTGATTGTAAAACATAGTTACCCAATACATAAGACAAAAATTGAGACCCCGTAATTGAAACAGTACCATAGTTAACTGACGAAAATGTTTGCTTTAAAAAATTAACAATTTGATTAATCTTCGTGGTTGGCAATTGCTCAGTAATAAATTCGATTCGGGCATTTTTATAATTAAAGTCCACAACAGAACTTAACACATCTGTTTTTGACTCACCTCGAGAAAACTCCAAAAACAATAGCTCTTGCTCAAGTTCCTCATTATTTTTAGGAAAAGCAGATTGTGAATCATCAAACGCCTGATGAATCATCCCTACGGGAACGGTAATATCATTAACACCCTTTAACAGGGGCGATCCCAATGAGGTACGAATCCGTTGATTTAAGTCGTTAAAGTGATCAATATTTTTAAATTGATCAGTTACCGATGCCCGAATTAACACATCCAATCGACCACTCCCCGTAAGCTTATCATCCACAACATTAACTTGTTGTCGAACTGGGTGAGTCGGTTTAAAAAATACCGAAATAAAACTCGTTTCGGTTTCTAAAAACCATAAAAATTGAGAAATAAATACGGTAAAAATAATAATAGTGTACGTAATCAATTTGGTTTTATTGGCAATAAATTGAGATAATCGATCAACAAATTTTGGAAAAATTAAAGCCCCCTTTTCCGTAACAATAAGGGGTGGAATTGCACGCAACAAAAACGGAACAAATGTCATTACAATAATATAAGCAAAAATCATCACAAAAAAAGATTCCAAACCATAGTGTTTTAAGGGAATAATCGAGCTGGATGCAAAACTACCAAAACCAACGGCCGTTGTAATCGATGTAATAAAACAAGGTAGCCAAGTTGCACGAATCGTATCCGCAATCGGGTGTTTCGATTTTGCCAATTTATAACGTTCCCAATAATTTAACATATGAATCGCATCAGCAACCGTAATGACCAACACCAAAATAAATAGCGTAACATTAATTATGGTAATGTAATGCCCCATTAAAATAATAACAATCGGAACCATACCCAAATTAACAATCGTTGGAATAATGACAATTAAAACAGATCGAATTTGCTTAAGAAAAAACCAAGCCGCTGTAATCAACAATAAAAATGCAAGTGGTAATAACACCATCAAATTACCTTTGGTCGCATCATCCATGGCATAATAGATGGCCGCATCTCCTGAAACAAATCCACGAATATGTTGGGGAAGCCTGGCCAACATTATTTTAATCGATTCAATCACGCTGACACGTCGAATAAGATCATTACCATCATTTTTTTTATCAATAGAAACACTTAGTCCAACCCATTTAAAATTTTCTGACAATAATTTGCCATGGTAGGGGCTATCTAAAAATAGTGATTTAAATTGGTTAAGTGAGGCAATATAGCCATTCTTCATGGCCTCGTCATATGTTTGTATAGTTAATAAATCATCTTGATTAATAATGACGGTTGCATCCAAGGGTGAATTTACTTTAAAAACATAATCTAACGATTCAATTTTCGATTTAAATTTTCTAAAAAAATTAATATTTTCATTCGAAAAGAAAGAGCTTGGAAATTTTAAAACAATCAAACTACCAAACCCAGGCTGAAATTCTTTTTCCAAATAATTTAAATCCTGTTGATATTGATTTTGCTCTGGTAACCAATGATCGTTATTAAACTCCAAAAGAGGTACGGTTTTAAACAATAAAAAGGTAAAAATTAGCAAAGATGAAAAAATTAAAAATTTAACAATTCGAAATGACATTACAATGTATAACCTAACCCAAAGGTTAACTTGGGTTCAATAAATTTATATTGTTTATAAGTGTAAGACCCGTCATCATCATCATCATCATCCCCTTGAGAACTTGCGATCAACGCAAAATCAGAAAAGTTAAAACCAACATCACCCGAAAGCCCCCAACTCAAAGATTCCGTAATTTGATTAGACACATACAAAAAAAGACCCAAAGAGCCCGTAAAGTATCCCAGTGCAAAACCATAAGCGCCTTTTTTCTCATCACCAATGTAACGACCAAAATTAAGGGTTGGAAACACAGGAAACGATTGAAGCGAATTCGTTCCCGACGTTGCTTCATATGCATCCCAAAAATCATTATAGGCCGGATTTTTAAAGTAAGTAATATTCATTAAATAAAAATTGTAAAACCAATGATCAAAATCGGCATCAATGCCAATAGCAAAAAAACCTTGATAAACTGGAACATCGGCATACCCATTTAAATATTGGTTTGCAAAAGTAACTTTCTGAGACGAACTTGAAAATGATAAATCGCTATAAAACGAATCCGAAATTGCAGCCTCCATTTTAAATGTTTTCTTGCCAAAAGGAACACTAATTTCAGCACCAACACCTTGTTTAGGATAATAACCGTACTCATCGGTAAAGGAATCCCCTTGAAGAAACTTAGATCGAAAAACAGGGAACACATTATTAAATCCCTTATAGTACGTTAACGCAAACGTCGTTACATCATTATACCAAGTCAAGCGCGCCGCGTAAGACGCCTGATCCTGACCTGAAGGAATAACCTTGGTTGTATAGTATTTAACCCCATCAATTTCACGATAATTACTCGTCAAATCAAATACTTTAAACACTTCACTTTCTTCAAAATAAGGAAAGTAATAAGTTGAAATTTCTAAATTTTCATTGGGGTAAATTGCCATTTTAGCGACTGTTTGCGGCATCCGATTATCCGCTTTTGTCAACGAAAATCCAACGGGGCTAAAATCAATTGGCAAAAGAAAATCAACCGGTGAAAAAATATCCAACTGCCCCCAAACAATAGTTTGTTGACCAAAAGAAAGTGTCAGATTTTGGACTGGATAATAATCAACATAAGCCTGTCGCAATTGTGTTGAATCATAACGTAAAACCTCTTCCCCTTCCACACTGGTCTCTGTTGATGAATTATCATAATATGTAATCTGATTATATTTGGTATCCACCGTATTTTGACGATAAGCACCTTCAATAACAAATTTTAAACTTTGCCAATGATCACTAAATCCCAATTTTATTTCAGAAGCATGGCGTGAATGGTTTTGTCCGGACGAAACCATACCAGATATCGCACCATAAAAATGCTGGTCCCAATAATTAGTTATGGTCTTTTTTCTGGCATTTGATGAAATATATTCAGGTTCATCTATCGTCCCCCAATCGTCAAACTCAGCAAATAAGCTGAGCGAACAACCAATCAATATCAAACAAACAAAGCGTAGCATCTATAATGTTTTTAACCCTTTTATAGAAAGTAAATCATCATTAATTTTTTCGCCAACTTTCATGGATTGAACGTTAAGTAAGGTTTTACCTAATGTTTGATGATTTTCCATAACCGATCCCATTACAACATTAACATCACTAATTTTGGATACTTGTGAATTTTCTAAGGTTTTTAATTTTTGGCCCTCTAAATCATAAAATATAGCTTTGATGACAACATTTAATTTACGGCTAATCACATAACGAATCTTTGAATAAACAGCGATTTCAAGATCCTTGGGTTGGCTTTCAATAAAATAATACATTTCAGTTTCTTTAATCAGCTTGTGAGAATCTTGGTTCAGTTTCCGCCCAGCAATATCTGAGTAAGTAAAATCACTCCCCATAAAGCTTTTATTCTTATCCGAAGAACTCAATTGCTTAACAGACTTAAATGCAGGTAAATAAATCCATTGGGACTTTGAATCTTGGCCTTTTTTAGATCGGGTTAATAAAGATGTCCCCTTAACATTTTTTGGCCGAAAAAACTTAATCAAACTATTTTCCCCTTGTTTTGAAAACTTGGTCCAATAATTAAAGTAACGCTTACGCTCACGCCCCTCTTGATCATAAATTTTCATATCAACAATCGCAATTCGCGTTGATTTTTTTTGAGACTCTTGTTGAACTTTAGTCATCACATCCAACCCAGTTAATCCAAAAATTGGTGTAAAAATAATCGTAAATAATAAAAATAAGAGCTTCATAAACAACTCCTTAAGTTAATATTCACTAATAGTACATGAATTAGAAAAGCATGTGAACTTAATCAGGTAGATTTGATTCAAAAACAAATGTCGCTGGGCCCGACATAATAACATTTTTAGACCGCTGATCATAGGCAATCGACAGGGTTCCACCCTTAAGTTCAACCTGAGCATCCGAGGCTGATCGTTCAGTTAAGTAACCTGCAACCGCTGCAGCACATGCCCCAGTTCCGCAAGCATTGGTCTCGCCGACACCCCGCTCCCACACCCTAAGCTTCAACTTTGAATGAGTTAATACCTCGACAAATTCAACATTAACTCGGTTGGGAAAGTATGGATGATGTTCAATAAGTGGCCCCAAAACAGGCAAATTAATCGCATCAACATCATCAACAAAAATAACACAATGTGGGTTTCCCATCGAAATTGGAGTCACGGAATAAAACACATCATCAACCGCCAATTCATGGGCAAGGGATTGGGTCTCAAATTGAAAGTCAGTTGTGGGCAGACTCGCTTGAAACGCAGCACTCCCCATCTGAATAGACACCGTAAGGTTAGGAAACTGAGCATCCTTAATCTCAGCCACCAAAACACCGGCCAGAGTTTCGATACGAAGAACGGTATTCGTGGTCAGCGCTTGATGAATCAAATACGCAACAAAACAACGCAATCCGTTACCACACATTTCTGGAATGGATCCATCGGCATTAACAACCGTCATTTTAAAATCAGCAATCGCTGATTCTTCTAAAAATAAAACCCCATCGGCACCAACAGCAAACCCACGCTGGCACCAGCGTTTAGCAAACAACGCATAGTCAATGGTCAACCCCCGTCCATCAACACAAATAAAATCATTGCCGCACCCATGGTATTTCGAAAATTTAATCGCCATATATCATTCCAAAAAAAAATAACTAATGTTATTCTGACGTAGATGTTGAAATCGATCAATGCAAAAATTAATAATTGGAAAACATTTAAATCCAACCTACGTGAATCTCGCCCAAAAACAACATCGGTGATTGACTGGGTCGAAACACTAATCGGTGCTTTAATTGTTGCGCTAATACTACGACAATTTATTGTGCAATCGTCATTGGTCTTTTCTGGCTCTATGATTCCGACACTGAAATCAGCAACACAAACATCTTTTGCGGATCGATTAATTGTCAACAAATTGGTTTATCATTTTAATCAACCCGAACGTGGAGATATCGTGTTATTTAATTCACCATATAACGATGGTAAACAATATGTAAAACGACTCATAGGATTACCTGGAGAAACCGTAGAAATTCGCCGTGGAATGGTTTATATTAATAATAAATTACTGGTCATCCCAGGGGTCACTATTCGCCGGGATTATGCAACACTTTCAAAACAAGTCATTCCCGAAAAAAACTTTTTTATGTTGGGTGATAACCGCCCAAATTCAGCCGATTCCAGAGTCTGGGGATTTGTTCCAGAAGATGAATTAATTGGTGAAGCGTTATTTATTTATTGGCCAATCAGTCGAATCCGATGGGTCCGATAAATATTCAGCTGAATGGTGAAGAGAAACAAACAACCACAACATCAATCATCTCATTACTAACCGAACTAAAATTAAATCCAGAGCATGTCATTGTTGAAATCAATGGAACCATTATAAACAAAGATGCGATTAACCATCAGCCAATTAAATCCAATGACACCATTGAAATCATTCGTTATATTGGTGGCGGTCAAACATTTTAATTAATGTTTTAAATTTTTAACCGATAAACAAAATTAATCCCACAATTTAATTAGGTTTTTCGGAGGAAATTATGCAAATTGATCAGATCAATGACAATTTTAATGTATCATATTTTGAACATATTGATCGCATTATTAACGCAGGTCGCATTAGTGAAATGCAAGAATTAAAAAAATTAGTAAAATTTATCGATCATTTAATTCAGTCATTAATTCATCAAATTGTTGGTGGCACATTAACTGAAAAAGGGGCAAAAATTAAAATTTTGCATTTATTTGGCATTATTCAACATTGCCAAATTGGCAACCACCCCACCATTAAGTCCCAACTGGATAAATTAAAAAGATTATATGAAAACAATTTTAAACCATCTTCAAATAAAGCTTGGCTAAATTTTAAACCTAAAGCCCTGATTCTAACGGGTGATTCAGTTCAACATTATGTTGAAAGTATTCAAGATTCACAAAACGACCCAATTTATTCAGAACAACCCAAAAATTTAATCGAAGATGCTGAGAAAGCTTTAAAAAAAGTACCCGATTCAAAAAACAACATCGAATTATCACAATATTATCTATCCAACTTAATCGGGCAAAAGAGCATCTACAAAAAACTTAAAAAGTACATCGAAGCGGCCCAATCAAAAAGTAAAGTTGAAACAACACCAACACCCCCAATCGAAGAAAAACAAAAGAAAAAAATTCATCATATCGATTTTAATGAGCTATCGAAAGCCTATCAACAAACCATCATCGCAACCGCATAATGTACATTGGTATCTTTTTATTTTTATTCACAATCAAGTGTTTATCCATTGAGCCCTATTTTGAATACTTTAATACAAGAAATTCAGACGTCACAAATCATAATTCAGGGATTGGAATAAAGTTAAAAACAAACATCGGCAAAATAAGATGTGGCGTTGAATATTTATCGCTCGCCAATTATGGCACGATTCATGACCCGATCAATCATCATATTGTCACTGAACAAACATTATTAGGCATCCCCATTGGATTCGAAAATGAATGGAAATTAAGAAATAAAATAAAAATAGCCATTGGCTTTGGCTATAAGTTTTATTCACAACAATCAATATCAGCAACTCAAATTAACACCATTGAGTCCGCCATAGCAAATAACGGGCAAAAACGGGTCCAAAATTACAGTGAAACCATGGCCCCTAATCTCTACTATCGCGTCGAGTTTTCATATAATCTTTGGGAAAATATGGTCGTATCATTTTCCAAAACTTGGCAAACCATGCAAAACAAAATCAAATACACCTATCTTGACAATTATTCGTCTGAAAAAACAAGTGAGTTTAATTATGACCCGATTTCAATATCAATGCTGTATCATTTTTAGTTCATTAATTCTTTGCTTAACTGGCTGTAGCAATTCAAGCAACACGTTTAGTAATCGCATTAGCGAACTCACCATTGACGCTGGAAACACAACATTTACCATTTTTATAAATGGGACAAAGGTCGGAACCAACAACGTCACTGTTCAAACAGGAATTTATAAATCATTTGATGGTGTAATCCACGATCGCTGTACCAAGATGGATGAAACAATCACAATAAATTCAGCATCTCAAACATCGACCAGCTACTCAAAAAAAATTGTGGATGGCTACATGTATTTATCCGATGAAGTATCAACATTAAACACGGCATTCATTGCATTACCCATCAGTGAAAACAGTAAATTTTATGGCCCATTCTCAGCAATATCAACCGAAAACGTTCATTTAAACACGGTCCAATTTCACGAGGTATACACAAACAAATTAGGCCACACATTTTCAAATGTAATGGAAGCACACAATTCAAATGGGTTGATTCGAATTTTTATTAATCAAGCTAATTTTATTATCCAAAAAGAAGACGATCGATACGAGCCCACCATTCAAAGCCTTAACCCCAATATCTAACCCTAGTGAGTGTTTTGGCCGGTAGCAATAACGGATTGCGTTTCTTCCAGGTACTTCACCGGAAGAATAATTTCAAAATAAACAACTTCACATTCAGAGTAAACATTAAATTTACCATTTTGATTAATCACAATTTGATTAACAATGGATAATTCAAGCTGATCTTTAAGCTCAACATCAGATAAGACACCCAAATCTTTATAATTTTTTACACCAACCTTAATAAACATGCGCTCATGATCTTTGATTCGCAACTCCAGGGACAAGCGACTATCTTCTTTTGCCATTGAATTAATTGAAAAAATCATTAAGTTCATTAAAACTTGAATAGCCATTACTTGATCAATCACAACCCGTTCACGATCCAAATGAACCACATAAAATTTATGATTTGAATAACGTAAATCACCGGCAATCAAACGTAAAACTTGATCCAGCAAATCTGGTAAAAAAAGTTCAACCAACGACTCTGTATTGGAACGACTTAATCGAAGCAGTGATTGACATAGTAAGTTA
>MDTB01133192.1_pt1 | contig 13427 bp, 11 predicted proteins | sample 811161 | NCBI WGS metagenome assembly MDTB01 (sample SAMN05326650, study PRJNA326480) | marine metagenome | isolation source: seawater | place: Mediterranean Sea | collected 2009
TCTAAGAATAGTTTTCTACATCCAAATATTTTTAAAATTAATAATACAGAAAAAAAAAATGGATATAGATTATATTAATTCAAAAGATCATGATTATAATAAATTTCAAAATTGTATGTCTCCATGGGGTAGTGTTCATATAAACATGGATGGAAATGTTTTTCCTTGCATGTCAATCTCAATGGGCAATGTTAAAAACGATAAATTAGAAAATATTTTTGGCGGTGAAAAATATAAAAAATTTAAGGAACATATAAGAAATAAAGGTACAATTTCTGCTTGTAATCGATGTGGATATCTAAAACCAAAAATTTAAAATTAAATAAAATTTTATTAACTGGATCTACTGGTTTTCTTGGAACATACATAAAAAAAAATTTTATATTTAAAAAGAAATTAATATTTAATGATTCTGAGGATTTTACTTCTGTAATTCATTTGGCTGCTATAAATAAGTTTCCAGAATATAATCTTAATAAGTCAAGAAGTAGTAAGATAAATTATGATTTATTTAAGAATACAATTAAAAAAAAAAACTTAATTGATACCTACATATTTGCATCAACAATAGATTGTGGGAAAAAAAATTATCCTAAATTCAAAAAAGAATATGTGGATTGTAAAAAAAAAATTGAGAATGAATTATATAAACTTTACAAACTAAAATTTATTAAAAAGGTTTATATTTTACGTTTACCATTTATATCTAGGTTCGATAAAAGTAACTTTTTAGTTAATATTATAGAAAAATTAAACTCCAAAAATAATCTAACTATTTCAAAAACTTCATTAAATTATAATTCCATAACTTCAAGAGAAGATATAAACAAATTTATTAATTGTGTTTTTTTTAAAAAGAAAAAAACATTCTTGAAATTAAATTTTTGCTCTAACAAAACCTGTAATCTAGAAAAAGTAATAAAAATAATAAAAAAAAAATCAAAAAATTACTCTAAATTAGTTTTTAAAGACAAAAGTTATAACAAGGGAATTTCATCAATTAAATTAATGAAATTTCCTTTTGTTCATAATAAACCAGAAAAAATCATATTAAACTTATCTAAGAAAAAATTTTAAAGTATTTTTCCATTTTCAATATAAAGAATTTTGTCAAAATAATGTTTTAAATTTTTATTATGAGTTGAAAAAATTATTATTTTATTTTTTTTCATTAATTTCAGTTTTTCTAAAATTAAAATTTCATTTTTTTTATCTAGATGATTTGTTCCTTCATCAAATATTATTAAATCTGGGCTATCTACCAAAGCTCTTGAAATGCATATTCTCTGTTTTTGACCTGAAGATAATAAATTAGTAGTATCGCCTATACTTGTATTTAATTTTCTTGGAAGTTTGTTTACAAAACTTAGAGAATTTGAAAAATTTAATAATTTATTAATTTCTCTATTTGTTAATTCATTGTTTAGAATGGAAAAATTGTTCTTGATTGTTAGAGATAAAAGTTGATTATTTGAATCAACAAAACCTGTTTTTTTACAAAATAGATTTAAATTTATTTTATTAAAATCTATATCATTGACAAGTAATTTACCTTTTTTTGGTAAATTAAGACCAAGAATTGTCTCGAGTAGTGTTGATTTACCAGACCCTGATGTACCAAATATACCATAGATGTTACCTGAACTAAATGTATAATTTATTTTATTAAGAGCTCTTTTTTTATTTGGATAATCATAGTCTATATTTGTTAATTTAATTTTAGAAATTTTTTTAAAAGCAAAGCTTTTTTTATTATTATCTATATTTAAGTTATTAAGTGCTAGCTTATTTAACTTGGCAATATTTTGAAAGCATCCTTCTGAAGTTTTTAATGTTCCAAGCATTACAAAAGAGTTAAATAATATTGGTAAAATTCTAAAAAAAGCAAAAAAAGTCGCTATTACAATATAAAACTCAATATTAAGTTTTTTTGAAACTAAAAAAGTGATTATCAATGAAATAAATGAAATCAAGGTAACTAATTCATAAATGATCGAATTAGTTACTTTTAATTTTATATCTAAATTTAACAACTTTTTAAATATTTTATCTAAATTTTTTAACACTAAACTTTCTAATTTTTTCGTTTTTACAAACTTCACTGATAATAAATAGCTAACAAATAGCTTTGTAAAAATATTATTTTTTCTATACGTCTTCGTTCCTATTTTTTTATAAATAATATTAAAAAACACATAGGGTAAAATACTTATGCTCATTACTAAAAGCATTATCAAAGATACTTTCCAAGAAATTATAAATGGAACAATAATCAAAAAAGTAAGATAAAAAAAATTACAAATCTGCTGCAAATAAGCAACGACACCACTAGCCAAAAAACTTAAATCTTTTTGAATAGCGCTTGTTATCTGATAAAATTTAACTTTATAATAAAAATTAAAACTTGTAGAAAAAAAATTTTTTAAAATATCAAATTGTAAAGTAGTGATAATATTTTTTTTTAGTGTAGATAAACTATACACGGTAGCGATTTTAAAAATACTATTCAATAATATAAATATTATAAAAATTATTAAGAAAAATGTAATTTCGTAATTTTCTATACCTATTTTGTTTATAATATTAGAAATAAATTCTGATCCAGAAAAGCCTTCCTCAAAATTTCCAAACTCAATCAAATATAAAATGGGTATTATTGTGACTACAGAAAAAGCGTTAAATAATGATGATAACAAAGATGTTATTATCATAAAAAAAATATTTATTTTAAATTTTAAAATATATTTATTTATATGAGCTACAAAATTATTCATTCAAGGTTTACTTAATTGCTAAAAAACCCTTAAAACATAAATACTGATATACAGGCATGATATCCTTAAAACCGGCTCTTTTTAGAAAATCTATATTTGCTTCAATTGTGAAAGGCTCCATTACACCTCTCAAGGATTGTTCTTTATTTAAAATTTCAACATCAGATAAATTATTGTCTTTTTTAAAATCAAAATATAAAAAATTTAAAATATCTTGAAAACGAGCATCAGACCCTCTTATTTTTTCACAAAAAAAGAATGCACCACCCCAGTTCAATGATTTATATATATTGTTTATTAATTCTTGTCTTTTACTAGGTTTTATAAATTGTACAGTAAAAAGTGAAATAATAAAGTCAGATTTTGGTAATTTTAATTTTGTTATATCACCATATTTGAATGAAATTTCTTTTTTATTTTTTTTAGCAAAATTAATCATATTTTTAGAGTTATCAAATCCAATGTATTTTATTTTTTTTTCTGAATTAAATTTTTTAATTTTTTCTAGTAAAGTTCCTGTTGAACAGCCAAGATCACAACAAGTAGATTTATCAGATAAAAAAAATTCTGAAAAGTTTACGGCAAGTTTGTGCGAATGTTCATAGAAAGGTACTGATTTTTTTACGTGAACATCAAAATTTTTTGAAATTATATCACTTTTAAACGACCAAAATTTCTTATTTGATTTAATATTTTTATCTAATTTTTTTTTTTTCATTTAACTTGATTTAATTGAATAAAAGAATTTTTTTAACTCATAAAAATAACGATTAATCGACTCTTCTTTTAAATTATTTAAAATTTTAATTCCATGATCTTTTATAAATTTTTTCCTTTTAAGTGAATTCTTTTTATTGAATAATTTTAACTCTTCAGCTAATTTTGACAATTTAAAATATCTACTATTAATTTTTGATAAATATTTTAATTCTCTATCAACAAAATTTTCTTTTAATTTTTGTATTTTCTTAATTTTGATTTTTTTAGCAAAAATATATTCATAACTATTATACTTTTCTAATTTTTTTGAAGTATTTTGAATAATTTTAAATCCATGTTTATTTAACATCAACTTCCAAGTTTCTCTTGTAAAATATCTATAATGGTTATGATTGAAGTATTCTAGAGTAGAGCCAATTATTTTATTTGATCTCCATCTAATTATTATGTGACCATCTCTTTTTAATACTCTATAGATTTCTTTTAATGACTTATTTACATCATAGCTATGCTCTAATGATCCAAGACTTAATACAATATCGAATTCTTGGTTTTTAAAAATAAGTTTTTCTCCAAACCCTTTTTTAATATTAAGACCAAGTGTTCTATTTCCATAATCTACACTTGGAATATGAGGGTCAAAACCAAAAGCTTCCCAACCAAATTTTATCCATGGTATCATTGTACCACCTGATGCACATCCATGATCTAACATTTTCCCATTTTTTTTTATTTTATTTTTAAAAAAATTTAAAACACCCTCGCCTCTTTTTTTTTGAATTTCTAAATATTTTTTTGTAGGTTTTTCAAATCCAAAAGCAATTTTTCTATATTTTTTTAAATAATATTTGATATAAAAATCATCGAGAAATCTCGGATTAACAAACTTAAAACTACAATTTTTACAAATTACAATATTCAAATAACCATAATCTCCAACTTTTCCTATCCTCGCCAAATTCTGTATGATTTTAAATTTTTTATTTCCACAAACTTCACATTTTATTAACTTTTTATATCTTTGATGTTTTTTAAAATGAGATATTTTTTTTTTAAATTTTTTCTAATTATTAACATTTTATTAATTATAAGTTATTTATTTTTTTGAAAACTATTTTTTCTGCTAAATTCATTGCATCAGTGGCCGCACCACCAATATGAGGAGTTAAATAAAAATTATTTAATTTTAGAAAAGCTCTTAAAGATTTATCAGTAACTTTTTTTGAATTTGTCTGTTCATTTACAAAAACATCTGTCCAATATTCACAATTAGGATTTTTTTTTAAAAAATTAAATAAATCTTTTTGATTAAAAATATTTGCCCTTGAGATATTTATTATTTTAACGTCTTTCTTACATAAATCTAAAATTTTAGAATCAAAAAATTCATGGTTATCACTTAGAGGAATATTTGTAGTAATTATATCTGAGCTACCTAATAATTTTTTTAAGCTATATTTGAAAAGTTTTTTATTTTTATCATAAATTATAGTACTAAAATTTAAATTTTTTAATTTTTTATCTAAATATTTTCCAATTCTTCCATATCCAATTATTCCAACTTTATAATTTTTAAACTGGAAAAAATTATAATAATCTCTTTTTAGTATTTCTAATTTTGTTAAATTTAAATATTGATGAACTTTTCTTATTGAAGTGAGTATTAGTGTTAAAACCAGTTCAGCAGAAGATGTGATTTTCTTAACTTCATTGGTACTAGTTTCAAGTTTTATAATTTTAATTTTTTTTTTTTTAAGATATTCAAAATCTACATGATCAATTCCTGTAGATGCAGTTACAAAATATTTTAGATTTGAAAATTTAGCTAAAAATTTTTTATCATATTTTTTTTTTAAAAAAGAATAAATAACATGTATTTTTTCAGGGTTTTTTACCTTGTTTATCGGAAAAAATTTATAATTTTTTAAAATTTTTTTGTTACTTTTATTAAAAATTGTTTCATACATTAAATTATATTTCATAAAATTTTTTTATAATTTTTTCATTTGTTCTTAACAATATAGACTCAATTCTTTTTATTGAATTTCCATCACCATATAATTTAGATTGACTTATTTTCTTTTTCTTTATTTTTTTTATAGATTTTATTATTTCTTTATAACTTAAAGATGAATTTATAACATTATTTGACTGTTCTCTTTGTTGTTGTCTATCACCAACATTTACTGCTTTAATACCTAAATATGATCCTTCTCTTATGGCACTTGATGAATTTCCAATTAGACATTCACAATCTTTAATAATTTTAAGATATTCAATGCTATCAAAATTTACCATAAAATTAATTTTTAAATTATATTTCTCTCGAAAAGATCTTATTTTTTTAGTTATAAAATTTGCTCCAGCGTCGTTGTTAGGCCATATCCAAATTATTTGGCTATCTAATCTTTTTGCGGTCTCTATAAAATTTTGTATTAAAATTGTATTTTGTTTATATTTTGTTGTTACAGGATGAACTAAAAAAACATAATAAGGCTTGTTAAAATTAATATTATGACCTATTCCAAAAGGTTGTTTAACTTTAATTTTTTTAAAGTTGATCTTTTTAATATTGTCAATCGATGGACAACCAACATTAAAAATCATTTTTGGATTCTCGCCAAGTTGTCTAACTATTCTTTTTGCTTTTTTTGTATTAACCAAATGTAAATGTGATAATTTAGTAACAGCATGTCTAACATTTTCATCGACCGAACCAGTTAATTCACCACCTTGCAAATGAACTAAAAAGATATTCATATAGTTCGCCGCTATTGCAGCAGCTAAGATTTCATAACGATCGCCAACTAAGAAAACCATGTCTGGTTTGATTGACTCAAATGCTGAAGAAAGCTCCAATAAAAGTAAACCTGTAGATTTTGTCATAGTAATCAAGCTCTCACCCTCTATATGTGTAAAAAATTTTGATGTTATTTTTAGACCATCTTTTCGTATAACTTTTTCTAAATCCCCATACTTTTTAAGTAATGGAGAGGAAACTAAAATAATATCAACTTTAAAATTTTTATTAGCATTTAATTTTTTAATAAGAAATCTAACTCTTGCATAATTTGCCCTATTTACAATTATGAAGCTTATTTTTTTTTTCATTCTATTTGATATCAGATTTCTTTAAAAATTCCTTAGGCATTATTTTTTTCTTAACTTTTCTACCTATGATTTTATACACATCAACAATGCTTATTCCTTTCATAGGTTTCAAAGCAATTAAATTTTTTTCTTTAATTATTTCACCAGCATTTATTTTTTTTTTAACAAATACTCCTTTGTTAAATAGTTTTTTATTGAAAATTAATTTTTTATTTAAATTTTTATTTTTTATGCCTTTCAAGGCAATTTTAGAAAAATCTTTGTTAAAATTAGATAATATTTTTAGTTCATCAAAGGTAATTGAAGATTTTGTGTCGGGGCCAAAAAATGCTTTATCGAAAGTTACGTGAAATTCAATTAAATCAGATCCCATTGCAATTCCAGCTATTAATGAATTTAAATTACCAGAATGATCAGATAATCCACTCTTAACATTAAATTTCTGACGAAATATATCCACTATTTTATGCCCAACTAAATGTATTTTTGTTGGATATTCTGATCTACATTGTAATAAGAATATATTGCTGTTTTTAATTTTATTTGTCATACAAAAATTTAAAATATATTCTATTTCTTTTAAATCTGATAAACCTGTGCTTAATATAATTGGTTTACTTGGTAGTTCTTTAAATATTTTTTTTAACAAAAATAAGTTATTAAATTCACCAGACGCAATTTTTACAGCATCTATTTTTAATCTTTTAAGTGTTGACACTGCACCTTCAGAAAATGGAGAGCAAATAAAGTCTAGTTTTTTCTTCTTTGCGTAATTTCTTAAAATTTTCCACTCCTCAAATGTAAAAGAAGTTCTTGTCCAATATTCTCCTCTATTTTTATCTTGTTCACTAAATTTAACTCTAAATTTTTCATATTTTGATGATTCATATAATTGATTGTGCAATTGAAATTTAACTGCATCTGCACCTGAATTCGCAATTTTATCAATAAAACTTTTGGCAATTCCTAATGATCCTTCATGCGCCAATCCAACTTCTGCAATCAAATAAGTTTTATTTTTTAAATTCATTTACTTTTTTATTTTATAATATGAGGGTAAAAAAAATACCTTAAATACTTTTACATTTAGTAAAGTTAATTGTGTTAGTTCCATCGATTATAATTTTACTATTATCAACAATTTTATTTTTAATATCATTATAATAACTATGATTAACTAAAAAAATAACCGCTGAAAACTTTCTTAAATTAGTTAAATCATTGTTTAAATTGATTGAATTTAATTTTTTCCCTTTTAGTCTGATATTGGGAATATATGGGTCATGATAACTTGAATCTATGTATTTTCTTAAATTCAAAAATATTTCTAAAGCTGGTGAATGCCTTAAATCATCTACGTCCTTTTTGTATGACAAACCTAAAACTAGTACTTTATTTTTTTTATTTAAAATTTTATTATTATTTAGGATTTTTTTTATTTTATTTGTTATTACATTTGAATATTTTTGATTATATTTAATTGATGAATCTAGAATGTGTGAATTTAAACCATGCATTTTAAATTTCCATTGTAAGTATACCGGGTCGATAGGTATACAATGACCACCAGCTCCTATGCCTGGATTAAATTTCATAAAGCCAAACGGTTTTGATGATGCTAACTCATTTACTTCATAAAAATTTATTTTTAATTTTTCAGATAATTCTTTAAATTCATTTACCAGAGAAATATTTACAGATCTAAATACATTTTCAAATATTTTCGAAAACTCAGCGGTTTCTAAATTTTTAGCTTTTATAACTTTATAAAAAATTTTTGAATAGAAAGTACTTATAACATCAAGACAATTATTGTGATATCCAGATATAATTTTTGGTATTTTTTCAATCGTAAATTTTTTATTACCTGGATCAACTCTTTCAGATGAAAAACAAACAAAAATATTTCCTCCAATCTCAAATTTTTTATTAATATTTTTTACTAATTCTCTTGTTGTTCCAGGATATGAAGTTGATTCAATTATAATCAATTGTCCAGGCTTAAAGTATTTTAATGATTTTTCTAAAGAATTTTTTAAAATTGATAGATCAGGTTTTTTTTTTAAATTTAAGGGTGTTGGCAGTGTGTAAATAATAATATCTAAATTTTTAAGAAAACTATAATCATAAGTTATGTTAATATTTTTATTTTTTGATTTAATTGAATTAATATTTTCTTTTAAATCAAAAGCTAAACAAGAAAATCCTCTTTTTTTAAAAATTTTTAAAAGTGGGATCCCAACATAACCTGCTCCTACAACTCCAATTTTAGCACTTTTCTTTTTAATTTTTTCTAAAATTTTTTTTTTTTGATTAGACATTAAACTTTTTATAATTCATCATTCTATTTAATAAATATATCCTAAACCATTTATCAGCAGTCTTAACATTGTGAATAGATTTGTCTTTTGTATATTCTTTTTTAAGTTTATCACAATCTATTAATTTAATTTTTCTATTTTCCAAAATATCTTGGATACTTTTAGATAATGTTTTATAAACTAAAGAGTAGTTTCCTGGTTTGTGGTATTTTTTATTAGACAAATTATCTGGATTTTTTTTAAATAGCTTTCTAAGTAAAAATTTATTTGTTTTATTTTTATAAAAATATTCCTCTTTAAATTTGAAAACTTCTGAAATTATTTTACTATCTAAAAAAGGCACTCTATTTTCTATTGAATGCTTCATACTTATAAAGTCATCAATATATAACCAATATGGAATGTGAGTATTTAAAATTCTTTTAACTAAAAAATTTTTTAGTGTATTTTGTTTTTTTGAAAGTTTAATACCTTCTTGATATAAATCAGAGTAATTTTTTCCAAAAAAAATTTGCATATCCTTTGCAAGCCTAATTGCCTCTTTTTTTTTACCATTACGTATTATAGTGCTAAGTCTGTAAGGAACCCCATAACTATATCCACCAAAAACTTCATCTGCTCCGTCACCATTTAAAATAATTCTAACGTTGTCCTTTTTGGCTTGCTCTCTAATCAAATACTGATAAATCGGTTGGAAAGATCTAATAGGATATTCTAAATTTTTAATAATTTTATCAATTTCTGTTTTATTGTTCAATTTTTTACAATCAATAAATTTATGGTTTATCTGTTTTAATTTCCTTATATTTTTTTTTATAATTTTACTTTCGTGATCATTTTCGAAATTTTTAAGTGAATAACAAATAAGATTTTTTTTAAATTTATACTTTGACAATAAAAAATTCGAATCTAGTCCTGAGCTTAATGGTAATGCTGTTTTTACATTATAATTGAAATGATTTTCAATTTTATTGAAAAAAATTGTTTTAAAAGTTTTAAAATTTTTAATATCTTTTTTTTCTTCAAATTTTAAGTGCCAATATTTTTTAAATTTAAAACTTTTACCTTTTATTTCACAATAATTCCCAGGAGGAAAAATATTAATGTTTTTATAGATTGTTTGTTTGCTATCAAAAAGAGTTCCATGATAAATATATTTCTTAAGTATTTTTAAATTAATTTTTTTTTCATTTTCTGTAAAAAATTTTTTTATAGTTTCTACTGATGATGAAAAAAAGAAATTTTTTGAATTTTTTGAGTAAAATAGAGGTTTTATACCCACTCTATCTCTTGAAATAAATAATTTATTTTTTTTTGAGTCATAAAAAACAAATGACCACATCCCTTCGATTAATTGATGAGTTTTTTCTATACCATATAGTTTAAGGCACTCTAAAAGGACTTCTGTATCACTATTTGTTTCAAAACTAACTCCTTTTTTCATAAGTTCTTTTTTTAAAATTTTATAATTAAAAATTTCACCATTAAAAATGAGCACACATTTATCCTTAATAAAAGGTTGTGGTGAACCTTTTAAAGTTCCTGTAATAGATAAGTAATTAAAACCAAAAAATAATTGTTTGTATTTAAAAGAATTTTGTAAATCAGGTCCTCTATACTTTGTATATTCTACTATTTTTTTGTAATTTTGTGATTTTAAATCAGAATTAGTAAATACTATTCCACACATTTTAAGTTATTGATTTTATTAATTTAATCAAAGAATCCGAAATAATTTTTGCTTCTATTTTAGGATTAAAATTTATTTTTTTAAAACCTGTTGTAAAATCATAAGCATTTTCTCCCCATTTTGCATAAAGTACTCCGTCTGGCATTTTTCTTGTAAAATCTGAAATAGATTTTTCAATTTTTGATTTTTGAATTTTAGTTGATAAAACATTCAAAATATTTGGTTTGTCAGCCCATTTATAAACATAAGGCATAAAATTATACCAAGCTTTTCCAAAGGTGATAGTAGGTTTTCCTTTAAATATTGCTTCAAATCCAACAATCCCTGTTATCGTGGCAACAGCTTTTGATCTAGACATTAGTTTATGAATATCATCATTAACATTAGTTATTTTTACATTTTTGAGTGAGTCTAATCTTTTATAAAATAGATCTGATCTGTGTAAATTACTTGATTGTCTTGCATGATCTTTTACAATGATTGAGTAACCTTTGGGCAAAACATAACTTAATTCTTCAATTGCTTTTGCTTGATCAATATAATTGTTACCATAACTCATAGTAGATGCTTCTGGCTGAAAATGTAAGGCAAATAAAATATAATTTTTTGGTAATTTTTTTGTCAAAAATTCTCTTTCTTTTTCGCGGCACCAAAATTTATATAATTCGATATTTCTTTTAAATTTCAAAAAATTGGAAATATTTATTTTTATAAGTGTCCAGCTCAATCCATATTCTGAAATTCCATCAAAAAAAGGAAAGAAAATTCTAAAACCAAATTTTTTTTGCAAATAAAATTTTTTTTTCATATACCAAAAATTAACTTTTTTATTATTGATGTAGTTTTCAGAAACTATACGTTTATTTTTGTTGTCAATATTCTTAAATAGCCCCCAATCTTCAAAATCTTGAACATAGAAAAATCTATTTCTAAATGTGTTTTTTATTAATAAGGTTTTAATATTTAATTTTTTTGCAATCTCATAAAGTATGTAATCAGATCCTGTCCCCCAATCAGGACCCATGATTAAAAGATTAATTTTTTCTTTAGTTAAATACTCATGCAAAAATAAAATTTGACATTTAAAAATTGTTTCATGATCTAAATAATTGGTGTCATCAAAATTAAATCTTGAGAAGAAATAATTTTTCCATTTTTCAAAAAATTTGATGAAAATTTCATTCAAAAATTTATTTTTATTAAATAAATATTTTTTACAATTATAATTTGTAATTAAAAAATCATAATTGCTTAATAGTTTTGGCAAATCATTAGGGTCATTAAAATTTACACAATGATATATATTTAATTTTTTCTTTAAATTTTTCAGTATTTCAAATCCATAAACTTCTTTGAAAAACCATATAAGTATTCTTTTTTTTTTTTTCATTTTTTCATGTAATGTTTTGCTAAAATTAAATCATTCATTTCATCAATATTTATTGAATATTTACCTTTTACTTCAATGCCATAAACTTTTTTACCCACTATTTTATTTTTTTCTAAAAGTTTGGATTTAAAAAAATACATCGAACCAGCTCGTATATAAATAGTCTCTAAATTTTGTCTAGGTATTAAACTTTCCTCTTTTAGTTTAGAATTATAATTTAACAATTTTTTATTTCTAATAATTTTTAACCTATCTGGGTGGTCTTTGACTTTTGAAATTGTTAAAACTGTATCGTATATATTTTTTTTTAAAAAATTAAAAGCAACATTAAAATCATTTACCTTCCTAAAAGGACATGTTGGCTGCAATAATAGAATTTGATCAAAATAATTTTTTTTTTTAACCTGTTTTGAAAATTCGTATTTGACAACATCTAACATAAGAGTTTTATCTTCTGATAAATTTTTGGGTCTATCTGATATTTCAATATTTTTATATTTTAGCGCTAATTTATTGTATTTACTCGAGTCAGAGCTGAATACGATTTTATCTATAAACTTTAATTTTTTAGCAAAAGAAATTGTAAAATGAATTAAGGGTTTTCTATTTAATAAAATAATATTTTTATGCTTAATTCCCTTAGAACCGCTTCTAGCTGGAATAATACATAATGTTTTCATTTTATTTTAATTTGTATATAAGCGTTATTTGTAATTTTATAAATGAATAATTACCAAAAAAATTTTATCAATACTTATAAAGATATATATCATCATAGGTACCTATATAGTAAAAATGAAGCCAAAGATGCTTTGGTATTGATTAAAAAAAATCTAAGAGAGTCTAAAATTTCAAATAAAAATATAAAAAATTTAAAAGTTCTTAATGTTGGAACTGGAAGAGAGTCATTTGCGTTTTTAAGCCTGGGTGTAAAAAATTGTCAATTAGTTGATTTATCGTCTAAGACTAAATTAAACGCATCTATTTTTAAAAAGAAATATAAAAATTTTTTTTTTAAAATAAGTGATTTTTGTAGGAAGAGTCTCAAAATTCAAAAATTTAATTATCTATATCTAAATGGTGTGTTTCATCACTTTCATAGTCCAGAGATAGCTTTTCGCAATATATTAATAAATAGTGAAAATAATTCAAAATTTTTTTTTAGAATTTATAAATCTGGTTCAATAAAATTTTATATTGTTGATTATTTAAGAAAATTTATAAATATCAGTGATCAAAAAAAATTTAATAAAATTTTTAAAAAAAAATTTAATATTAAATATTTAAAAAAAGATCTTAGTCATGAAAATCCAATAATTCATTTTTATGAAATGTGTGTTGATAATTTTTTTGTACCAGATCTATATCTTTTTGATATAAAATCGTTAATAAAAAAATTTGATAATTGTGGTTTAAAAAAA
>MDTB01056639.1_pt1 | contig 13426 bp, 8 predicted proteins | sample 811161 | NCBI WGS metagenome assembly MDTB01 (sample SAMN05326650, study PRJNA326480) | marine metagenome | isolation source: seawater | place: Mediterranean Sea | collected 2009
ATTGAAGAAGGTCTGAATGCCCCTGAGTTTTCTCTAAATAATGCCCAAAATGAAGTTACTTCTTTGAGCGCATTTCGAGGACAGTGGGTTGTATTATATTTTTATCCAAAGGATATGACGCCTGGGTGTACTACAGAGGCTTGTGATTTCACAGAGTTTCTACCGCAAATGAAAAATGCTGTTGTATTAGGTGTGAGCCCAGATTCAGTAGAATCACATCAAAAATTTATCCAAAAGTATCAACTATCTGTCAATTTATTAGCAGATGAAAATAAGGAAGTCATTAAAGCGTATGGTGCTTGGGGAATCAAAAAAAACTATGGAAAAGAATATGAGGGGTTGATTCGCTCCACTTTTCTAATAAATCCTGACGGCATAGTTACAAAAGTGTGGAAAAATGTGAGAGCCAAAGGGCATGCAAAGCGTGTGAAAGAAACCTTAGACTCTCTATGCTCTTAGTTAATTTACTTAAAAGTTACTCTAGGAGAAAATATTTAGACTAGACTTAAAAAATTAGAAGAGTACTCTTCTTTCCGTGATTCTAGAAATATGGGGTTCTATGGGAAGGGGATTACTCTTTTTTCTTTTATTAATGGTTTCTAAGGTCGTTTTTTCTTTTGATACGCATCGTATGTCGGAAGAAGTTGTTTCTTCGTATGAAGGTATGCCTTCGAGTATTGTGAATGGAGTGAATGTAATCACTGGGGAGTATCTAGTAAATGATGAAGATATTTCTCTAAATACTGTGGATCCTTTTACTTTTTCAAGATACTACAGCAGCCTTCTTCCAGGTCCCGAGCCTTTTTTTGATTTTTGGGCAGATAACCATGAATGTACTTTTCAAATAGAAGATATTTTTAAGGGAAGAAGTGATATAACAGTAGGAGAGCATTCTGGAGGGTGTAGACGCTTTTTAGGAAATTGCCGTAGTAATAAAGCTAGGCAGGATGAGCGTGCTTATCGCCATGGGTATACCAATACAGGCTGTGGTGAAATTTCAGCCAAATATAATCCAGAAAACTATCAATTTCAGTTCCATGCTAGAAATGCAAAGGTAACTAAAGGGGATGGCACTCAATTACATTATTTTTGCCCATCAGATTTTCTTGCCTGCACAGGAAAACAAGCTCTTAAAAAAGAAAGACTACCAACGGGAAGAGAACTTCATTATGAGTATTATAGGCAACCTCATACGTACTACCATAAGTTACGAAATGATATGTATGATAAGCGCTCGCATTTTAAGGAAATTAGGCTCACAAGCCCCAACGGAAAAAAGACTCTAGGATGGATTAAAAATACCTTTGATTCCCGTACGCATAGCTATAGCTTAACTAGTAGTGAGGGACATGACGTTTTCCTTAAGAGACGAGTTAAAAATAATTATATGTGTCTTAAAGAAAGGGTTCTAGATTCTGTTTCAAATAATTTTGGAGTACACGTTTCCTATAAATATAAAAAATCTAAAGCAAGATTTCAGGATTCCTTCCATCGTTTAACGTCTATCGAAAAACCTGAAGCTCGTTTACAGCTTATTTCATATTATGATGACAGACCTCAATCTTATAATTTTGGTAGGGTAAGAAGCCTTTCATCACGCTTCGAAAATAATCAAAAACCTCAGCTAACACATCGTTTTGAGTATAAGTTTAAGTATGGTGATGGAAGCTATTTTAAAAATGAGGTGAAAGAAGGTACTACTATTGTCTACGATGCGTATGATAATAAAACGACTTATCAATTTGATACTTGTCATCGCTTAGATAAGGTTGAGAAGTATTTAGATAATTCTCTTTATACTACAGAGAAAATGAAATGGAGTAATTCAAAATCTATTCAAAGTGGTCGTTTACTCAGTAAAACACTTTCAGACTCTAATAATAAAGTTCTTAAGCAATTGCTCTATACATATGATGATGCTGGTAATGTAATATGCAAAACCTTATTAGGAAATTTATGTGCATTTGGTTCACAAGATAAGTATCAAGAATCCTATACATATTCAAATGATGGGTTTAACTTACTAGAAACCATAACAAAGGGATCTGGTTTACAGGTTATAAAAACCTACTTAAAAGATACAAATCTAATCACATCTGAGATTCAACTGTTTGATAGTAAAATTGTTCAGCGTCATTTCTGGGAGTATGATGAAGATGGATTTCTAACTAAAGAGGTGATTGATGATGGAAATACCATGTCTTCTACTAATCTTTCAGGATTGAGTTTTAGAAAAACCCTTAGTTATACTTTAAAAACAACGCTTCCAGCTTTAGGGAAACCCATTCAAATTACAGAGTCTTTTTATGACCCAAATATAGGTACAGAGCGTACTCTTCGCTTTACAAAGCTTTCTTATAATTCTCGAGGACTCACCACAAAAGAAGAAATATTTGGGGAGCAGCAAGGACTCCATACCTATTCCTTTATTGACTATACAGTCCTAGGTAAACCAAGTAAAATTCAGACACAAGATGGAGATTTTATCTTTGAATATGATGCCAATGGGAATCAAACAAAGATACTTGATCCTTTAGGTCATACTATTCACAAAACCTATGACTGTAGCAACCGACTCATTGAGGAATACTTGCTAGATTCCAAAACAGGAGAAAAGCGTGAAAGCAAATATGAATACGACCTCAAAAACTGTTTAGTTAATAAAATCAATACCTATGGGCATACTCAATCTTTTACCTACGATTCATTAGGAAGAAAAACGTCAGAAACTCTTTTAAATCAGAAATTTTTCACTTATGATTCCTTAAATCATCTTACAAGTGAATTTTTCTCAGGAGAGAAAGGTATCCAGACCTCTTTTAATATATTAGATGCACCCGTGAGGCGTCTATATCCAGATGGTAGTGAAGAGCTCTATGAATACCAAACCTGGGGTGGTGAAAAAAAATACGTAGATCGTTTAGGAAATAGCACAGAGTATACATTAGACTGGCAAGGAAGAAAGGTTGAGGAAAAAACATTCTCAAAAACTGGGCGTTTGATTGCTCAAATCAAGCGAATGTATAACGCTTTTCATCTCCTTTCTGAAGAAGATATACAAGGAAATCGTACAGAGTATATATATGATTTTGCGGGTCGACTCTCCAAATACCAAACGCGAACTTCCAATGGTGAGCTTACAAGCTGTGTAGAAAAATCATATGATAACTTTGATCGTGTGATTCGTGAGAGTACATATTCATCTGCAAGCGATGGCATACATATTGATAGATCATATGATGTGCATGATAAGCCCATTGAAGAAATTACAACAGGTTTTAACGGCACACCTATCTCCCATATTAAACGTAGCTTTGATCTATTTGGTAGGCTTTTAGAAGAATCAACCCTAACAGACTTAGGCTGGAGCTCATATCAATATAGCTATAATGCTTGGGGAGAAATTATATCCTCAAAGGATCCAATGGGTAATATAACAAAAACGAGCTATAGCAAAACCCTATTAGGACAGTTAGTCACTGTAACCGATCCAAAAGATCAAGTTACTTACACTCAATTTAATGCACATGGGAAAACTCTTTTCGAGTTGAAAAAAGGTAGTAAGGGTGATTTGCTATCAAGAGTAGAAAGTACCTATGATGCTAGAGATCGAAAGAGCAAAGAAGAATATACAGTCTTAAAACAAGGCAGTGCACAACGAAGCTTTACTTGTTTGTATACATATAATGAAGAGGGGCTTCTACTTTCTGTAGACCGAAATGGACAACATACAACGCATAGTTATGAAAATGGACTACTCAAAGAGCTTGTTCAACCGAATGGTATAAAGCTTAGCTACACGTATACGCCTCTAGCTTTAGTGGAGAGTGTGCAAAGCTCAGATGGCACTGTGTATTATAGATACTCTTATGATACTCTTGGAAATCTTATTCTCATAGAGGATATCCTAAAAGGCACACAAACAGAGCGAGATTTTGATAGTCAAGGGCGAGTAATACGAGAAAAACTTGCAACCGGGTATGAAACAAAAAGCCTTTACAACTACCTTGGCCAACCTACTCAGCTCATATTAGCGGATGGTAGTCTTGTGAATTATTCATATGAAGCCACACAGCTTAGTAGTGTAGAAAGAGGAAAGTATAAGCATCAGTATACAGCCTACTCAATTAATAGTCTCGTGAAGGAAGAAAGTCTACCCGCTAAATTAGGAATACGCGAATATCATCAAGATCTTATGCAGAGACTCATAAAAATTGAAGGAAAGATACCTGCAGAAATTCGTTATGACAACATAGGAGCTGTTGAATACTACCAATGTCGGAAGCAACAGATTTATTACCAATACGACCCATTATATCAACTAAGATCAGAAGGTAAATACGAGTATAGTTACGATTCCATACATAACCGTTGTTCCAAAGGAGAGGCTTTATATGAGGTTAATTCGTTAAATCAAGTGCTCTATGATGGCGTTTTCTGTTATACATATGATCTTAATGGCAATATGGTTAGAAAAGAGGGGCAAGGAAAAAAGTGGGTGTTTTCATATGATGCACTTAATCGCTTAATCAAACTTGAAACATCAAAAGGAAAGAGCATTGAATATAGTTATGATGCCTTTAACCGCTTACTGAAAAAGTGACAGACTGCCTATCTATACCTGGATAGTAAAGAGTATGGAGAGATCGATTCAAGTGGTAGAGTGAGAAGTTTACGTGTCTTTGCTGGCAACCCTGAAAGTGAAATCGGAAATAGTGTTTTAGTGGAGCTTGAAGGAACGGTTTACGTGCCTATTCATGATCCCTTTGGTCATATCATTGAAGTACTCGATACAAAATCGGGAAGAAGTGTGGATAGTATGGAATATACAGCCTTTGGAGAGGTGAGTAGACTAAGAGCTTTGACATGCCCATGGGGCTTTTGTGGGAAGCGTTTAGATGAAGACCTTGATTTGAATAATTTTGGGCAACGCTATTACTCTGCTACTTTGGGTCGTTGGGTCACACAAGACCCTATCGGAGGAGGTGATGGCCCTAATCTCTATGCGTATGTGCATAATAACCCACTTTCACATCATGATTCTTATGGATTATATGATGAAAACTCAGGTTCTATTCCTCAGGAAGATTTCTTAAGTCGTATTTTTAACGTAAAGGAGTATACACAAAATATTTTAGATCTTCCTTGTCGTGTGGCAACCTTAGGGCTTTCCGATAAGTTAGGTATAACTAACGAATGGGGGAGCTCTAGTGTGACTGATTTGGGGCGGCCTGAATTGAAAAGTGGAGGCATTGGTTTTATCTGTGGAATGAATATGACTCGAGGTGAAGCTATTGAGGCAGGGGAGTATCTTTCGGATCTTTCTGGAGGGATTAACATTCGCTTGGTACCTACTTATTCTAGAGGAGCCGTGCGAGATACTGTTACTTGTTTAAAAAATACAGTAGGGCTGTTTTCCCCTGAAGAACATAGACTGGCAAGCACTTGGATGCACTACTTAAATACGAGGCAGGATGATACACCTTATCTTCAAGTGGGTTTTAGCCGTGGCTGTATTATATTGAGGAATACTTTAGCTAAAATGCCTGAAAGTATACGCCAGGAAATTAATGTATTGGCTATTTCTCCTGGAGTATGCATAGATAAAAAATTGTGCAAAGAACTTGCTCATTTTTGTAGTAAGAGTGACTTAGTACCTAAGCTCAATAGCCTAGCTCTACGTAAAGCCGAAAAGCAAGGCACTGTGGTCTATTTACCTGCCCACCCTGAAGCATCAAGCTTTGACCATTCCTACAAGAGCCCAACTTTTTCCCCCTACATCAAAGATTATTTAGAAGGATATATTTCAACATGGAATCAATGAAAAAAATTTATTTATACATATGCATACTATCTTTGTTCTGTGCGTGTTCTTCCAATGAATTAAGTTTATCCGACCAGCTAGGGTACAAAGCCTCTATCGATACAGTGGATATTTTACAACAGGAATATCCACTTATTTTTTCCTGTATGTTTGGAATGCAAGGAGATAAGCAAGGAAAGATAAAAATCAATAAACTTGGAATTCAGTTTCCTGAAGAGGTATCACAAGAAAGAGCAAGGAGCCTCCTTTTACATTTCATAGAGACGTATTTAGATGTGATCAATAGTACGGAAGAATTAAAGCCTCATCTATCAAACTATCCTTTTACAAAAGAGAATATAGAGTTTGTGGTGTATTTTTCAGCTCCTGATGGCTCCATGAGTTACCATCCAAATATTAACGTATGTGCCTTTCGAAATGGAAAGCTTATTTATAAAACAGAAGAAGAAGGACAAACTAAGGGCTATAAATCTATCATCAGAGAAAGTTATGAAGAGGCTATGGAAAAAGAAAAAAATAGTTTGATGAAAAACTAGCTAAGCTTTCCGTTGAGTTATGTGTAGAGGTACTGAGATGAGAAAAATAGTATGGGAAACTTAAGCTCATTATATCTAATACATGCTTAAAAAAATGTATGCAGGTTTTAAGCGTGTCTAAAATTATATAGAAAAATTATCTAGAGGGATGTATATTTAATTAAGTAAATTAATTGAGGGAAATCTATGAAAAAAATAATCGTTAGTACACTTTTACTATTTTCAACAGCTTCTTTAATGGCATCTTCTTCATTACAAGATAGCAACAAATCAAGTGAAACTACTAAAAACGAAAATCTTCGTTTAAGTTGTAACTGCTGCAAAGACAAAAATGATAATTCTGATTAATTATTTCTAATATTTACAGCCTATGGAAGAAGAGGTTTTTAATAAATTTTTTTTGATTTATCTTTAAAAACTCTTTGTGAATTATTGCAGAGTAAGTAAATATACGAAAATATACTTTATGTTTATGCAGTATGGAAGTTTTAAGTATTGTTCTACCTCTTCTTCTTATTTTGGTGGCTGGATATATTTCAGCACGCTTCAACTATCTTGACAAAGCTCTTAGCTCTCACTTAAGTACATATTTTTTACGAGTAAGTGTGCCTGCTTTACTTATGACAACTGTGGCGAATGAAGATCTTGCCGCCATCCTCTCTGTTTGGAAGTTTTTTACCGTTACCCTCGGTATTTTTGTAGTATTGTATGCGTTGGGTTTTATTTATATGTTTAAAAAAAGCAAGTCTTTAGGAGAGTCTGTTTTTTTTGCCCATAGCTGTGTAGGCGTGAATGCTGGAATGATTGTTTTACCAGTTATGCTGCGAATCCTAGGACCCGAAAGTATGAAGTATGTAACGGTAGCGCTTTTAATTGTGTGTTTATTTATAGTGCCTTTTACACTTATTTTATCTGAATACTTCTTAGCAAAAGAGAAAGAGGGTTCGTTTTTTTTATGTGTAAAAAGAGCGTTTATTGGGACTCTTAAGACGCCTTTTATTTTAGCTATTGGGGTTGCCTTTCTATTTTGTTTCTTTCACATTCCTCTTCCCAACTTTCTTCATGATGCTTTTTCAGTACTAGCTATGGCTTCTATTTCTATTGCTCTTTTTTCTGTAGGTATGGAGGTTGAGTTTTCTGAGTTAAAAGAAGGTTTCAAACTCATTGTGTTTGCCTGTGTGGTTAAGCTTCTTTTATTTCCATTTCTCGCTTTATTAGCAGCTTGGTTTTTTAATTTTAGTGATATTGAATCTGCTGCGATTGTGATACTTTCTTCAGCCCCTACTGCTAAGCATTTATTTGCATTTTGTAAGCAATACAAGACTTTTGAAAAAGAAGGGGCAGCAGTGGTTCAGGTTACCACAACACTTTCTATTTTCACTATCAGTGGTTTTCTTGTATTTATTAACTATTTTTGGCCGTATGTGATTGTAAAGTAAGGATATTTACTACGTTGAAGGAATGGATCGGAAGAGGAGGGATTCGAACCCCCGGACGGTTTCCCGACTTCTGTTTTCAAGACAGACGCATTCGGCCACTCTGCCACTCTTCCGAAATTTGAAGTTACCCTTATAGCAATTAAAGCTAAATGAGTCAAGATTTGCATGATGTAAATAAATACTTTACACCCTCTTTAATTGAATGTTTTATAATTAATTATAGGTAGCAATTATAAGGGTATTAGTAATGAGTAGTGGAGATTTTATTTACAATTCAACGAATTCAGATTTAAGTACAGAAAGTAACCAAATGAAATGGGCAAGTTTACTTGCCGATGCAGATGGCGTAGATGGAGTATTAGATGGCCGAAAATATATAGCGATTTCAATAGACCCTTCTTCCGAAGGTAAAATACGTTTATTTTCCTCTCCAGAAGAAGCCATGAAAAATAGATTTGAAGTGATTACTTTAAGAAAGGTTCTTGATATTACATCTCGAGTTTTTAAAGACGGCTCTGCCTATTCATCGGCAGCTTCGATAGGTTGCTCCATCCAGTTTTTAGCTTCTAAATTAAAAAATAGCGTAAGTTCACAAAAATATATGCGTTTTTTAACCAGTTTAGGCAGCTTCACAAAAGCGAATAGAGAGATGCATAGTACCTTACATTGGTATGCAAATGATCGATTATCTCAGGTAAGACTAGCTCAATCCTTTTTACGTGTTTCTCCATCTCCAGAGGATAATAGAAGTAGCTTTTATGAGAGTTTGAATACATTTTTATCTAGTATGAATGAAAGCTGTATGGCCAGAGATGAAAAAATTTGGAAAGGGTATAAAAATAGTTTAGAGGGAGCATTAAGTGAAGCCATTTCAGAAGAAACCAAAATTTCTATTCATGGCTCAACAGTAACTTCAAGTGGTGGAAAAACAGTTGTTATTCAACTACCAGAGGATGTTCGACAGGATCTTTTAAAAACTACTGGCCAAATTATACAAAGTGAACATAATAAAGTTTGCCACATCCGAGAAGGGGCTATTAGAGCTAGAGAAGATCTCCCTGTAGAATTAGAGTCCCCTTTAGAGCTTGCGGCTAGTATTTTAGCTGAATCCAACGAACTAGTGTTAGAACAAGCTAAGATAGATTATGATACAGGCCAACTAGAGCTAGCTTTTAATAAAGATATTGATCTAGATTCAATAGATTTTAAGGGTATTAACCTGTATAATACCGGAGTAACTGCTCTCTTCACAAGAGACCATGAAAGAGCTGGTACAGGTTTAGATATTCTAGATGGAGATAAACGTATCCACGAAGTAGCTCAATTTGGATTAGAACCCGGACTTAAAACGGTTTCTAGACGTTTTAATATGATAAATGAAATACTAATATCTAAAAGTGACCAAAAATGGTTCCCACTTATTCAAGCATTAAGCACACAAGCAATATCAGCTTTAACAGGTGGTCATTTAAAAAATGAAGTAATGTATATGGGGGCAGAAAATGGTTGGGATCAACTTCAGGCAAGATATGTGTTAGAAGAAGGCAGAACTCCTGTACAAATAAGAATTAATCGTGATGAGCATGGTGAGATTCAAAACATAGGGTTTACGCAAAATACGAATTCAATGTTGTATCGTTTTGAAAGTGCGAAGAGATATCTAGATGAGACTCCTAACTATTATTTAGCAGATGGAGAAGGGTACATTGCAATGGATCTTCATGGTGTAGCTACCCTCAACGAAGAAGGGCAAGTAGTTATATCTGATGATTTTAACGTAACACATACATTTCACGAAGCATAGTTAAAGATTACGCTCTTTACTGAGGATTATTGGTAATACTAACTTAAGTGGACACTATCGTCCGAAAGCCGTACAGGTATTTAATATCATCCGTCATCTTCAAAGAGAAAATACTGACCTTAGGGATGTGTAGCTTGCGTATTCTCCTTCTGGAAGTCCTGAGAATTTCTCCAAGATCAGTATCCGCAAGTGGTTAGAATTGCAAGGTGCTCAGCTGAGTTCTCACTCGTTTGTTTGAAGTAAGAAGAATCAACGAATAAATTCTTTGAGAGTATTTAGTGGGTTAATCGCATCAGCTAATGGTATGTAGCTAATATCTTTTATTCCTAAATGATATGTTTTATTTAGGTTTCGTAGAGCAGAACGAAGGGCTTTGTTGTTTTGCTCGGGCTTAGGAATCATGCCAATTGCAATAGACAGATCTAAAGCTGATTGATGTTCAGAAGCGGTTTTTAAGGGGTTTTTAATAAAATGTTCACAAATTGTTTCTTGAATGGAAGACTTTAAATTTGCACCTTCTTGTGCAAGTTTACAAGATACTTTTTCTATAAAAGTTTCTCTGTTTGGTAGGTGTTTGGGTAGCACTTGATGAAGTTGAGCCTCGCTAAATTCTTTAAACTTGTTTTCACATATACTTAGGATTGTATGTTGAATATTTTCTGTCTTTGAAAAGTCTTGTCTACTCAAAACCGTGCGAAGAACTTTAAAAAATCTTTTTCCAATTTCATCATGAACTTCCTGAGAGATGGTGAACCGTCTCCCTCTATAGGCAACAGTAAGTTCAAAGCAATTTTCACTTGAAGAGATGATAAAGATTCTTCCTGTACTTCGATTTGTTGTTTCAGAAGTTGTGGGGTATTTGCCTACGGCTTGCACAGCTCTTTCCTTTTGATTTTGATTAAGGTTACATTCAAAGTTGTTATTTTAAAAGAAGTAAGAAAAATAGTCGTTTAGTTCTTTCTCTATCTAAAGAGTGTTTTACTATTAACAAACTAAAATTATTAAAATTTAATAAATTTAGTTTGTTAATATCGGTGTTTTTAATTTTTTTAGTTAAAATAAATACTAATTAGTTTGATTAATAAATTAACTTTGTAGTAAAAATTAATTATAAGGGGTCGTTATGTAGGTTTTGAGTATGAGTGAGAGAAAATTAGATCATGTATGTAATATTCTTGATGCAGTAGAAACACTTTCTAGTATTGTTGATTTGGATATCGGTGCAGAAAAACTTGGTCTTATCAGCCGAGAAAATTTAAATGTTTTAGGGAAGGAATATACCATACAGAGAATTCAGTGGTTAGGTCAGCAAAATTCCGATGAAACTTTAGACCTCTTAAAGTCTTCTTATAAGGAAGTTTTACACTATTTGAAACAGTTTTATCATCAGCACAAAAAAGGTTCGGATACTGAGGGCTTGTTTGAAGGGGTGAATACGTTGATGAACCTTGTAGGAGAGGCTTCTCAAAAACTACAACGTTGCACAAATATTTTTAAGGGTATGCAAACACATCTTGTTGAAGATCTTTTAGAATATAAAGAGCTTAAAAGATTCTATTCTGAAAAAATCTTTAAACTCACAAAAACAGGATATACTTGGGATCAGCTCATGGCGATCTCACAACAAGCATTGAAAGATAGGCGCATCCTTCGCGCTCGACCTAGGCGTTCTCGGATAGATGTAGAGGATATGCTTATTGATATTGAAGCGGTAAAGGAAGATAAAGATTACGAGCTTTTATACTTAAGAAAAGAAGATGGAAGTCGTTTTTTTGATAGGGATCTAATAAAAAATATACGTTTGATTTGTGAGTTCGGTCAGCATTTTAAAGACTATCAAGGAGACGATCCTCTTGTTCATGTTAAGCTTTGGCAGGAGAAAATGCTACAAATAACTGCTCGTATGATTTTAGATTCTTGTCGTGGTGAGATTCAGCGTTTTTACAAGGAGTATAAGCGTTATAAAGACATAGAGTTGGTTTCTATTATGAATCGAACGTTTATGGCTCTTATGCTGAGTGCAAATCCCAGGAATATGTTAAAAAACTCTCCGGTAAAATGTTGTTTTCAATATTTTTCAGACTTTCATTATTTTTTTCATAAAGCACTTACATCAAGAGATTATCAGAAGTTTGTTGCCTATCCGCCAAATGCCTCGCAGAAATATTTGAACAATCTTTTAGATTTAATCCATTCTGTATGTGGCTCTCTTTTCACGCATATACAAGGTGTACAGCAGCTTGTAGGAATTACAGCTCATTTACTTGAGTTTGAAGAGGGCGAAATCCTTAGAAACGAAATGCTTTCAAAAGATCTTGGAGAGTGCTTTGATAAAATTAATGAACTGTTAAGCCGACATCCTAATGGACCTCTATTCAAGGTATTAGATCTTTTTATCGATATGGATGAAGATGAAACAAGTACTTTTGATCCTACTACACAGCAGAATTTTCCCTATAAACTCTACGATCTCTATCTTAAAGACCATGAGGTATCTGTGTTGTATTTACCTTCACCTACTCGACAAGAGATTATTCAACAAGCAGAGATACTAGAGGAGTTTAAAGGATTTCTTCGCTCGTATGCTCATGATTCTATTGAAAAGAAACATTTGATGTTTAACCTACAAAATCGAACTTCTTGGCGAGAATATGCTCGCTGCCAAGTGTTGGAAGAGTTACAGGTGAGGGCTGAGCATTCGTTAAACTTATTTGTGATTTCTTTACCTAAAAATACTGAATTTTATCATCAACTTTATCCTTATGACCGTCTTCATTTGAGTTCAGAGTTTATTGATCAGTTCATGCAGCATCTTATGGATGATTCTACGGGATTTTATTTCTCAAAAGCTATGAGGAATGTGTTTAATCAAGATTTTTTTGAGTTACTTCTTAAGGGGGTTTTAAAAATATTCTTTAATAATTCAAATAATTTACGACGACAACAACGTCTTGATTTTATTGAAATTACCTACCTTCTTATACAAATGAAAGCCTTGGAAGAAGTACTTCCAAACTCGATGAGTTTTACTTGTAAGGATGGGTTGGATATCGGGGCTATGTCGAACACCTTACTTTTTTCTTTTATCAAGAGCATCCAAGGCCAATCGGTTTCACAAAAAGAAAGGGATTTACTACATGCTATGTTGTTTAGTCCTCCTCTAATGGTTCGAGAGCGGAATATTAATTCAGAAGCGTTTGATCGTTTGTATAGTGTATTGCAGCTCCTAGAGCGCTCTTTTGAAAATAGAGATTTAAAAGAGGAGTTAAGGAAAGAGTTTAAAGACGTATTTCAATTGTTGGCTTTCGATTCTGTTCTTAAGGTGCCTGTACCCAAAAAAAATCTTTTAATGTTATGAAATAAAAAGGTAGTGAGATCTAAATGAACTCACTACCAGAGACAAAGTACCTAGCCTTGTCCACTCAACAAATGAATCTTGACTTCCAGGTTTTTTACATCTTTGCTAACATTAGTATCGGTTCCGTATTGAAATCTCTTTAGAAAAAATGCCTTCTCTTACAAAATTTCCTAACTTTAACATAAGTAAAGGTTGATTATGGTTCAGTTAATGGGAATTTTGAATGTTACCCCGGACTCTTTTTCCGATGGAGGCAAATATTTAGAAGTAAGTAAAGCGGTTCAGCGGGGGATAGAAATGTATACAGAAGGGGCGACTCTCTTAGATGTTGGCGGTGAGTCCACACGGCCGGGTTCTGTAGAGGTCTCTGAGGAGGAGGAGGTTAAGCGAGTAGTGCCTGTGATAGAAGCTTTGCAGAGTAAGGTACCTATTCCTATTTCAGTTGATACAAAAAAAGCATTTGTG
>MDTB01133549.1_pt1 | contig 13426 bp, 7 predicted proteins | sample 811161 | NCBI WGS metagenome assembly MDTB01 (sample SAMN05326650, study PRJNA326480) | marine metagenome | isolation source: seawater | place: Mediterranean Sea | collected 2009
ACGCACAAATATGACGATTCTTGACCAACTCCTGGCATACCTTTTATTACTGTACCCGCCTCAATGTAAAGAGTTGTTCCAGCATCTACAAACACTCCACCATCTAGGTGATATGTATTGTCAGAGGTCCAATAAACTTCTCATACACCAACGTTGTTTGAAATAGTAATATCATCTGCATAAATTAAGAAAATAAATAAAAAAGATAAAGAATTTAAAAAGAGTAATTTAAAATCCATAACAATATTTTTTGATTAATTTGAAAATAAACTTGGTAATGTAATATTATTTAATTCTTTAACTTATATTAATTTTTAGTTATTAATTCATATAAATTTATATTAAATTAATATTAATGTCATAGTATGTTAACATAAGAGCATTTCATTTGTATAAATAATATTTTAAAAATGAAACATTACTTAGCCGTAATACTTTTTGTGTCTAATATTGTCTTTAGCCAAAATAATTTTAAGATATCTGGAAAAATTTCTGATAAATCAACTGGAGAAGGATTAATTGGAGCATCTGTTTATCTAGATGGAGGAAATAATGGAACAATCTCAGATTTTGAGGGTAATTACGAAATTTTAAATATTGAAAGCGGTATAGTAAAAATTATTTGCCAATACATTTCATATCTAAATGATACCATAGAAATAAATTTGGATAATAACTTAACAGTTAACTTTGAACTTATTTCAGATAGTTATACTATTGATGATGTTAACTTAGTTACAAAAGTTAATAGAAAAGATGAGTCATATGTAGTAAATGTTCAAAAAAAATCTATAGGATTAATAAATACTCTTTCAAAAAAACAAATGAGAATAACTGGGAGTTCAAATGCAGCTGAAGCTGTTAAAAATGTTAGCGGAGTAAATATTCAAAGTGGCAAGTATGTATTTGTAAGAGGATTAAGTGATCGTTATAGTTTAGCAACATTAAATGGAGTTGCAATTCCTAGCTTAGATCCCAATAAAAACTCTGTTCAAATGGACTTAATCCCTTCAAATATTATTGATAATATATTAGTGTTTAAGACTTTTACTCCTGATCTTCCTGGAAATTTTACTGGAGGATTAGTTGATGTATATACTAGTGACTTCCCCGATTCTCTGGAAGTATTTTTTAATTATAGTACTGGGTATTCAAACTTATCAAATCTTAATAATAATTTTTTAAGACAAGACCCAAGTAACACTGACTGGATTGGATATGATGACGGATCAAGAGATATTCCAGATTTTGTTTTACAAAATGGAATTAATAACTACGATCCATCTTCATTTGAACAAGCTTTTTACTATGCTCAATCCCAAGATCCTAGTTACGCAAACATGACATTAAATGAAGTTCAAGATGATAATGGTAATTTTAATAGTTGGTCTGAAAGGTGGTTTTGGATAGAACAACATAGAATCAAAACTAACGACTCTCTTTCAATAGCTACAAATTCATTTTCCAAAAATTGGGACCCTGAAAGATATAGGTCTGGATTAAATAGATCACTTAACTTTAGCATAGGTAATAAATATATTTTAAAGGAAAAAGAGGTTGGATTCTATTCTGGTGTAAATTATTCAAAAAAATATTTATACTTCGAAAATGCTGAATTTGGAAGGTATAAACAAACAGGTAGTGCATCTCAAACTCTTAATCCTGATAAAGTTGGTTTGGAATCTAGAGGCGATGAAAATATTTTTGGCTCAATTTTCACAACTACTTCAATAAAATTTAATGATAACCACAAATTGGCTTTGATGGGAATGATTAACCAAAGTGGACAAAGTTCTGCAAGATACTTTGATGGTGAAAATATGTCTGATGCCTTTGGATTATATGAAGAACAGAGAACTCAAAGATATCTTGAAAGACAAATGAAAACCTCACAATTATCTGGTAACCATAAATTTTCTAGAAATAAAAATTCAGAACTAAATTGGAATTTAGGTTTGACCAAATCCTATCAAAATACACCTGATTTAAGAGTATTCACTAATTCTTATGAGTATATATATCTTGAAGATGATGAAACTGGAGATATTTATTTAGATACATTACCTACATATTCAATCCAAGCAAATCTATATCCAGCACCAACCAGATATTACCGTTATCTAAATGAAGATAATATTAATTTTAAATCAGATTATAAATTTAACCTGAATGATTCTGAATTTATAAAATTAGGATTTTACTATTTAGATAAAAAAAGAGACAATATTGAATATCGTTATACTTTTATTGCAAATGGGATTAACTATAATGATAATTTAAAGGAGTATTTTAATTCTGAAAATATGATTGTTGGACAGTCAAATACTGGCCTGGGGGGGCAAGGGGAATACATTAATGTAATCGACAATACTGAAATAAAAAATCAATATAATGCAGAACAAAAAATTTTAAGTTCCTATATAATGAGCACACTAAACCCAACTGATATTTTAGAAATTACCTTTGGGGCAAGATTTGAAAATTCTAAAATTCTTGCAGTGAGTTCAGATGGGGAACAAGATATTGGTAGACTAAATAATAGTGATATTCTTCCAGCATTGAATGCTAAATATAATTTAGATGAAAATTCATTTCTGCGTATTTCATTTACTAAAACTTTAGCAAGACCAAGTTTTAGAGAAATTGCTCCTATTTCTTGGTATGATTTTGAAACGACTTTTCAATTTATTGGAAATCCTAATTTAAAACGAACTCTAATTAACAATTTAGATTTAAGATTAGAGCGATATCTTTTAGGGGCTGGGATAGCTAGTATATCAGGATTTTATAAAAAATTTACAAATCCAATTGAACAAGTAATGAATCCTCAAGCTCAAAATATAGAATTATCGTGGAGAAATGTTGATCAAGCGTTATTATTTGGATTTGAATTTGAATTCAAAAAAAAAATTCTCTTAAAAAAAGAAAGAATTCTAAACTTAGGGTTTAATGCTTCGTATATTAAATCTCAAACAAAAATTGATTCACAAGAGCTTGAGCTTATTCAAGCATTGGATCCCAATCATTCCGACACCAGACCAATGTTTGGCCAATCTCCTTATATAATTAATTTTTATTCCCAGTATCAATTTAATAAATGGACATCTAGTGCAAATTTTAATATTTCTGGAAAAAATATTGTTATTGTTCAAAAAGGAGCTGTTGACGTTTACCAGGCTCCTCAACCTATTTTAAACCTTAAAATAAATAGAAAGATCACTGAAAAAAGTAATATTTCTTTAAGTGCAAGAAACCTTTTAAGTGCTAAAAACAGATGGTACTATCCATTTAATGGGAAAGAATATAATTTTAGAAACTTTAATTATGCCCCTCAATTCAACTTAGGAGTTCAAATTTTACTTTAAATTGATTCTTTAACTTTTTATGTTTAGATAATAAAATGGCTCTATTTTTTGTCCCTCTTAACTCTGTAAATTATTACAGTAAAAATTAATCCTATCATTAAAATGATAATACATACAAGACTATTTATTTCTCCATAATATTTAGCAATTAGATTTTGAAAAAAAATTAAAACAATTGTAATTAAAAAGACTATTCCAGCTCCCTTATTTTCTTTTAAATATTTCAAAATTTTTTCGATTTAATTTTAAAGTAATTATTGTAACCCAAATATAAATACTAGATTGCAAGTAAAAATATTTATGAAGCAATTTTTAATTTTTTTTTCCTTAATTCTATTTTCATGCCAAAACAAGCCATCAAACGATTCAACTGAAATAACTATTGATATTCAAATTGACTCTCTTTTTTTAAATGAAACCCCTGATTCAATATTTGACAAAAAAGTATCTGTATGGAATATGTTTAATTTTTTTGGATTTAAACAAAAATGTTTATAATGTAAAAATAAATTATCAAGGGAATGATTCTTTAATTAGTTTTATGGGGGGATTTGTTGAAGAAGATATATTTGATAAAGCTAAATACCAATGGAATTCAGACTCATCTATTATTATGACTCTATTTAATTCAAAAAATGGTGTTAGTAAAAATATATTTTTAACTGGAACTATGGACGGGAAAAGTGGACGTAACGGAATCTTAAAATAGGTATTAATTCACCTATAAAACTTTACCTTTATAGTTCATAAAGTATTTTAATAAATATTATAATTTACCTAAGCTAATACAAATAAAGAAATTAAAAGTGTGTTTTTATAAAATTTTGATTTGAAAAAAATTGTAACGCCTTATAAAAAATCTAGTTTATCAAAGAAAGAACAAATTGTTAAAATGTTTGATAAAATTTCCAATAAATATGATTTTTTAAATCACTTTCTTTCTTTAGGCTTAGATATTTATTGGCGTAACCAACTTGCTAACCATGTTAAAAAGCAACAACCAAAAAATATCTTAGACGTTGCAACTGGAACCTGTGATCTTGCAATTGCATTAATGAAAGCAAAACCTAATGAAATTATTGGTCTAGACATTTCAAAAAAAATGCTAGAAATTGGGAGTAAAAAATTAATTAAAAAATCATTAACTCATAAAATCAAGCTTCAATTAGGAGACTCAGAAAAACTTCCATTTAAAAAAGATGAATTTGATGCAGTTACTATTAGTTTTGGACTGAGAAACTTTGAAAATCTAGAAAAAGGACTATACGAAATTAACAGGGTTCTTAAACCAAAAGGTAAACTATATATTTTAGAATTCTCAAAACCTAAAATATTTATATTTAAAAAAATTTACCAATTCTACTTTTACCATATAATTCCAATATTAGGGAAACTTTTTTCAGAAGATGGTAATGCATACAATTACCTCCCTAAATCAGTTGATACTTTTCCATATGGTTTTGAGTTAAAAAAAATTATTAAAAACTCTGGATATATAAATGTAAAAAGTTATTCATTATCAATGGGAGTAGCTTCAATATATATTGCAGTAAAATAAAAATTATTAAAAAATTATTAATGCATTAAAAAACTTTAAAAAATTTCTAAATTAATTATGAAAAATTGTTTAAGTAAAGAAGAACAGATAGAAATTCGAAAAAGATTATTTTTACATCTTGATGGATGGGCTGTTATTCCAACAATCTATGTCTTACATAAAATAGGCGCTCTAAAAATATTAATTGATAAACGTGAATTGGGATTTAACAAACTCAATTCCATGTTAAATACAAATTCCGGCTATTTAAATATTGCTCTTCGTATCCTTTCATCACAAGGATATCTTAGGAGAGAAATAGACAATGACATGGACAGAATATACTTAAAAATAACAAATTTAGGAGAACAAGCTTTTCGTCAAGTTCATTATTATGAGACATTTTTTAATCTTATAAAAAATTTCATAGTTCGGCCTAAGAATATGATTTCTAATACATTAAATGTTGAATATCTTAAAAAGGCTTATAACGAAATAAAATATCTTCATGTTAATGAAAGTAATTTATTAATTAGAAGAATGGTGAACCATATGGAAGGAATAATTTTAGGACCATTAATGGTTGGACTAGGAATGAATAATAAATTAAAAAAAATAGAAGTTAATTCTCTTTTATCCCAAAAAAGTTTGGATATCCCAAAAAAAACTTATGAATTGATGATTGAAATATTTCAAAATTTAAAATTTATATCTAAACAAAATTCAAAAGTTCGAATTAATGAGAGAGGAGTATTCTATTTAAAAAAAGCAAGTGCTTATGGAGTAACTGTATCATATCTTCCCACATTTGCCAAACTTAATACACTATTAACTGGAGATCCAAATTTAATTTGGGTAAAAACTGAAAAAGGTGATGAGAGTCATGTTTACAGATATATGAATGTATGGGGTAGTGGAGGAGCTCATAATACCTACTTTAAAAAAGTAGATGAAATAATTATTGAAATATTTAATAAGCCTATAAATGAACAACCAAAAGGATTTATTGACATTGGTTGTGGAGACGGCTCTTTTATAAACCACATTTACAATGTAATTAAAGAAAAAACTTTGAGGGGAACATTTTTATCAAAATTTCCAGTCCAGATAGTTGGGGTTGACTTCAATAAAAAGGCAAGGTTGACTTCAATAAAAAAAATGAATTCCGAAAAAATAAAGGCAAAAATAGTTTTTGGAGATATTAGTGATCCTCATAAACTTAATAAAATGCTTTTTGATAGATATCAAATAAAATTAGTTGATTTGTTAAATACCAGAACCTTTTTAGATCATAATCGAATATATAAAAGACCTGTAAAGACACTATTAAAAACTAATTCAGAGGGCGCTTTTGCATTTCGAGGTAGAAGAATTCCAAATAACGAATTATTTCAAAATTTAAATAATCACCTTTTATCCTGGGCACCTTTCGTTAGAAAATTTGGTTTATTAATAGTAGAATTACATACTATTAACTCAAAAAATGCTGCATCTAATATTGGAGGAACACTCGCTACACCTTATGATGCAACTCATGGATATACAGATCAGTATATTATTGAGTACGAAAGTTTCATAAATGCTGCTAAACAAGCTAGACTTTCCCCCGTCCCAAAATTTACATTTAAATTCCCCAATAATGGACAAACAACCGTTAGTATTCAGCTTTTAAAAACAACATAGAAACATCTATTAAAAGTTAAATTTCAAAATTCTAAACTATAAAATAAACTCTCTTCTATGAACTTAGGCTTTATCTTTATTAGATATTCTTTTACTAAATAAATTTGTTGTAGTTTCGCAATCTTATAACACATACAATTAGTTAGTTAATAATGAATATTAAGTGATTTGAGTGTTAGGATTCTATAAAAACTTAATCTTAGATTATGAATGAAGATTTTTTTACCCTAGGACTTGAGAAAGATATCATTAAAGCGGTCAATTATTTAGGTTTTGAAAAACCTACTTCAATCCAAAAAAGATGTATTCCAATTGTTTTAAAAAAAAAAAACTGACTTAGTTGCTTTAGCTCAAACTGGTACAGGGAAAACAGCTGCTTTTGGGTTACCTCTAATTCAAAAAATAAATAATCATAGTAATAACATTCAAGCATTAATTTTAGCTCCAACAAGAGAGTTGTGTATTCAGATCTCAGAAGATTTAAAAAATTTTGCACGAATTAAAAAAACAAAGATTTTAGCCCTATATGGAGGTGCAAGTATTTCAGATCAAGCAAGAAATTTAAAAAAAGGAGTACAAATTATTGTTGCAACACCAGGAAGACTTCAAGATATCATTAATAGACGTTTAGTCATTTTATCAAATGTTGATTATTTGGTAATTGACGAGGCAGATGAAATGTTAAACATGGGATTCCAGGAAGCTATTGACAAAATATTGGAAACAGTCTCAAAAAAGAGAAATACATGGTTATATTCTGCCACAATGCCAAATTCTGTTTCTAAAATAATATACCAATATATGAATGACCCAATAGAAGTTACTTGTGGAATAAAAAATCAATCGGCATCAACAGTTAATCATTACTATTATTTAATTGATCATAAAAATCGTTACAAAGTGTTGAGAAGAGTGATAGATTATAACCCTTCTTTTTATGCAATCGTATTTTGCAGAACAAGAGCAGAAACTCAAAATATTACTAATCGACTTCAAACTGATGGTTTCAACACTGATGGTTTACATGGAGATATGTCTCAAATGCAAAGAGATGCAGTCATGAAAAAATTTAAAAAGAAAAAAATCACTATTCTTGTTGCAACAGATGTAGCTTCAAGAGGAATTGATGTAGATAATATAAACCACGTAGTTCACTATCAACTCCCCGATGAAGTAGAAGTTTATACTCACAGAAGTGGAAGAACTGGACGGGCAGGGAACCATGGTAAATCAATATCTTTGATAGGAGCTAAAGATAGGCACAAACTCATCAAGATTGAAAAGACACTCAACTTTAAAATAGAAAAAAAAAATATTCCATCTAGTAGTGAAGTGATCAAAGCTCTTGTAACAAAATCAATAGATGATTTATTAAATTCTAAAATAAATGAAAAATCTTTGAAACCTTTCAAAAAAATAATTGATGATATATCACAAAAAACTACATCAAATAAAATAATTGAAAAATTCATTTCACATTCATTATCTAAAATGATCAATTTCTATGAGGATTCAGAAGATTTGAATTCTTTAAATAAAAATCAATTAGTTGGCTCTGAGAGGGTATTTGTAAATATAGGTGAAAAGGATGGATTAAATTGGGCTGCGTTAAAAGATTTATTAAAAGATAAGACTTCACTAAATGATGAGGATCTAAATGGATTTGATGTCAAAAGATCATTTTCATTTTTCAATGTATCCAAGGAAAAACTTAAGCTAGTATTTAAATCTTTAGAAGGGTTTTCACTAGGAGGTAGAGATGTTGTCATAGAAATTAGCAAAAAATCTAAAGAAAATAAATCTTTAAAAATTAAAAAAGGGAGATCTACTCACCCAAATACAAAAGGCCGAAGAGGAGGTGAATTTAAAAATAGAAAAAATGTATCTAAAAATAAAAGAATTAAAAAAAATAAATTATTGTAAATTTTAAATCAATTAGTTATTTTATTAAAACCACAGTAAAGCCCAATTATTATTGTCATTTTTTTCTAATATTGTTTAATATTTGATCTTTCTCATTCTTAAACTTGATGGCGTAATCTCTAAATACTCGTCTTCTTTAATATACTCCATCGATTCCTCAAGTGAAAAAATAACTTTAGGGGATATTTTCATTGCATCATCTGAACCAGATTTTCTCATATTTGTTAATTGCTTTCCTTTTATTAGATTTACCTCTAAGTCATTGTCTTTAGTATGTTCTCCAACTACTTGACCCTTATAAATCATATCTGTTGCCTCGACAAAAAATCTTCCTCGATCTTGAAGCCTATTTAGAGCAAAGCTCTTTGTTGAACCTTGTTCCATTGAAATTAAAGACCCTTTCATTCTCGTATGTATATCTCCTTTGTGTTGAGAAAACTCTCTGAACCTATGGGTCATAATGGCTTGCCCTGAAGTGGCTGTTAGCATATTATTTCTCAATCCAATTAATCCTCTGGAAGGAATATAAAACTCCAAATGTTGTAAATCGCCTTTAGGTTCCATCACAATTAGATCCCCTTTTCTTTGAGTGACTAATTCAATTACTTTCCCCGAAAACTCTGAAGGAACATCAACAACCAGAGTTTCAAAAGGTTCACTTTTAACTCCATCTATTTGTTTTTCAATAAATTGAGGCTTTCCAACTTGGAACTCATAACCCTCTCTTCTCATTGTCTCAATAAGGATAGATAAATGTAGAACTCCTCTCCCAAAAACATTAAACTTATCTTCAGAGTCTGTCATTTCAACTTGTAAAGCAAGATTTTTTTCTGTTTCTTTTAAAAGTCGCTCTCGAATATTTCTAGATGTAACATATTTTCCTTCCTTGCCAAAAAAAGGAGAATTATTGATTGTAAAAAGCATACTCATGGTTGGTTCATCTACAGAAATTCTTGGTAATGGTTCCGGATATTCTAAATCTGCAAGAGTATCTCCAATATCAAAATCATCTAAACCTATAACTGCACATAAATCTCCACCTCTAACTGAATCAACTTCTACTCTTCCAAGACCTTCAAAAACAAATAACTCTTTAATTCGAACTTTTTTATTTATCGCATCTTTACAAAGAATATAATCCTTCCCTTTAATCAAATTCCCGCGAAAAACTCTGCCAATAGCTATTCTCCCCTTAAAATTAGAGAAATCTAAAGAAGTTATCTGCATCTGGGGGGGGCCCTCAAGGTATGGTGCTTCTGGTATATTTTCAATTACTGCATCCAATAATGGAGTTATATTATGAGTTGGAGTTTCCCAATACTTACTCATCCAGCCAAGCTTAGAAGAACCATAAATCGTAACAAAATCAAGCTGATCTTCAGTTGCATCTAAATTAAACATAAGATCAAAAACTTGCTCCTGAACTATCTCAGGTTTACAATTTTCCTTATCTACTTTATTTACAACAACAATTGGTTTAAGGCCCAAAGAAATAGCTTTACTTAAAACAAATCTTGTTTGAGGCATGGGGCCTTCAAAAGCATCTACTAGAAGTAAAACACCATCTGCCATTTTTAATACTCGCTCAACTTCTCCCCCAAAATCAGCATGACCTGGTGTATCTAGTATATTTATTTTTACTCCTTTATAACTTGCTGCAACATTTTTTGAAAGAATCGTTATACCTCTTTCTCGCTCCAAATCATTACTGTCAAGAATCAACTCTCCTGTTTTTTTTCTTGAATCCATCATCTTACACTCATGAATTATTCTATCTACAAGTGTAGTTTTTCCATGATCAACATGAGCAATAATGGCAATATTTCGTATAGATTTCATATTCAATTTTATAGCGAAATTACTTAGAATTAATGAGTTATAAATACAATACTCTGAATTTTTTAATGTTAAATATAAATTATATCATTTAATTAAATTTTTGAAAGAAAATAGAGGCCTTGGTTATAGATAAATTTATCATATTCTGACTTTAAAAGGATACAGAATTGCGAGAACAAAAAGTATTCTTAAACAAAACTTTATTTACTCAATTTACAAGTAAGAGAAAATTAGGAAAAACCGATATAGGCGAGTGTTTGATTCCAAAATTGAGAATATATTTTATTATATTTTATAATTATATTTGTTGTGATTATAAATTGCCTTTCTTAAAAATGAAAAACTTTACACAAAAATTTATTAGATTATTCACTCTTGTATTTACACTGTGGTTTTTAGTTAATGCTCAATGTAACAAAACATTAGTTCTTACCTCGCAAGGAGGTGAAAATAACGAGGCATATGCTTCTTATGCTTGGTTTATAAATAATCTCACATCACTTGTTAACAAGGGAGGTGTAATTTATTATGAAAATAAGACCCCATACACTCTCTCTAGTTTACACTCTGGGTCGTTAGGGGCCGTAATAATAATAGAATTTAAATCTTCGGTTGAGGGTGCATTTACAAATGTTAACAATATATTTTAAAGAATGACTGCACAAACGAAATTAACTCGTTTTAATGAAAATGTTGTATCAAAATACCAGATTTACAATAGCCTTTTCATGACTCTACCTTTTGACTCGATAAGTAATACGGGCTTATTACTACCATTATTTCATGATGTTTGTAATAAAGGATTCACTATGGGTAAAAATCCTACAGAAATTATTGACAATTTTTTCAAAAGACAACAAGAAAATTTTTCTGAAGAAGAAAAAATAAATCTTCTTTTTAGATTTATTCAGTTCATCGAACGTCAAGTTGTTTTGTTTGATGCAATTGAAGATGCCTCATTTCCTATTGTGAACAATATGAATGGAATTGGTACACTAAGAAGTTTAAAAGAGATTGCCTATTCTAAAAACAAAAAAGAAGAACTGAAAAAATACTTAGAAGAGTTTAGAGTTCGAATTGTATTAACAGCACATCCTACTCAATTTTATCCCGGTGAAGTACTAGGTATAATTACTGATCTGGATAAAGCCATACAGAATAATAATCTAGTTCTAATTAAAAATCTTCTATCTCAATTAGGTAAAACAAGATTCTTTAAAAAAGTAAAACCATCACCTTACGATGAAGCAGTTAATCTAATTTGGTATTTAGAAAATGTGTTTTACCATTCTGTTAGCAAAATTTACAACTATATAGAAGCAAATATATTTGAAGGTAAAAAATCAGATAATCAAATAATTGATCTAGGATTTTGGCCAGGTGGAGACAGGGATGGAAATCCTTTTGTTACAGCACAAATCACGCTTGATGTCGCAGAGAAATTACGTCAAACTGTGTTAAAAAATTACCACAAAGACATAAAAAGATTGAAAAGACGATTGACTTTTAGTGGAGTTCAGGAAATTCTATCTTCTTTAGAAGTAAAAATCTACAAACACGTTGTACGAAGCTTTAAAACAATTGACTTATCTCAAGAATTAGTTTTAATAGAATTAGAAAAAGCAAAAAAAATAGTTATTGAACAACACCAATCTTTATTTATTGATGAATTAAATGATGTCATAAATAAAGTTAGAATTTTCGGGTTTCATTTTGCAAGTATTGACATAAGACAAGACAGTAGAATTCATCATGATGCTCTTACAAATATGGTTAAAAACCTAATTGACATAGGTGACCCTACCTTTCCAAAAAACTATTTAACACTTTCTAAAAAAGATCAAATTAATATATTATCACAAGTAAAAGGTATCGTTGACATGGGCATATTAAAAAATGAACTATCTATCAAAACTATGGAATCTATTTTTGCATTAAAAACCATTCAAGAAAGAAATGGCGAACGTGGTGCCAATAGATATATAATTAGTAATAACCAAAGTGCATTAAATATAATGGAAGCTTTTGCCATGCTTAATTTATCTGGATTTAAAGACAATGTCCCTGTCGATGTAATCCCCTTATTTGAAACTGTTGAAGATCTAAAGAATGCAGAGAAAGTAATGCGAACTGTGTACAAAAATAAAAACTACAGAATACATCTTAAGCAAAGGAATGATAAGCAAACGATTATGCTGGGTTTTTCTGATGGAACTAAAGATGGTGGATATTTGATGGCCAACTGGGGAATTTTCAAAGCAAAAGAAGCTTTAACAAAAGTATCAAGAGAATACGATATTAAAGTTATATTTTTTGATGGGCGTGGAGGTCCTCCTGCAAGAGGAGGTGGTAAAACACATCAATTTTATGCCTCACTAGGACCATCTATAGAACATAAGCAAATTCAATTGACCGTTCAAGGGCAAACTATAAGTTCAAATTTTGGAACACTAAGTTCATCCCAATTTAACTTAGAGCAATTACTGAGCTCTGGTATAAAAAATGAAGTTTTTAGAAAAAATCAATTGAACAATAAACATAGAGTTCTTATTGAAGATTTAGCCAAGACGAGTTATAATAAATATAAAGATTTTAAAAACCACCCTAAATTCCTCCCATATTTGGAAGAAATGAGTACACTAAAATACTATTCAAAAACGAATATTGGAAGTAGACCTTCTAAAAGACCTTCTTCATCTAAATTAGATTTTTCTGCTCTGAGAGCAATTCCTTTTGTTGGTAGTTGGAGTCAATTAAAACAAAATGTTCCAGGATTTTACGGCCTTGGTTCTGCATTAAAAACATATGAAGATTCTGGCAGGCTTGACGAAATCATTTCATTTTATAATGAATCTGATTTCTTTAAAACTTTACTGGAAAATAGTATGATGAGTTTAACAAAATCATTTTTCAAATTAACCAGTTACATGTCAAATGACCCAGTTTATGGAGACTTTTGGAAATTAATTTATAAGGAATATAAAACAACTAAACGATTACTATTGCAAATATCAGGTCAAAAAGAACTTATGGACAACTACCCTGAAGGTAAAGCCTCTATAGAAATTAGAGAACAAAT
>MDTB01137594.1_pt1 | contig 13426 bp, 8 predicted proteins | sample 811161 | NCBI WGS metagenome assembly MDTB01 (sample SAMN05326650, study PRJNA326480) | marine metagenome | isolation source: seawater | place: Mediterranean Sea | collected 2009
CCTACTTATCCAGATGCCTCTCGTTTTTGGCAAATTATTGATAAATTTAAAGTAAATATTTTCTACACTGCTCCCACAGCGATAAGAGCTTTAATGGGCTTAGGAAATAGCTTTGTAACAAAATGTGACTTATCCTCTTTAAAAGTTTTAGGAAGTGTGGGAGAACCAATAAACCCGGAAGCTTGGAAATGGTATCATGAGGTTGTTGGCAAAAAAAATTGTCCTGTTATAGACACCTGGTGGCAAACAGAAACAGGAGGAATCCTTATATCTCCTATTGCTGGAACAACACCATTAAAGCCTGGATCTGCTACATTACCTTTTTTTGGGGTTCAACCAACAATTGTTGATAATGATGGTAATGAACTTAGTGGGAAGTGTGAAGGTAACTTATGTATTAATACTTCTTGGCCTGGAATGATGCGAACAGTTTACAGAAATCATAAAAGATTTTCAGATACTTATTTTTCGTCATTTAAGGGTAAGTATTTTACTGGTGATGGTTGTAAGAGAGATGAAGATGGTTATTACTGGATAACCGGAAGAGTTGATGATGTTATAAATGTTTCAGGACATCGCTTAGGTACTGCAGAGGTAGAAAGTGCGCTAGTTCTTCATAAAAAAATATCTGAAGCAGCCGTAGTTGGTTATCCACATGATATAAAAGGTCAGGGAATATATGCATATGTCACTTTGATGACTGGTGAATCTTATACAGATGACCTCAAGAAAGAGCTTGTTGCATGGGTGAGGTCTGTCATTGGACCTATAGCTGCACCTGATATAATTCAATGGGCACCAAATCTCCCAAAAACAAGGTCTGGAAAAATTATGAGAAGAATTCTAAGAAAAGTTGCTTGTAATGAAGAGAGCTCAATAGGTGATACATCAACCCTGAATGAACCTAGTGTTGTTAATGAATTAATAAAAAAAAGAGGTGAAACCTAAAAGTCATAACATATGCCTTTTTTTTCCCAATCGCCATATCTTGTTGGTTCTGGTCCCATTGGACCACCAACTTCTTTTTTTACATTTGGCTTTTTAAGTTGCTTCTTAATTGATTTTGATTTCTTTGTCATTATACTAATCTAATACTTATCATATAAAATAGCTATATAATTATTGTTAAACTCTAGAGAAATCGCGTCAGTAATTTTATCTGAGGTCTATCAAGGAACAACCTTAGATACCTCAATGTCGAAAAATAGAAATTTTTTGAAACTTAGCAACAGAGACAAATCATTAGTCAATCTTATTTTAATGACCACCCTAAGAAGACACGGTGAAGTCAATATCATCATATCAAATTTCATAAAAAAACCCTTCAAGAAAAAAGACCTTGTAAATCATATTTTACAAATATCTGTTGCACAGCTTATATTTCTGGATTTTCCTGATTACTCAGTTGTAAATACTGCTGTAGAAATTTCAAAAAAATATGGTTCAGAAAAATTTGTAAATGCTATTCTCAGAAATATTTTAAGAAAGAAGAAAGATCTTCTGAAAAAAACTAACACCATTACAAATATTCCTAGTTGGTTAAAAGATGACTTGCTAAAAAATTTTAATAATGAAAAATTAAAACTAATTGCCAATAGAATTGTTAAAGAACCATTTGTAGATATAAAAATTAAAGAAGAAGTTCTTACAAAATTTAACTGGCAAAATATTCTTGATGGAAATTATATTTTGAGAGATCTAATAAGACTGAAAAATAAAAAAAAAATTGATGATTTGCCGTATTACAATGAAGGTCTTTGGTGGGTTCAAGGAATAGCTTCAACATTTCCTGTCCTAATAATCAATAAAATATTTCGTAATACTAATAAGTCTAAAATTAATATTCTTGACGTTGGTGCGTCACCTGGTGGAAAAACTTTCCAATTAGTACAAGCAGGATACGAAGTAAAATCTTTAGAAATTTCATCAAGTAGGACTCAGATGTTAAGAGATAATTGTAAGAGAGTAAATTTAACTCCAACAATTTTAAATGAGAATTTTCTAGATTTTAAAGAAAACGAAACATTTGACTGTATCCTTATTGATGCACCATGCAGTGGTTCAGGTATCGTACAAAAAAAACCTGAAATCTTGATTGCAAGAAAAAGTTTGAAAGGCTTGATTTTGAAACAAAATCTAATGTTATCACATGCAAAAAAATTTTTAAAATCTGGGGGATATCTGATTTATTCCGTATGCTCAATCCTATCCGATGAAGGAGAAAATCAAGTTAATAACTTTTTAAGAGAAAATCATAACTTTTCAACTATTTCCCCATTTGAAGATTTAAAAATATTTACAGCAAGAAAAAACTCTAAATATTTTTTAACAACACCGGATAAATATAATAGTCATGGAGGTATTGATGGTTTTTTTATTGCCTGCTTGAGAAAAAATCATTAAAACATAAATAAATGAAAGTAAAAAAATAAATGAATCTTTTTGGATTTAAAAACCCTTTTTATGATTTTTTACTAGAAAAAAGTTCAATCAATAAAATTTCATTCGTACCTGAGAATCTATGGACCGGTGATTTAGAAAATGGTCGAAAAATAATTAATGGTTTTCTTAGTTTTGATAACGAATCCATTGTTTTTGATCTTGAAACATGGAAGAAAAATAAGGCAAGTACTGCTTGGAATGAAAAACTTCATAGCTTTGACTGGGTTGATGATATAAAAGTTTTGAGAACAAATAAGGCAAGAATTTTTTTAAGAAGCAACCTGAAGCAGTGGTTGTTATTTCATGGTAACTGGGATCCATCTAAATGGAAAATTAACATATTATCTAAAAGAATTTGTAATCTCCTGAGTAATACCTCCTTTTTTTATGAAACTGCAGATGACAAATTTCAAAAAAGATTTTCTAAAACTTTAAGCAAACAATCCATACACTTGTTAAAAAATTATAAAGAGAAACTCTCTGGATCAGAAAAAATATTCATACCCAAAGCTATAATAATATCATCTATATGTTTTAAAAACATTGAGAATAAGCTTGAGTTGGGAATGAAAATTTTACACGACATAATTCAAACTGACATTACTAATGATGGTATGCATTATTTACGATCACCAAGTAATCACTTCTTTTTTTTAAAATCTCTTATTGATATTAAAAATTTCCTTAGTCTATCAAATTACAAAATTCCGAGATTTCTCAATGATGTAGTTGGTAAAATGGGTGCAGTATTAAAATTTTTTAAAATAAACAATAATGAACTTGCAATTTTTAATGACTATAACTTTGTTGAACATTCAAAATTGAATGAAGTTATAAAGAGATCAAACACAAAAATCAGAACACCAGATAATATAAATAATTCTGGTTTTCAAAGAGTATCAGAAAATAGATTAACACTTATAATGGACTGCGGAAGTCCAAGTAACGAAAAAACATATGCTGGCTCACTATCATTTGAATTTTCTCATATTGGTGAGAAAATAGTTGTTAATTCTGGTTCCCCATTTGTAAATGATAAAAAATGGCATGAAGCAATGAGATCAACTGCAGCTCACAGTACTATGACAATAGACGACTACAATTCTTCAGACATTTTTTTTGAAAAGGATACTGATACTCGTATTGCTAACGTATGGTCAGAAAAGCTTCAAGATAAAGATTCTTTTTTGATAAATTCTGCTCATTCTGGTTATAACAGTTTGTTTGGTCTCATCCATAATCGAAAAATTCATATCGACTCAAAAAATTTAATAATTAGGGGCCAGGATTATTTTTCTAAATCAACAAAATTTCCAGATAAGATCCCTAAGAAACTTTTTCTGAGATTTCACATTCATCCAGACATTAAATCTAACGTAACTGTAAGTAAAAAAAAAGTTCTCTTGAAATTAAAAAATAATATTGCATGGGAATTCATATGTTCTGAAGCAAAAATTGAATTAAGAGACGGGATATATCTTGGAACTAAAAAAAAAATCGATAATAATTACATTGAAATCTGCGAGAGATTATTACCTGGAAAAAAAATCAAATGGGCTTTTAGATTGATTAGGTAACTATCACAAAGACCAATAATTAGTTATATTTTTTTTTCTCAATTTACCCTTTATGTCAAAAAGAAAACCACCTTCTTTTAATAGTGGTAAAAAGTCCTTATGAAATTTATTTATTATTGAAGCATGAGGAACAGACAAAATGATTGCATCAAATTTCATTGGTTTCTTAAAATTATTCAAGGATTTAAAAGATTTAAATTTATCGATAAATGGGTCAAAAAATTTGACATCTAAATCTTTTTTTTTTAAAAAATTCATAAGTTTTATACTCTTTGAATTTCTTAAATCAGGAACATCCTCTTTAAATGTGATACCTAAGAATAAACATTTGGCTTTTTTGGAAAGTTTTTTAACAATCAGCTTACCAATAAATTCAACCATTTTGTCATTTGTGTCTCTTCCAGATAAGATGACTTGTGGGTTTATATTCAATTTTTTGGCTTTTTCAGCAAGATAATATGGATCAACTCCGATGCAATGGCCACCTACAAGACCAGGTTCAAAGTTTAAAAAATTCCATTTCGTGAGTGATGCCTCTAACACGTCGTAAGTGCTAATATTTAGTTTACTACAAATTTTTGCAACCTCATTAATGAAAGCTATATTTATATCTCTTTGAGCATTCTCTATCACTTTTGAAGCTTCAGCAACCTTGATACTTTTAGCCAAAAAAACTTGCCCTTTAGTCAGTTTGGAATATACCTCAATTAAGTCCTTTTCAACTTTTCTATTTTGTGCTGAAACCACTTTGTTAATTTTATCAATTGTATGTATTTTATCTCCAGGGTTAACCCTTTCTGGTGAATAACCAAGGAAGAAATCTTCACCCGACTTGAGACCTTTTTTATTCTTTTCAAGAATATTACCGCAAATATCTTCTGTAGCACCTGGATATACAGTACTCTCAAAAACCACAATATCTCCTGGCTTTAGAAAATCCTTAATAATTTCACACACACCTTTAAGAGAAGAAAAATCTGGTTTATTTTTTTTATCAATTGGTGTTGGGACTGTGGCAATAAAAAAATTGCAATCTCGAAGATCTTTTTTATTGGATGTAATTGAAAGTAAGGTTCTTTGTTGTTTCTTTAAAATTGCATTATCAACTTCAAGTGTTTTATCAATACCTTTTCTAAGCTCATTAATTCTGTTAATATCAATATCAAAACCTTTAACGTTAAAATTATAAGATAAATTGACTGCAAGTGGAAGACCAACATATCCCAAACCTAAAACTGCAATTCTCTTTTCTTTCATAAACTCACTTTGATAAATTAGAATTCAAATATGACTAATTATTTTATTCCACTCATACTATATTTTTTTTGTATTTACGCATTAAAAAAAATAATACCTCTTCTGCAAAAGAATTCTCTAATAGATAGACCTTCAATGAGAGGAAACCATAATAGTGATATTCCAAAAGGAGCAGGCATTGTTGTAATTCCAATCATTCTAATATCAATTATGTTAATCTTATCAATTAACGGCTCTATCAATTTTAAATGGACTGCTTTTTTAACTTGCACATTAATCTTATGCATAATTTCTCTTATTGATGATATTAAAAACTTACCTATCACCTTTCGACTTTTAGTTCATAGTTTCTGTGTTCTTTTTTGTATTTTTTTTTTTAAAGAAGACTTAATTAATATTCTTATTAATAGCCAGATTCAAATTATATCTGGACAAAATATTTATATACTTTTTTATATTTCAGCACTCTTTTTAGCATTATTTTGGCTATGGATAATAAACCTATTTAATTTCATGGATGGTATGGATGGAATAACATCTTTTCAAATGATTTTTTTTGCATTTATTCTAAATATTTTATCACTTTTCAATTTTATGCATAGTGACTACCAGTTTATTAGTCTAATAATTCTTTCAGTTTTTTTGGCTTTTTATAGATTTAATAAATATCCAGCCAAACTGTTTCTAGGTGATTGTGGTTCTATTCCTGCAGGATTTATAGTTGGTTTCATATTAATAGATTCAATAATATCAAACATGGAGTTCCTTCCCCTTTTAATAATCCTTCTTTACTATATAACAGACACTTCTTTGACATTAATTATACGATTTTTTAAAAAAAAAAACATCTTTGAAGCTCATAGTGATCATTTTTATCAAAAATTTATTCGTAGTGGAAAGACCCATTCAGAAACACTTAAAAAAATTATTCTTTTATGGATTTTATTGACATTTTTATCTTTTTCTTCCATAAAATTTCCAATTTCATCTCTTATATTTGGATTACTTTTGACATTAATGTTATTAATTTACTTCAAAAAAAAGTTTAGATTATGAGCAGAAAAATTTTATTTACAGTTCTACACGATTTAAGCATTTTATGTATTTCTTTTTTTGTTGCACTTATTCTTAGACTTGATTTTGATAAAGCAATCGAGTTAATGTCTTCATTATGGTACTTTTGTTTGGTTTATGCATTTATCAATATTTCAATATTACATTATCTCGGTCTCTATCATGGAATATGGCGTTATGCATCTTTACATGAAATAATTTCAATTTTTAAAAGTATTACCGTTTCTACACTCATTATTATTTTCTGTTTTTTTTTAATATTCAGGTTAGAAAGCATCCCAAGATCTTTTCCTGTTCTTCTTTTCATAGTTTCACTTCTGGGAATAACAGGGCCTAGAATATTTTATCGGTTTATTAAGGATAAACTAACAAAAAAATTACATAAAAGAATACCTGTAATAATTGTAGGAGATGGAAATAGTGTAGAAAGCTTTATTAGACTCACTAAAAATGAAAAAAGCTCTCCTTACAATGTTGTTGCAATTATGGGAAAAAAGACCAAAGAGATAGGCAGAAGAATTCATAATATTCCAATTATTGCATCAATCAATGATGATATATCTATTGAAAAAATTTTAAAAAAAAATAGCACGCAAAAATTTTTACCAAGAAGAATAATAATTACTGATCAGTCTCTGGGTGCCCAATCAATCGAGAAACTTTATGTTTTTTCAAAAAAACAAGGTCTTGCTCTTGGTGTTCTTCCAAAAGTATCAAATTTTTCTCTAAACGCTCAAGATAAGTTTGCAACTAATCCAATTGCAATTGAGGACGTCCTTGGAAGAAAACAAAGAGTACATAATCCTGATTTATTAAAAGAAATTGCAGGTAAATCTATAATAATAACTGGAGCAGGTGGAAGTATTGGGAGTGAAGTTTGCCATCAATTATCAGCATTGAGCCCAAAGAAATTAATATTAATTGAAGAAAATGAATATGCTCTTTACAAAGTTTCAAAAAATTTAACTGGGAAATTTATTCCTCATATTACAGATATCAGAGATACTAAAAAAATGGAATTCCTAATAAAAAAGTACAAGCCAGATATAATTTTTCACGCGGCAGCATTAAAACATATAACTTTTGTTGAAGACGATCCAATTGAAGCGATAAAAACCAATTTTTTTGCAACTGTAAAATTATGTCATCTTTGTAAAACTAATAACGTTTCAAAGTTTGTATTTATTTCGACGGATAAGGCTGTTAATCCAAGCAACATAATGGGTGCTTCAAAAAGACTATGCGAAAAATATATTCAAAACTTTTCCTTATCTTCATCCGACACAAAATTTTCAATTGTAAGGTTTGGTAATGTTCTTGGTTCAACTGGTTCAGTCGTCCCACTTTTTGAGGATCAAATAAAAAAAGGTGGTCCTATCACAATAACCGACCCCAAAGTTCAAAGATACTTTATGACAATACGTGAGGCTGTTGAACTGGTTTTAATATCATCACAAATAAAGAATACTAAGAATGGTGAAATTTTTATTCTGGAAATGGGTGATCCTGTTTTTATTAAAGATTTAGCAGATAGAATGATTCTCTTGTCAGGAAAAAATAATAAAAATATAAAGATTGAATATACAGGTATTAGAAAAGGCGAAAAAATTAGTGAGGAACTTTTCTTTAAAGAAGAGAAAGTTAAAAAAACTAAAATTGATGGAATTTTGTCTACTACTGACAGAATTTTTAAAGTATCATTTAAAGATTATGATAAGTTGATTTCGTTAATTGAAAAGAATAAGTTTCAAGAATCTATTAATTTATTCACAAAACTACTTCCGGAAATGCAGAAAAATGTCAAAAATTAAAATTTGTAGAGCATTAGTATCCGTTTCTGATAAGCGAAATTTAGAACAATTAGCTGAATATTTTTACAAAAATAAAATAGAAGTTCTTAGTAGCGGAGGGACATATAAACATCTGAAAAAATTAAACCCTCTGCTCAAATTAAATAAAATTGAAAAACATACTAACTCTAAAGAAATTTTAGATGGAAGAGTTAAAACTTTACACCCGAAAATACATAGTGCAATCCTGTCAAAAAATAATAAGAAGCATTTATCTCAAATAAAAGCACTAAATATAAGCCCAATTGAATTAGTTGTTGTTAATCTCTATCCCTTTGAAGATGTTTATCAAAAAAAAGGTATCAAACATCAGGAATGTATTGAAAATATTGATGTTGGAGGCCCTACATTAATCAGAGGTTCTGCCAAAAATTATCAAAATGTATCCATTTTAACTTCTCCAGACCAATATGAACCATTCATTAAAGAAGCAGAATCCAATAAAAATCATATAAATTTAGATTATAGGAAAAAGCTAGCAAAATTAGGTTTTCAATACACAGCTTACTATGATTCACTCATAGCTAGTTGGATGTCAAAAGAAACTGATCTTCTGGTAAATCAAAAAACCTCAATCCCTTTAAGAAAAATACAAGACTTAAGGTATGGGGAAAACCCACATCAAAAAGCATCTGCCTATAACTTTGGTAATAATAGCATTGAAAAGATTTCAGGAAAAGATTTGTCCTATAACAATATTTTCGATATGGAAATAGCATTAGAACTTTCAACACAATTTTCTGTTACAAATTGTACAATAGTTAAGCATGCAAATCCATGTGGTGTTTCTCTAGATAATAATCAACAACAAGCTTATAAGAATGCACTTAAATGTGATCCTGTTAGTGCTTTTGGTGGAATTATAGCATTTAATAAAAAACTAGAGACTAAAACTGCAAAAGAAATTATTAAATTATTTACTGAAGTAGTTATTGCTCCGTCATTTGACAAAACTGCGCTAGATATTCTCTCTACAAAAAAGAATATAATTATTATTAAATATAAAAATTCTAAAAAAAATCCTATATCACTAAGATCATCCGGTAATTTTATATTAATTCAGGAAAAAGATAATAAAAAAATTACAAAAAAAGAATTATCAACAAAAACAATTACAAAAGCCTCTGAAAAACAAATCAATAACTTACTATTTGCATTTACTGTAGCAAAGTTTGTTAATTCTAATGCTATTGTCTTAGCTAATAATCTATCAACTGTTGGAATTGGTGTAGGTCAAACAAACCGTGTTGACTCTGCAAAACAGGCTATTTTCAAAATGAATAATAATTTTAATAAAGTTAATCCTGTTTTAGCTTCTGATGGATTCTTTCCCTTTCCTGATATTATAGAAATTTGTGCAAAATCAAATATTTCAGCTATTATCCAACCTGGGGGTTCACTTAATGACAAACTGGTTATTAAAGCCGCAGAAAAGAATAAAATTCCATTAATTTTTACTGGATATAGACATTTTAAACATTAATTTTTTTTGCAGCAAAAGGTATCAAAGAGATTAAAAAAAAAGCGGGAATCACAAGAAGACCTGAGCGTATGTCATCAAAAATTTCTATTATTAGCCCTACTAAAAAAGGACCTAGAATAGCGGAAATATTTCCAAACATAGAGTAAGTGCAGAATGCTGACAATTGATTCTTTTGTTTAAAACTTTTAACCATAACACTTCTACTAGCAGCCTGAATAGGGCCAATAAAAAAACCAATCATTAATGAAATTATCCAAAAAAATAAATATGAATGTAAAAAAAATAAAATAAGCGTCATGACTAAAAGTCCAATTATACAAATTAGTACAGTTATCTCGGAACCAATCTTATCTTCTAAATTCCCTAAAAATATACAACCAATAATTCCTGACAAATTAATAAAAACCCCAAGAATTAAAATCTCTTTTTCTGATAAACCAAATAAAAATGCGGCAAACATACTTGCAAATGCAAAAATACATATTACTGCATTATTAAAGAAGAAATAACTAAAGAAAAAGCATTTGATACTTTTAATTTTTAGATTTTCGAAAAAATCATTCAATTTAGGTATATTGAATGATTCTTTTGAAAAATTTTTAAAGTGCTGTGACCCAAAGATAATTGTCCACAAAGCAACGAACGGTCCAATTAATAAAAAAACTGAAACATCAAAGATCCTGTAATCATTATCATGAGTTATTTGTAATAAGAGCCAAATAATAGCAAGAGAACACAACCCTCCAAAATATCCAAAGGCCCAACCTAAATTTGAAATTAAACCCTCTTTATTTTTCTCAACAATTTTATGAAGTGATAAATTGTAAAAAAAGTTTATTACCTCAAATGAAATCAAAGAGACAACCAAAAAAATTAATGGAATTAGCTCATTTATACCTTGATCAAAAAAATACAAGATACTTGTAGATAGGCATAAAATGTAGAAAAAAACCTTAAAAAATCTTATTTTAAGCTTACTTACCAACAGTCTTCCTTGAATTAATATTACTGAAAACAAAAGAAAGCTTAAAATACTTGCTATTGAAACAGAAAAACCCCAGTTAGTAGTCCCAATCTCCGGTGTTATTGCAACTTTATTTGCGTAAAATGCACCATAAAAAAAAGTAATTATTAATGTTGGGTAGCTAGAAATTGCAAAGTCAAAAAAACACCAACCCCTAATTTTTTTTTTTTTTAATTCATTAAACATTCTTAATATTAGTATCTCAAAAAAAACAAAAAGAATGTAAAAATCTTTTTTTATTTATGTGAGGCATAAAAGATGGGTACTTCATTATCTGCTAAATGCGATATTTTATTATTATTCTTTAAATAATTAATATAATATTTGATTATATACGAGATTTTTAATCACAATGACCACTTTGAAGAACACATGGATTAACACTAATAGTTTGATCTGGTGTAGAAAGTGAAAACCTTTCAGACACAGCAGGTACTGATTTATGCGATGTTCTCGATGGTAGTAGTTTTCTATTCCTACCATTCTTCATTGAAGAATTCAAAATTCTTAAAACGCCTGCTTTAGAAAACTTTGGAGGAAAAGGTGAAAGTATCCTAAATAAGAAACTTCCACCAGAGAAAGTATAGTTTGAAGTAGATCCCGAACCATTACTCATAACCAAAGTATATAAATTAAAATCATGAGGTCCTACTTGCATAACTGGAATAGTCCCAGTTCCAGATAAATTTAATGTTTCAGAACTAGCTAAATTACTAAAACTTAGTTCTGATGCATTAATATCTGTTGACCCCCCTAGAAAACGACTTCCGATTAAACTAACAGGACGTTTTGTAACTGTCAGGCTTGCATTTCCTAGGATATAATTAGGATGAGCAGATCTAAGTGAACCAATTGTAACACCTTTAGAACCAGGCGTAGATGAAGTAATTGAACCAGACCCAGATAGAGTAATCGTATCACTACCGACAGAATTACTAAAGGTTGAAAAGTCATTTGCCCTGGCTATTGTTGTTCCATCATAGTGCCTTGAACCACTTGCATTAACTGTTCTTGCAGAAACATCAACTGTATGCACCCCACTAGATAATGTATAGTTTGATGATTGTGCGCCAGATAAGCTTAACGTACCCACTGATACAGGTTTATCAATTCCAACACCAGTTGTTGAAATTGAACCAGTCCCACTAACTGAAAGTGAATGGCTAAGTACAGTGTTAGTAATTCCATTGGTTTTTAAATTAGTTGCTAAAATATTTGTGCTAGCATCATATATTTTTTCAAAATCTGTATTAACAGACCTTTTAGTTACGCTTAATGTAATAGAACCAATTGTATAATTAGAAGCATTACCACTCCCACTAGCCAGTGCTAATGTCCCAGTAGTAACTGTTTTATTATTAGAAACATTTGCACTGGCTATACTTCCTGAACCAGTAACAGTTAGAATCTCACTGCCTACACCAGTTGTAATGACAAGGTCTGAACCACTAACCGTTGTTGTTCCATCATAAACTCTCGAACCTGATATATTAACCTGTCTAGAATTTACATCAAACGTACCAGAAGAAAGTGAATAATTTGAGGCTGAACCTGTTCCATCAGCTAACGTTAAAGTACCTAACGTGACCGTTTTACTTGAACCAGCAATAGCAGTTGCAACTGTTCCAGAACCAGTGATTGATAATGTTTGTCCTCCTGCTCTGTTAGTAAATACACTTATGTCAGAGCTATTTACAGTTGTTGTTGAATCATAAAACCTTGATCCACTAATTGTTACTGGTCTTTGAGTAACAGTCATTTGATAGGCCCCGCCAACCAATGAATAGTTTGTTGCTACACCCGCAGTACCACCTGATCCGTTCCCCAGTGTCAAACCTGAAGTATTAATTGTTTTGTTAGTTCCTACGTCAGCTCCTGCAGACAATGTTCCATTTCCAGTTAATGTAAGTGTTTGTCCACCCACTGTTCCAGAAATTGTAAGAGCACTCGATGCAGCTGTCGCTGATGCATCATAAACTTTAGACCCACTTAAAGAAATAGGTTTGGCATTTATATCCAAGGTAGCCGAGGATAACAAATAGTTTGATGCAACTCCTGTATTATCTGTTAATGATAATGTCCCTAAGGTAACTGATTGTTGACCTGATGCTACATTTTCTGAGGATACAGAGCCTGAACCTGACAGTGACAAAGTTTCAGAACCGACTAAGCTATTAAATGTTACTGAAAGGTTAGTAGCATCAACATTCTTAGTATTATCAAAAAGTCTGCTTGTTGTTAATGTTACCGGACGGGCAGTTACATTAAAAGTTCCACTACTCAAGCTGTAGTTACTTGCAACACCAGTTCCATTTCCTAATGTCAATCCAGAAAGGTTTATTGTTTTACCAGACCCCACACTTTGGGATTCAAGAAATGAGGTATTACCAGAAACTGCAAGAGTTTGCCCTCCAGCTGTATTATTAAATGTTGTTATATTTCCTGCGCTTACCGTTTGTGCACCATCATAAACTTTAGTACCTGATATTGTTATAGGTCTCTGTGTAATGGTATAAGTTCCTTCGTTGATCGTATAATTATTACTCAGCCCTCCATTTGAACCATTCGTAAGAGCTATATTAGTCGACCCAGAGTTTAACTGATTAGCACTGGCTAGATATGTTCCAACATTACTAGAGTTTGTAACTACCTCACCACTTAGGCTTAAAGTTTCTGAACCAACTAGGCCTGATGTAACTGATATGATTGAGTTATTTAG
>MDTB01177161.1_pt1 | contig 13426 bp, 10 predicted proteins | sample 811161 | NCBI WGS metagenome assembly MDTB01 (sample SAMN05326650, study PRJNA326480) | marine metagenome | isolation source: seawater | place: Mediterranean Sea | collected 2009
ATTTTAATCATTGGTTTTTCAAACACATCGTAAATTTTGTCTAGCTTCTCCTCAGATACTCTTTCAGATAAAATTTCGTACAATCTTAACGTAATATCCGCATCTTCTGCCGCATATGCAGTAGCTGATTTAAGATCCACTTCAGAAAAATTTAATTGTTTTTTTCCAGTTCCAACTATTTCTTTGTAGGAGATAGTTTTATGTCCAAGATGCAATTCGGATAAAGTATCCATATTATGCCTATTATTACCAGCATCTAATGTATACGAAAGCAACATCGTATCTTCAATGGGACTCAATTCAATATCGTGATTTTTAAATACAATAAAATCATATTTTATATTTTGACCAACTTTTTTAATACTTGCGTCTTCTAAAATTGGTTTGAGTTTTTTTAAAACTAAATTTTTTTTTAATTCTGTTGTTTCTTTATGACCTACTGGAATATAAAAAGCCTCGTTGGCTTCATAACACACTGATACACCAACTAGATCTGCTTCTTGTGGATTCAATGATGAGGTTTCAGTATCAACTGCAATAATTAATTTTTCATTTAATTTTTTTATTAATTCATCTAATTGATGCTCCTTTGAAATAGTTTTGTAAGACTTTGTTTTTGTCATATTTTTTTTTATCGGACTTTTTTCCTTAAAATCTTTGTTTCCTGACTCTCCATAAAAACTTATTGCCTGACTTAGTAATCGGTTAAACTCCATCTCTCTTAAAAATTCGTACAATTTATCTTTTTTAATATCTTTAATAAGAAATTCACTTGGATCATTCTTTATTGGTACGTCATTTTTCAAGGTTACAAGTTTTTTGCTAAGCATTGCTTTATCCTTGTTGGATAGAAGAGTTTCTCTTCTTTTATTTTGTGGGATTTCGGATGCCTTTTTTAATAAATTTTCAAGGTTCTTATATTTATTAATCAACTCTGCTGCAGTTTTTATTCCTATGCCTGGCACTCCTGGAACATTATCTGAACTATCTCCTGCAAGTGACTGAACATCGATAACTTGAATTGGTTTTACACCAAATTTTTCTAGTACTTCTTTTTCACCAATAACTTTACTTTTCATCGGATCAAAAAGTCTAATTTTGTTCGAAACTAATTGCATTAAATCTTTGTCTGAGGATATTACAGTTACTTTTGCTCCTGCTTCTGTAATTTTTTTTGCATATGTCGCTATAAGATCATCAGCTTCATAATTTAAAAGTTCTACTGACGGTAAATTAAACGCTTCAACAGATTTTCTAATGTATTCAAATTGAGGAATTAAATCATCAGGTGCTTCAGCTCTATTAGCTTTATATTCGCTATAAATTTCATTTCTGAAATTTTTTCTTGCTGAGTCAAATATTACTGCAAAATGAGTAGGCTTCTGGCTTGAGTCGTCTGATCTTGCGTCTTCTAAAAGTTTAAATAGCATTGAGCAAAAACCACTAACTGCTCCTGTAGGTAAGCCATCGCTCTTTCTTGATAAAGGTGGTAAAGCATAATAAGCTCTGAATATATAGCCCGATCCATCTATTAAATAAAAATGATCTGTTTTTTTTAATGAACTCATATATATATATTACATTGAATTCTTTCCTAAACTTAAAAAAACTATGTATAAAAATGCTTTAACTGTTGAAAATCTTACAAAGGTTTTCTTAGACTCTAAAACAAAAAAGGAAAACAAGGCACTCTCAAATTTGAGTTTTGAAGTAAAACAAGGTGAAGTATTTGGATTGCTTGGTCCTAATGGTGCTGGCAAAACAACTTTTCTTAGTATTTTGGGTGGAACTGTTACTAAAACTAGTGGAAGTGTAAATGTTTGGGGATTCAATTTGGATAAAAATCCTCGTCAAGTTAAGGCATCACTAGGGATAGTTCCTCAAGAAATAAATCTAGATGCATTTTTTAGTCCAAGACAGTTGCTTGAACTTCAGGCTGGCTTGTATGGTGTGGCAAAAAAAGACAGGGTAACTGACCTTATCCTTAAAATGGTTGCGTTAGAAGACAAGGCTAATGCATATTCTAGAAGTCTTTCTGGCGGTATGAAAAGAAGGTTATTAATTGCAAAAGCAATGGTTCATCAACCACCTGTTTTGATTTTAGATGAGCCAACAGCTGGTGTGGATGTGGAACTCAGAAATAATCTTTGGGATAATGTTAAAGAGCTCAATAAAGAAGGTGTTACGATAATTTTAACTACGCATTATCTTTTAGAGGCGCAAGAAATGTGTGATCGTATTGCAATAATTGATAAAGGAAATTTGGTAGCATTAGACACGACAAAAAAACTTTTAGAGAGAATTCAAACTAAGAAAATAAGCTTTAAAGTAGAAGAATTAGACATTAATCAATCATTATCCATGAAAGACATTCAATTTAAAATTATTTCAAAAAATTCTATTACCGCCTCATATGATAAAGCTTCTATTAATTTCGTTGAGATAGTTAATTATTTTAATCAAAACAACATTAAAATTAAGGATATTTCTACTGATGATGGCGATTTAGAAGATGTTTTTGTACAATTAACAAAGCACTAGATTTTAATGAAAAAAAAGTTAAATTGAATATATGGAATTAGTTAAAAGCTTAAAACAAACAAAACTGTTCAAATATCTATTGCTTGCCTTATTAGGTAGTATTGCTCTAGCAATCTCATCGAAAATTAAGATTCCTTTCTATCCAGTTCCAATGACAATGCAGACTTTAGTGGTGCTTGTAATTGGAATTGCTTATGGTTGGAAGCTAGGGCTATTGACAGTATCTTTATATTTATTGGAAGGAATAATTGGTTTACCTGTTTTCTCTGGTACACCAGAAAAGGGTATTGGATTAATTTATTTTACTGGACCTACAATGGGATATCTTATGGGTTTCCTGATAGCAGTATACATTTCTGGAAAATTTAATTACGACAATAATATAATTAAAACTTTTTCAAAACTTTTATTTGCAACAAGTTTCATCTATTTATTAGGTATAGCTTGGTTAGGAGGATTAATAGGTTGGGATAAGCCAATTTTTAAATTAGGGGCGCAGCCTTTTTTGTTGGCTGAACTATTTAAAATACTAATTATTACACTAGCAATAAAACATATTAGAAAAATTAAAAAATTGATTTAATTCTACCTGGGAGATCTTTTTGAAAGAATTCTTTGCAAGGTTCTTCTATGCATTTTAAGTCTTCTTGCAGTTTCAGAAACATTTCTATTACATAGTTCGAACACTCTATGAATGTGCTCCCATTTAACTCTATCTGCTGACATAGGATTTTCTGGTGGTTTGGCTTTAGATTCTGGTGAGGCCAACAGTGCCGACTCAACATCATCTGCATCAACAGGCTTTGCAATATAATCAATTGCTCCAGCTTTGACAGCCGCAACGGCTGTGGGTAAATTCCCGTATCCCGTTAACATTACTATTCTGGTTTCTTTTTTGATTACGGCTAACTCCTTTATAACATCAAGGCCATTTCCATCCTCTAGTCTGAGATCCACGCAGGCAAAGGCTGGGGGGGTAGTTTTTACGATATTAAGGCCCTCTGCAACTGTTTTAGCCTCTTTTACCTGAAAACCCTTCTTTTCCATAGCTCTGGCAAGTCTGCTTCTTAAAGGATCGTCATCATCCAATATTAGAAGAGTTTTATCTGTAAAATCAGACAATTTTAGTTGCTCGGGAATATTTTTTTGTGCTCTCATTAGCTTCTAATATGGGTATTTTGGACATAATTTCAACAGCTTAAAACGACTTTTTTTTCTTTACATAAACTCAAAAAAACTTTAAACGCAAATTAATCAAGACTTTTTTTACTAAATTTTTTAAAAAGTCTTTGTGTAAACTAACGGGGGACACATGAAATGGGAAAATTTAAAACAGTTAACGAATTAGTTAACTCTCTAAAACCAGATTACCCCGTATATTGTATACGGACTGAAGAGATTAAAAAATCAGTAAAATTTTTTAAAGAAAACTTTCCAGGTAAAATTCTCTACGCTGTAAAAACTAATCCTAACGAACAGATAATTAAACAGATAATTGCAAACGGTATTAATGAATTTGACGTAGCTTCGTTGAATGAAATTAAACTAATAAATAAACTCTGCCCCGAAGCAAAATTACATTTTATGCACACTATTAAAAGTAAAGAAAGTATAGCTTCTGCTTACAGCGACTTTAAAGTGAGAAGTTTTTCGTTAGATAGTAAAGATGAATTAAAAAAAATTTTAGATGCCACTAATCAAGCAAAGGACTTAGAACTTTTTGTAAGAATTGCAATCTCTAATGAACATGCTGAAATTGATTTATCTAGAAAATTTGGAACAATGCCTTCCGAGGCTTTAGGGCTCGTAAGGTTATGTAAGCAATATTCTAAAAAATTAGGAATAAGTTTTCATGTGGGATCTCAATGTATGCACAAAATTTCTTATTCAAAAGGAATAAAAGAAATAGGAAATATAATTAAAAAAACAAAAATAGTTCCTGATACGATAAATGTTGGTGGCGGTTTCCCTTCAATTTACCCAGATTTAAATCCAGAACCTTTGTCTAATTATATGGCAGAAATTAAAAAAGAACTTAACAATTTAAAACTAAATGAATTCCCCGAAGTTATATGTGAGCCAGGAAGAGCTATTGTTGCTGAAAGCGGCTCTACTATCGTTAAAGTAATTTTAAGAAAAAAAAATAATCTTTACATAAATGATGGAACTTATGGATCGCTTTTTGATGCAGGTGCACCAAACTTTGTTCTTCCCTCTAAAATGATTTCAGAAGGAAGAATTCAATCAAAAAAGCTTACTGCATTTAGTTTTTTTGGACCAACATGTGATGGTTTAGATTATATGAAAGGGCCTTTTTTATTGCCAAACAATATTAAAGAAGGTGATTATATAGAGCTAGGTCAACTAGGAGCTTATAGTTTAACATTTAGAACTAATTTCAATGGATTTTATTCAAATGAAATACATGAATTATGTGACAAACCAATTATGTCCATGTACGATGATCTTGATAAAAAAGTTGGATCATTAGTAGCTTGATGGAGAAAAAAAATAGTTCAAAAATAGGACATAATAAAAGATCCATTCTTAACTCTCCAGTCGAGCATATCGATATTAAATCATTTGATGCACGTAAAATTATTGAAGGTATGGGTAAAATGTCATTTACCTCAAGAGATACAGCTAGAGCAGCAAGAATTTATAATGAAATGTTGGCTGATAAAGATTGTTCAATATTTTTAACTTTAGCTGGTTCTACTTCCGCAGGTGGTTGTATGGATCTTTATACAGATTTGGTTAAACATAATATGATAGATGCTATTGTGGCTACGGGCGCATCCATAATTGATATGGATTTCTTTGAGGCATTGGGTTTTAAACACTATCAAGGGTCTCAATTTGAAGATGATACAAAACTTCGTAAAAACTATATTGATAGAATTTACGACACATATATTGATGAAGAAGAATTACAGGCATGTGATCAAACAATATGTGATGTAGCTAACTCACTTAACCCAAAAGCCTACACTTCAAGAGAGTTTATTAGAGAATTAGGAAAATTTTTAAAAACAAATTCAAAAAAGAAAGGTTCATTGATAGAAACTGCGTATGATAATAATGTTCCAATTTTTTGCCCTGCATTTACTGATAGCTCTGCAGGTTTTGGCTTGGTGATGCATCAAGAACAGAAACCAGATAAACATATAACTATTGACGCAATAAGAGAATTTAGAGAATTAACAGAAATTAAATTGCAGTCTAAACAATCGGGATTATTGATGATTGGTGGAGGTGTACCAAAAAATTTTATTCAAGACACTGTTGTTTGTGCCGAACTCCTAGGAAAAAAAGTAGATATGCATAAATATGCAATACAAATTACCGTTGCAGACACTCGTGATGGAGCATGCAGCAGTTCTACTCTAAAGGAGGCAAGCTCTTGGGGTAAAGTTGATATTACTAAAGAGCAAATGGTCTTCGCAGAAGCGACTAGTGTATTACCTTTAATCGCAAGTGACGCCTACCATCGCGAAAATTGGAAAAAAAGAGAAAAAAGAAATTTCTCTAATATTTTTAAATCATAAATGAAATACCTTAGTCCAAAAAAAGGTTTCTTAGGTATAGACGCAGAGCAACAAATAGCCCCTCAAGTAATCGTAGTTCCATTTGGTCTTGAAAAAACAGTAAGCTATGGTGGAGGAACAAAAAATGGACCAAGAGAAATTATTAAAGCATCTCATCAGGTAGAATTGTTCGATGAAGAACTGAATAAAGAACCTTATAAAACAATTGGGATAAAAACATTAAAACCTTTCTTAATAAAGAATAAAATAGAAATTGCTCTAAACCAATTATCTAAGATAAATGAAAATATTATTTCTAATGGAAAATTCCCTTTAGTTTTCGGCGGAGAACACTCTATTACACCAGGTTCGATCAAACCTTTTACTAAAAAGTACGATGAAATAACACTCTTACATTTTGATGCTCATGCTGATTTAAGAGAAAGCTATCAAGGTGAAAAGTTTTCTCATGCTTCAGCTATAAAAAGATGCCTAGATCATAGAAATTTAAAAGTAGTTTCATTTGGTATTAGAAATTTATCTAAAGAAGAAATGAATTTTTATAATAACAATAGAAACAGGATTGAAATTTTTTGGGGAAAAGATAAGAAAACATGGAATTTATCTCTACTAAATAAATTTTTTAAAAATAAAAATGTTTATATTACTTTTGATGTAGATGGATTTGATGCAAGCATAATGCCTGCAACTGGAACACCTGAGCCTGGTGGCATGCTTTGGGAAGATGTTTTGCCTATTATTAAAAAGGTTTGCCAAATTTCAAATATAGTTGGTGCTGATATCAACGAGCTCGCGCCAATTAAAAATTTTGACTCGTATAATTTTCTTGTTGCTAAATTAGCTTATAAAATTCTTGCTTATACATTTGAATTTAAGAATTAAGTAAAACTACTTAAGTTCCAAGTTAAAATTACTAATGCTCCTCCTAGATCACTATTTTTTCTAAATAATAATTTAGCACCTTGTTTTTCTAATAAAGTTTTGCCTAAAAAGGTTCCAAGACCGAGACCTGCATTAAGACTCAATTCTTTTGATTTAGATTTTATATAAGGTTCACCAATTTTTTCAAAAATGTCTTCAGGTATGCCTGGGCCATCATCATTAATTTTTATTTCGATTATTTTTTGATTACTTTTTAGGTGAATATTAACTCTACTTTTAGAGAATTTTATAGCATTTCCTATAAAATTTCTTAGGCCATAAATTATTTCGGGTGTTCTTTGAATTACAATTTTATTTTTATCATTATCAACTTGAAGAACTATCTTTTTGGATGAAGTTTCTTTAAATGAAATAATAATCTCATCTAGCAAATCTTCAAATTTTATTGAACTTAAAAAAATATCTTCTTTCATCTGTTTTTTTGATATTTGTTTTAAGATATCGCTACATCTTTTTGATTGACTAATTAGTAAATCTATATCTTTTGAAAACTCTTTATTATCACCAGCTTCTTTTTTTAATTCTTTAGCCACAACACTAATAGTAGCTAAAGGCGTTCCTAAAGAGTGTGCTGCAGCTGCAGCTTGTCCTCCCAGTGACTCTAGCTCGTATTCTTTTGCTATTACTTCTTGTAGTTTATTTAATGCCTCTGATCTTTTTTTTGTTTCACCTGCAAACCGAATTCCAAAATAACTTAAGAAAATTAAACCAATTAAAATTGCGATAAATATTCCTTGTTTATAAAAATAAGGAACATCAAAAATATTTGAGTCTATTCCTGGTAATGGAAGATTTACAAACAAAAGAAGAAATAAAAGAAAAGATGTAATTATTCCCAATATGATTGTTGTTCCCATGCTTAGAAAAGTTGATGAAACTATGGTTGGTATAATTAATAAAAATGAAAATGGATTTAATATACCTCCAGTCAAATATAAAAGAGCACTTAATTGAAACAAATCATATAAAAGAAAAAATGAAGCATATGTATCTTTTAGTTGACTTACCTTAATCTTAAATTGAAGAAATAAATTAGTAATTAGGCCGGCAAATATAATTGCGTAACTCTCTTTTAAGGGAAATTTAAGTTCAAGTTGAAAATAAACTATGTTAATCGCAATAAATTGGCCAAAAATAGCAATATATCGAAGTATAGTTAATGTGCCTTTATCTAAATTAAGATTCTCTTTTGTTCTAAAGAGAGTTGAAAAATTCATTGAGCCGCTAGATATCTAAATTAACTACATTTAATGCATTGTTTGTAATAAAATCTTTTCTTGGGGCGACTTCATCGCCCATTAGCACTTTAATCATTTTCTGATCTTCTTTTGATTTATCTTTAGTTCCTTTAGAATACTGAACTCTAAGCATAGTTCTATTATCCGGATTCAATGTTGTTTCCCACAATTCTTCCGGATTCATTTCTCCTAAACCTTTAAAACGTTGAATAGATAGTTTTTCTCTTTGTTCTTGCAAAAGTTTTTTAAATTCAGATGAATTTTTTTTAATTTTTTTATCAAATTTGCCTGTATTAAAAATGTACTCCTCAAGTTCTTTCTCATCTTTTATATAAACGCTTTTATTCGCTTTTGTAACTTTAAATAATGGTGGTTGCGCAAGATATATATGCCCATTCTCAATTAATTGATTAAATGGATAATTGTTAAAAAAAGTTAGTAAAAGAGTTCTAATATGAGAGCCGTCGACATCAGCGTCTGTCATAATTACAATTTTATCGTATCTTAAATTTTCAATATTAAAATCTTTCGAGCCAGTTCCTAAAGCATTTATTAGTGTTACTATTTCGTTTGAGGACATCATTTTAGATAAGGCTTTAGTCGACTGATCTTCACCGTTTGTTTTTCCATTTACGAAAGTATTTAATATTTTTCCTCTAAGAGGTAGCACGGCCTGATATTCTCTTACTCTTCCTTGTTTGGCTGAACCACCGGCTGAATCTCCTTCTACTATAAACAATTCAGTTCCTTCCCTTTTTTGTATTTGACAATCTGAAAGTTTTCCAGGTAAGCCAGATAACTCAAAAGTTCCTTTACGTCTTACACTATCTCTTGCCTTCCGAGCAACATCTCTTGCCATTGCTGCTTGGGTGATTTTTTCTAGAACTGTCCTAGCGATTGAAGGGTTTTGGTCAAACCAGGTTGAAACTTTTTCACTAATTATATGTTCAACAATGTTTCTAATTTCAGAAGAAACAAGTTTATCTTTAGTTTGAGAAGAAAATTTAGGATCTGGCATCTTAATTGACAAAACAGCTGTTAAGCCTTCTTTGATATCTTCACCAGATAATGTAATCTTATTTTTTTTGTTATTTTTGTCAGCAGTATACTTATTAATAACTCGTGTTAGTGCACTTCTAAAACCAAGCAAGTGCGTTCCACCATCTTTTTGTGGAATATTATTAGTGAATGGCAAAACCTCCTCGGAATATCCAGCATTCCATTCAAAGGAACACTCTACTACAATATTATTTTTCGTAGCAGTTACATAAACAGGCTTTTTAAATACCTCTTTTTCATTTTTATTGATTAAGATTGGTTTTTTATTATTGATATGTTTTACAAATTCGAGGATACCTCCATCATATTTATGTACAAATTCTCTTGATTTTTTTAAAGTATTATCAATTAGACTAATCGCTATACCTTTATTTAAAAAAGCTAATTCTCTTATTCTTTTTTCAAGTATCTTTGAGCTAAATTCAATAGTAGAAAAAATTTCCTTAGATGGTAAAAAAGTAATTCGAGTTCCTTTTTTTTTAGTTGTTCCCTTTTTCTTTAATGATTTGATTGCATTACCATCTTTAAAAGAAATCTCATATTCATTACCATCTCTAAAAATATTTAAATCTAATCTTTCTGACAGAGCATTAACAACCGAAACCCCCACTCCATGCAGTCCTCCGGAGACCTTATAAGAGTCATGATCAAATTTTCCACCAGCATGTAATTGTGTCATGATTACTTCAGCAGCAGACATTTTTTCACCTTTATGCATATCGACTGGAATACCCCTGCCATCATCTTCAACAGTAACAGTTTTATCTGCATTGATTGAAACTTTGATATTTTTGCAATAACCGGCTAAAGCCTCATCTATAGAGTTGTCTACAACTTCAAAAACCATGTGGTGCAAACCGGAGCCGTCATCCGTGTCACCAATGTACATTCCAGGTCTTTTCCTTACAGCATCAAGCCCTTTTAAGACTTTTATAGAATCGGCACCATAAGACGGTTTAATTTTAAGTTCAGAATTTTTAGACATTATTTATATGATTAGAATATCATATCACTTTTTTTTAATAATATAAAATGCCTCATGACCAAAGTGACTTAAAACTATTTGTTACCAACATTTATAGAGCGTAAAATAAAAAAAATTCTCAAAAACAATAAATCTAGATTTTCATTGGCATTATAACATAATAACTATTTTTATCTGAGATGTCCTCTATCAAAACTGGTGAAATAGAATCTTTTAAACTTATTTTTAAATTTTTATCTTCAACTTCAGAAGCAATATCGATTAGATATTTTGAATTAAAACTAATATTTAAATTTTCTGAACTAAATTTTGCATTGATCTTCTCATTTCCCTCGCCAGAGTTAGCGCTATTTACAGAAAGTTGGACATTATCTTTATTAATCAGCATTTTAACTCCTTCTTTTCTATCTAACGATACGGAAGCTACACGCTCGATCGAATTAATAAAATCTTTAGAAGATACAACTAAAGTTTTATCGTTTGTTGTTGGAACAACTTTTTTATAATCGGGAAATTTTCCATCAATTACTTTTGATATCAATTTCATATTACCAATTGTAAATTTTATCTTATTTTCACTTGTTTGCATTGATAATTGATCAGATGCCTCCGTTAGAAGAGAGCATAATTGAAAAACTGTTTTTCTAGGTAAAATTAGAGACGTAAAATCTGTGATTTTATCAATTTCTAAACTGCTTGAAGATAATCGGTGGCTATCTGTAGCTACACCAGTTAAAAAATTTCTATCATTAGCTTCTGTTAAATGAAGAAAGACCCCGTTTAAATAATGTCTGGTATCATCATTTGATATTGATATTCTTGTTTTATTCAAAAGTTTTAAAAACCTTTTGTTGTTTAAAGAAATTTCTTGACCCTCAAATTCATCCACAAAGGATGGGAAATTGTCAGTAGGTAAACAAAGTAGGTTAAAATCGGCATTCTCACTTTTAAGACTAAGTTTATTCTCTGATTTTAATTCAAAATTTAATTCTGAGTTGGAAGAAATTTTTCTTAAAATATCATACAGTATTGCCGCAGAAGTTGTTGTGCTTCCCTCTTTTATAATTTTTACATCACTAATTTCATCGTAGAAAATGATATCAAGATCTGTTGCTACAATTGATAATTTTTTATCCTTAAGTTGTAATAATACATTCGAGAGTATTGGGAGCGTATTTTTTTTCTCAACTACTCCTTGAACAAAGTTTAACGACTTTAATAAAATATCTCTTTTAACAACAAATTGCATTTTGTTACTGTTCTAATAATAAACTTTTAATCTGAGTTATATTTTTTTTCATTTCGTCATCTTGTTCAGATAGTCTAGTAATAGTCTTAACAGCATGTATTACTGTTGTATGATCACGATTTGCAAATCTTCTACCTATTTCTGGCAAAGATCTTGTTGTCATTTTTTTTGAGAGATACATTGCTATTTGTCTCGGTCTGGCAAGTGGTCTGGATCTTCTCTGTGATAGCATTTCACTTAAAGCAATATTAAAATAATTTGATACGACATTTTGAATTTTATCAACTGTTATTACTCTAATCTGATTAAAGACATCTTTTAATATATTTTTACAATCATTTATAGACAGGTTCTTGTTATGCACTCTGCTAAATGCAATTACTCTGTTAAGAACGCCTATAAGTTCCCTAATATTTGTTTTGCTTTCACTGGCGATAAAAGAAATCACTTCCTCGCTTAAATCAATATTTTCCTTGAATTGACTCTGTATCTCCTCAATTTTCTTTTTGATAATTTTTATTTTTAAATCTAAGTCGGGCCCTTCAATATCTACGACTAATCCACCAGCTAACCTTGATTTAATTCTGTCTTGAATTCTATCTAATTTCATTGGAGGCCGATCTGCAGAAATTATAATTTGCGAACCTTTGTCCATAAGACTATTGAATGTGTGAAAAAATTCTTCCTGCAAACTTTCTTTTCCACTGATAAATTGAATGTCATCTATTATAAAAACGGATGATTTTCTAAAAAAATCTTTAAAATTGACCATGTCGTTTTTTTTTATTGATTTGATGAAGTGGTACATAAATCGCTCAGCTGAGATAAACATTACGTTATTATCATTTTGAAGCTCCAATCCAATTGCATTTAGTAGGTGCGTTTTACCTAACCCTACACCCCCACAAATATATAAAGGATTATAGCGAGAAATGTGCTCGCAGACTTTTTTTGAGTAGGAAAGGGCAATATCGTTACTTTTACCTTTTATAAATTTATCGAAATTCAAATTTGGGTTTAATCTATTGTAATTTAAGATTGAATCTTTGATTTCTGTGACTTTGTTTAACTCATTAATTTTAATAAATTCCTGAGATTGCTTGTTTTCTTCAATAATTTTAAATTCTATTCTATTTAAGCTAAGTTTAAAGCTTTTAACTTGTTCAAGAATTTTATCTAAATATCTTGAGACGATCCAATCTCTGAAAAATCTAGTTGGCACTCCAAGAATTAGATAATCGTTATACTCTTTGACTAAAGTAATTTTCTGCAACCAACTATTATAAATTTCACCACCAAAAGTTTTCTTGAATGCGACCTGTATTTCATCCCAATTCAAAGTTTTTTCTTCTTCAGAAATAAAAGCTTTTTGTTTTTTTATATTATTATTTTCCATGTAGATTTTTTTTTAAGAAATTACTTTTAACGACTTTTGCAAATTATTTGCAACTAAGTAGAGGTTGTAATCAAAAATAAAATTACAAGTTGGTTGTACAATAATCGTTCAGATAGAATAAAAAAAAGATTTTCAACTCAATGAATTAAGTTTCTATATTTGGTTAAATGATACTAAATATAGAATCAATTTTTTAAGACAATCAACTTCAAATTGATTATTTAGAAGAAATTTTTTTTGAAATTCTAGAAATTTTTCTTGCAGCAGTGTTTCTACTTATTATACCAGACTTAGCAACCTGCATTAGAATTGATTGAAATTTTGAAAAATATTTCTTTGCTTTTTCCTTCTCTTTTCCTTTAAGGTAAAGATCCATTTGCTTAACAGCAGTCTTATACTTACTTTTTCTTATTCTATTAACTTGGGTTTGTTTTTTTACCCTTCTTACTCTTCTGATTGCTGATTTTG
>MDTB01202047.1_pt1 | contig 13425 bp, 8 predicted proteins | sample 811161 | NCBI WGS metagenome assembly MDTB01 (sample SAMN05326650, study PRJNA326480) | marine metagenome | isolation source: seawater | place: Mediterranean Sea | collected 2009
ACTTTCCTTGTTGGAGGATATGCATCAGTAGCAATAACAATAATGGGATTCATGCCTTTAGTAGCATAGAATTATTATTGTAAATTACTGAAATGCAAATTGAATCTGAATTGGACTAATTATCTTCTGTAGAAGTATTCCACCACTCAATGTCTTGAGGAGTCTCATTATTTTCTAGTGTCGGTTCTTCAAGAATGATAATGGGTATATTCTTGGTTTTTATTACGTTATTTCTTGTAGGTATTAAAATAACTAAACCAATCAAGATACCTACAGAACCACAACATATGAAAGGGATTGAAAGATCTCCCTGTGAAGTTGGTTTTGTATAAGCCTCATAAACGATGTAGAGAGGTAAAATACTGAAAATTATTATGCATATGCCAATGATTTTTTTCAAAAATACAAACACTAAATCTGTATTTCTTACTGTTTTATTTGGTACTGAAATAGTCATAGGCTGAGAAACTGAAATATTTTCAAATGAAGTTGGAATATTATTTTTATTTGTTTTACGTTTCCCTAATTGGATTAAAATCACACCAATAAAAAATTGAAAACAACAACAACATGTTACTGTAGAAGTAATTTCCTCCACATCTTCTGTTAAACGACTATTGGCTGGATCATCGGGATAGTACCAAACTGATACATTAAATGAAGAATTATATTTTTCTAATGTAGTATCTATACAACTAACACTCGATTTAGATATGGTATATTCTACAGGTTGCCCATAATTGCCATAAAAAACCTCTCCATTGACAGTATATGTATAATTTAAAAATGCATAACATCGAAATTCATCACTATAATATTGTCTTCCATTGATTGTATTTTTTATTTCTCTATATTCTTCAAACCATTCAGTTCCTTCTTCTACATGACCATAAACACGATCCATCTCTGGTTGTAAAAACATATTTAATAAACCCATAGTGAATAAACAGATGATGGCCCAAAAAATAATAAATATTAGGAGAAAACCTTCTCTAAAGATTGATGTATGATTACTATCTTGCCTACTATCCAACATATTTGTAACTGTATAAGTTTAATTATTTTATTTTAATATGACCCCTAATATGTATTCAATGAATAAATATTTAATTTAGTTTATTATGCACATACTATAAATGGATGAGAATAAACTATTAGTTACTGATTTAGTTCGTAGATATGACATAGATTGGTTACGTGTTATATTATTTGGCTTACTAATTTGGTTTCATTATGCTATTTTCTCTATTGAACAAATTAACGATGACATGATATTTAATCTTCCACTATATTTTATCATTACAGTAATGCATCAATGGAGACTAGCGGCTTTGTTTATTATTTCGGGGATGGGAACAGCATTCGCTTTTCGAAGAAGAACTTGGAAAAATTACATCAATGAAAGGTTTATCAGGCTTGGTATACCATTATTATTTGGTATTTATATTCTATTTTTTGGGGTTTTTAGTCCGATTAAATCTACAATTCTATTATTCACCATATTTCCAGGTTCTGATGATATGCCATATGGACACCTCTGGTTCATCTATAATTTACTTATTTACTCTATTTTACTAACTCCATTATTTTCTCATGTCAGAAATAATCCTAGTGGCAGAATTGTAATATTTGTGCGTTCTATATTCAATATTCGTTACGGATTAGGAATTTTATTTTTACCACCAATAATACTCAGTATTAATGGTATTTTATTCAAACCATGGGAGTTTGGAGAGGTTGGTATGTGGTGGGAATTTCCGCGTTATTTACTATATTTCTTATTCGGATTTTTAATGATTTCTGCTAAAGAAGACTTCTTCAAAGTTATTGATATAATAAGAATTCCAATTACAATCTTTACTCCCCTTCTAGCTATTATTTGGTTCCTATCAATTGATGAATTTGGAATACCAAATGTAATGGAGGGAGGATGGATGAAAAATTCTCAGTGTATTCTTGAAAGCAGTGCTGGGACTCTTGCATGTTCAGCTTTTTCATTGGAAGCGATACTGGCTGCATTTATTCAGTCATTTCATGCATGGTTCTGGTGTTTATTCATATTCAGTTGGGCATCAAAGCTACTTAATCGGCCCAGTAAATGGTTAGTATACCTCAATGAAGCAGTTTACCCAACCTATATTGTCCATATGCATCTAACGTTTTTGCCAATTGCTATTTTTGGAATTATTGGCCTAAATTATTATCTTGGTTTGACTCTAGGTACAATATTTGTCATGTTTGCAGTAATGTTATGCTTTGAGATTTCTAGACGAGCCGTTTGGGCAAGACCATTATTTGGAATTAAAGGTGGTTTTTCAGAAATTGAGAAATTATTTCCATATAATTTAATTGATGAAACCGCAACTAATGTAATTATTTCTATAATATTTCATCTCTTCACATTAGTCATGATTATTGGTCTATGGACGTTTTACTTGGGAGGATTGAGTATTTCCTGAATTATTAAAATTTTATCCTGAAATAACTAATTTACCATTATTTTTAATAATCTTCTTAATTGAAAACTCCATTCCTAGTGAAAGTAAAACAGCAATAATCTGAAATATGGAGAATACAATATTCCAAGTTAAACTAAATACAAGTCTTGGGAATGGGGGTGCGAATGCCAAAGTTGCAAAACAACCTACTAATTGTAGAGATAGTGCAAGGGCATAAGGGCGTAGTGAAAGATTTCTCTGTTTTAATTTCGATACTATTGCTGTAGAAGATAGTAGTAGTGGCAAGGAAATTAAAAGAGCCATCCATTCCGTAGGTGGATTATCTCTAGCCCCTACATAGCCGCCTTTTACAATAAGTCTACCAGGATCGAGTTCTCTTGGGTGGGGGAGAGCCCATGCCTCTAAGCCATTTACTTGGCCCAACATTGTCCACCAAAGTGTCCATATCACTAATGGTAGAATTGCTGCAGCAATGAATGGTTTAGGATTTTTTAGATTATAGTTTTCTAACGTAATCCATTTCCATTCTGTACGCATTAGAACATCAATTGAAGAGATTATCAAGAGGGTTACAGCTGCTGACCATGCCCCCCAAGTAAGAACTAATAGACCACCTAATGCAGCAATATCGATTTCTTTTGGTAATTTTATATTGAATAATTTATTAGGGACAATATTTACTCGCTGAGAGATTCCTATGATACCCATAATCAATATGGTTAGTAAAGAAATTATATCGATTAAAGAAATTTCAATCCAATTTACAAACAATATTAGTAATAACCAAATTGAAGTAAAAATACCGTCTATTTTGTATTCTTCTGGATTACTAAAATATCTATAAATGGGACCAGTTATTGAAAGAATAAGAATACTAAATATCAAATTCATATTATTATCTGGCCAACCAGATTGAACTAAATGTAAAACCCAGTGTTCCCCAACAAGCCTTTCATGAACTCCCATAATACCTAGTAAGGAAATGGTTCCCAGTGCTAATAAAGAATATTTTTCATGTTTAGTTTGAAAATTATCTCTGGTCTTAAATCTACGATTTATAATAATCCAAGTTAGAGGTATTAAAGTGAACCATAGCCGTATACTACTGAAACTTAGAACCAAAGCAGCTGCTAACCATGGCCACCATTCTGGCATACTACTAATCCATTTATGCTGTTTTTTCTTTGAATTAAAATTCTGGTGTTTATTATTAGTTAATGCCCACCAAACTATCCAAATTGATGAAAAGGCACCTATGAGTCTAGGAAAAATTGTGACATACCCAATAAAGGCATGGCTTAATATCATCACCGTTAAAACAGTTATAAATATTGCAGAAACTCTACGTTCTTCAATAGTTTTTGGTATCCCCATTCCAACTAATAAAATTGCTGAAGCAGCAAGAAGGCTCCATGTACTTGCTGAAATTAATAAATCTATAAATCTGGTAAATTCAGCATCTATTGGTATTTTATCCCATTCAATTATATCGAGATATATGTCATTTGCTGCAGGCCTATCTATAGATTGAAGAAAAATTTGTCTTTCATATGCAGCTTGCCAGTTCCACATATCAAGTTCAGCTCTTTCTGTTGCAGAAATATCAAGAATATCTAATGGTATTCGACCATGTAATTGAACTGGGAAGGGAAGATCAAGGACTGCTATAGTTAGTGCTGGAATATCACGTTGATGACCTTCTGAATGTGAGCCTGGAATAATACTAGGGCCCCAAACTAATGCAGCAACTTCTCTAGTTACATCTTGGGACGAACCATGAGTTCCTAGTTTTGTCATACCATGATCAGCAGTAACAAGAATTGTCCAGTTTTCTGGAACTTCGTCTAAAACCTCATCAATTAAACCATCTATATGAGTAATTTTTTCTGAATACTTTTCTCCAGTAGTTCCCCACCTATGGCCTACCTTATCTGGTCCTGAAAAATGAGCTCCGATTACATTATAAGAATCATTTTCAAACCATTCAAATAAGACATCAGCAGTGTCTTCATCTCCTTGATAATAGTCTGCATGTCCAAGGAAAGTATTTGTGAATTGTAAGTCTTGCATATCTCCATACATATTTCCAAAAACATAACTACCGACTAGTCCAACATCATATAGTGGGTTATTAGTTGATGCGAGCGTCCAAGCATCATCTCCACCAGGGTGTTCTAAATTGAAATTTCGAAGTCCGTCACTCGGAGAATTGGGTACACCATTCATAATTTCAGAGACACAGGTAGCTGAAAGAGTAAGTGGCCCGGTTCTCAAATGAAGAGTGGCGCCACTTTCTCTTCGCTCATTTAATAATGGCATACTCTCTTCATCAAGCATCCAACCTTCGCCGACTCCGTCAAGAATAATGAGAATAAACCCTTCACTGAGAGGTTCGTGACTAGAGGGTGGGCGGATTGTTATTCCTTCTGGAGTTTCGGAATCGAGTAAAACATGAGGTGCGGTAACAAATAAAGGTATAATTAGCATTAAGGTGAGATAAGTAAATGGTCTTGAACGAATTAAATCTGCTAATTGGTTAAATTTGGCGTCACTCACAGATAATCGTAAGTGACTTATAATTAAATAAGATTGGTCAAATTTTTTTTTAGGAGTAGATAATTATACTATTCGTCATTATTGATAAATTATATTGTATAAATTACGCCAATGATTCATTTACCTGATTAATGATTACACATGTAGACCATCCTTCTTCATGATCATAATGTGGATTGAAGCCGGTGTAAAGATTAGTGATATGATCGTCAAATTCAACATTTAATTTAGGGTATTCAAGTTTTGTCTTCAGTATTACTGAATCTATTAAATTGTATAAATCAATCAAATTCTCGGCGACCAGTCTGTGACGTGCTATTTTCATATCTAACTAGTGATGGTATATACTTGAATAGTTTACTAAAATAACTAAGTTAAAAAGTCCTATCTAACTATTTTCTGGAGGATAAAATTCAGTTAGCATACCTACTGACTCATATAAACTTGGACCATTGCCAAGGTAGTAAACTGAACCTAGACGGTTTCGAGAATCTTCGGCTGTAGAATTGAAATTTTCTGCACAACTATCAGTACAGCCATCTGCAAACGCAACATAAACACGTCCATCTCTATCAATATGTAAATCATTAAAATCCAGTAAATTTCTATTAGAGCCCCCGATATCTCTACAATCTCCACTATTCAGACATATACTTCCAATCTGAACAGGATCTGGAGAAACTCTAATTGTATGAAAGATTGGATTTATATCTAAAGCATTTAAGCTGAATGTAATATAAAGGTAATAACTAACATTACTAGATGCATAGTGTGGATTTCCGTCCCAAGGCTCTCCATCAATATTTGAGATATCTAGCTCACTAGAATTTTCGCTCCCTAGGTATGTAATTGCTATCCTTCCTGGATCTCCAGCATCAATTTGAGGAAAGGTGGTAGATATTACTTCTATGGGGCTAATTCGAATACTTTCTTGGTCCCATGATTCGCCAGAGTCTATACTACGTGACATGTATACGCCAAAATCTTGTCCTGACCAAATGTGGTATGCATTGGAATTTGTATCGGTAGCGACTTCAGAGTTTTTACGAGGATTAGGAGTTCCTACATCCTCCCCCATTTCACGAGTTTCCCAAGATAAACCATTATCTTTAGAAAAAATTACTGCAGGAATTTCGACTCTAGGAGTAACATATACAGTTCCATCAGGGGCTGTAGTGATTGCACCATGTAGGCCTCCATTTGTGGTAGCAAGTCCGTATATTTGGCCACCTACTTCGAAAGAAGCACCTCCGTCGAAGCTAGTGTAACAGAATATTCCTGCAAGTTTATTGTAACAAAAATATACAGCTTCATCATAAAGCGGCGTGATTGCGCCAGGTATTCCGTATCCGTCACTAGTCCAAGGCCCGGTTGCAAGTTTAATGTGATCATTCAGCGGGAGTGGTCCAGAGTCATGTGGGTTACCCAACCAGGATTCTCCATCATTATCTGACCATCCAATCCAAGTCGATTCTAGCCCCATCATGTGTATGTTGAAAATTCGATCAGTAACTGGATCTACCCAACCATATGGATCACTAGTGAAAGGTGCTTGAGTAAAATCTCGAGTATTTTCCCATGTCAGACCATGATCGCATGAACGCATTGGCAATTCCATGGCAATAAAAAATATACAACCGCTAGAAGTTATTCCTATGCTAGGTTCTGGACCGATCTCTCCAACATTACTAAAAACAAAATCAAATGGAATTTCTAAAATGCTATCATATAGGGCAATATCGACAGGCATACCATTTCTATCAGTAACAAATTCACCGTCTATTCGAGATGATTGATCAAAAAATACAGAGTTGACATTGGATTGGATGCACCCTGAAAGAGAAATAGTAATCATCATAATGCCAATGACTGAGGCAAGCTTCATATTATCACCCAAAAGCCAATAGAAGATTATATTATCCATTAGTAAGTCAGAAAAAAACTAATATTTTCATTCACTTTTGTGAATAAAGAAGTCAGATTTAATTTGTTCTTCGAGTCTAATCCATAATTTATCGATATCTGTCATTGTATTACCTATTTACCAATCGCTTGTGTTTACCTATAAACAGTCGTTTAAAAATAAAAATACAAATATATTCAAAAGGTATTGATATTTTAGATTCTTTCCCATTCTAATAATAACTTACCATCAGGATTTATTCTTAAAATTGGCGACCATATAGAAGAGTCGAATGATTTGTAGGCATCTTCAATATTGATATCCATCTTTTCTAATAATAAATTATCTAATTTAATTTTAAAATTAGATTTATCTGAGGTAAAAACTGGAGAAGATGAAATATTAATAACTATATTTTCCTTTGGTTCTTCTTTAGTTAGATTATCAATACTTTCATTTACATTAGTAGGAATTACATTTTTCTTTTGTTTATCCTCAGTTTTTTCTGGTAAACCTATTTTTGACAATATTGGTTCCGCTCCCTCAATAGTACTGCCTATTCCCAAACCACCTTTAGAAGAATATAATACAGCTTGACCGATTAAAGTTAAAGCTGCTAAAAATAACATTAAGACTAATATTAAACCAGCAAATTGAGAACCAAGGGAGATTAATCCTAAAGGTACGCCAACTAATCCAAATAATCTCCTCCAACCTTGATCCCGCTTAAAGCCTAAAATCATATGATGACCAGCAATTATAATTATTACTATTGCAAAGAAATCTAAAAGACCTATTTCTTCAGCAAAAGGCATCATAAATAATATTGTAAATAAAGAGCCGATTAATCCTAAATTATATTGATAGTCAAAATTAATTATTGATTCTGATAAATTTTCATCAATTGGAAATGGATTATAATCGGCCCATGAACAATATATCATACATATTCCAATAAATGATGGCCATAATGATACATAACCAAACGCTACTTGGCCATCGAGTAAGAAATATAGAGTTAAGGTTTGAAGTAAAATAGAGCTATGGAATAGCCAAGTTCGATTATTATAGAAGGTATCAAATGCAATAATAAGACTAGTGAAAAATGGTATGAAATCACTAATATCATCAGACAATAAAAGGAATGAATATCCCCATATTCTTGAGACCGGGGCTAAATATTCTAATTGATCAATAGAAAAATTATCCTTAAAATTAGTATATAGAATACCATTTCTTATTAATAAATATTGGATCAAGCCAATCAAACCAGCAACAAAAGTTGCATATCCAGTATGATAATCATCTCCTAAGTTCATTAATTGTGTAAGATTTAAAATTGCCCAATATGCTCCAATAGGAGTTATCCAGAACCAATGTCCTAAACCATACTTCCATGACCCATATGTTAGTAGAGATATTATGAATATGGGTGCTAATTTTTCATCTGGGAGTAAGAAAGATATTCCTAATAATACAGCAATTAAAGGGCCAAAGAATTGTTCTGGCCCATACCTCGAACCTTCTGGACGTCGATTTTCTATTGGAATATTTACTAAAACCATCAAAGGTAAAAACAATAATAACAAAGATGACCAACGAGGAGTTATTAATATAAATAATTCAGAGTTTTGACCTAGGTATGGGATACTTTCAAGCAATGGCCAAAGTATTGAATTATCGGAATAATTACTTCCAAATATAGTAGCATAGCCAACTGAAACTAATGGTAGTATTAGTAATAATGGAGTAGATACATGTTTTGTAGCCCTATATACTACAAGAGTGTATACTGGTATCGCCAATAATCCTCCTGAAATATCCGTCAGACCAATTAAAACAAGAGATATTAGTGTTAAGCTACCATAATTTCTTGCTTCCTGAGAGAGATCATGTATTTTTTTGAGTTTCATATTAACAACGAATGGTGCCGAAAGAATAAGTAAGTCATGTAAGATTAATGTGTATATACTTCCATTTTCTTCTAACAAGATAGCGGATGAAATTGCGGCAATAGGAAGTAGAAATATAATTCCAATTAATCTTTCAACTGGCGTAGAGGATCTTATTGCTCCGGCTTCAATAGCAATTAGAATAACTAAAATTGCTAAAATTATTAATATTAACTGTATAATTTTTTCAGATTCTTCTGGAATATTCGCTACCAAAGCGATAAATATTAAAATTATCACAAAGGTGAATTCTGACCTTAAAATAAAATTTTCAGAATTTTTCCTATATGTGTGACAAATAGTATAAATTATTAAGGCGAAAATAATTGAAAATAGATCGATATTAAATAATTCAAAAGTACCAAATACTTGGAGGCTTACGAGTAATATTGGTAAAAGAACGTATGATGAGTATACATTTCTATCCAATAATGCATCAAGACTTATTTCTTCTCTACTAATGTAGTTATAGAATGTGATTATTGACGAGACAACTATAATTAATGGAAATAAGATACCTGATTCAGATAATAGTACAATATTTATGGATGCGGCAAGAATTACTAATGAGGGGCCAAAAATATCTCCAAATCTACCTCTATTTTGACACCAATAACCTAATGCCAGTATTAAAGGAAATAGTATTAAGCTCGATCCTGTGGCTGAATCAATAGTGAAATCGCCAATATTTATTAAATCAATTTCACTTTCTATTCCTATAACACTTGAAATCAGCCAAGCAATAATCATAGCAAAATATGTTGCTTTTACTACCCAGTCTCGGGCTTGTTCCCTTGTTTCCAAATAAATGAATGCTAAAAATCCGATAAACCAACCAATTAATGCCGCTTCTGAAGATAACAAAGTTAGCGAAAGGGCAAGGGCTATGGGCATAGCAGGAGTTCGTAACATTGCAGTAGGTGCGAACCAACCAATCAATAGTGATACCCACAGCCAAAAAGTTAATCCAAAAGGCTCAGAGCTATCTATTAATCCTACAAAAATATATGATGTTTGACTACCTGATGCAATAATTTGTGCAAATAAAATAGCTGAAACAACAACTCCCGAGCCTCTTTCAATCATCTGTTGGGAGAGACTTTTATCTGTAGCAGTGATTCCTATTATTATAACAAATGGAACTAGTAAACTTATATGTTCAAAATTATAAATTCCTAATAATAATGGAAGGGCAACTGCTAAACCTGACGCTAGTAAATATAATGCTGATCGATTAAGACGAAGAGATGCTAGAATTGAACTTGTCATTAATAAAATAAATGAAGATGTTAGAAAAATATCTAAAACACCATTAGAATAATCCATCCATATTGATATTGCACTAAATGCTAGACTGATTGGCGCTAAAATAACAATAGTCCTAGGTAATGTACCTAACGAATGTCTATTTATCATTTTAATACTTATTTCCATTACTATAATAATAGAGATTGTTTGAAGTAATGAAAGCCATACTGGAATCCATATATCCCTATCTTGAATCTCGATCCATTCATTTTCCTTTCCCATAAAGAAAACTAAAAATCTAGAGAGCCATATTGCTGAAAGGGAACCCATTAAAACAGCAGTAGCTGCGGAGTATTCTTCAATTGCATTTTCATTTCTTTCTTGACCTTTTGTTCTACTTAACCATTCGTGAAATATTATGCAAGATATAGCGGTAGCGCCAGTAACAATTCCCAAAGTCAAATATGCATAATCACTAGTTACATTAACTATTGTTACATAATAAATTGCATATGCTAATAAGAACCCACCCGCGGCTAGAGAAGCATAAAATCCGTAAAGAGAGGCATCTGTTTCTGAATTCAAAATAGTTTTGTCAGGATATTCCTGCATAAATCATCTTTAAGCAGGTATGCTTTAGAGTTGTCTACGGATTCATTATAAATAATAATATAAATATAACAATTTATTATAAACGTCAGATAATGTCACCGTAATGTGGGAACTGACTGGATTAACCAAAGTGACAAAGTTGTTGAAGTCTGCTCAAATTGTTTTAGCCCTAGAATAACACCATATATGGGTTATGAAACTGGTAAGAGATTTATTTGTCAGGATTGTGATAACATCAGTATGGTAACTATAGAATTTTCAAATTTAGAATCATTGGTATTGTTTCTAAAGGAAAAAAGAGAACGAGAAAATATAGATAATTCAAGCGATAAAAAGTAATTTACTTTTATCAAATAAACTTATTTTTTTCCCTCTCAACCCCAACTTAGGTTATCTGAAGTAAATGTACAATTACCATTGCATGTGTCTAGAATATCCTGCATTTGTAAATATGCAAAAGCCATATCACGAGCAATTTTTAGTGCTCCTATTGCATTGTGTGCTGGATGTGGTTCTTCTCCATATTCATTCCCATCCGGCGCGTGTATATATCCTCCATCAAAGAAAACTCCTACTGAACCCTGATGTGTTTCATTGACTACATCGATACCATATGGGATTATAGTTGAGGAATCCAAAATAGGAATATTAGCTGTCCTCATCATCCTTGATGATGAAATATTAGAGATTTGTAAATCACCAATAGAGAATAATGTCATTAATTCATAAGGTTCAACTTGATCTAGATATCCTTCTTCTCTAAGACTAAGGAATGTATCTGATTCAACTGAATCCCAAAGAGATTGCATGATTGAAATTGCAACTGCTCTATCTAATTGACTCGAGTATCCATATTCACTTGCAAAAATGAAATGAAATCTATCATATTGTGTACATCTTTCTATTATATGTGAAAAAGAGGACCCTCCGGCCCATAATACTCCTCTATTAAGATCTGGGGAAAGACCAATTATCGATGGTCCTCTAATGGCGCCATTAGAATATCCAGTATATACTGGATTGGAATTATCTATTAAGCTACTATCATTGTGATGTAATTCGGGTAAATCAGCACAAACACCCATGAATGATTTAATCATCACTACTTGATTTATCATAGATTGTTCCAATCTTTCTGCTTGGTGTTGAAATTTCTCCATATCCAATACTGCATATTCTATGCTTATGGTATCATCACTTGACCAGCCATAAAAACTGGTTCCCAACATTGCAGCATTATTTTGATTAGCCCAACCATATAATCCAGAAGTATCGCCAGTTCCAAGGAAACCATGACCCCAAATAGTCAAATCTGCCGGATTAGATACGGCAGTGTTAGGAATTACTAACCAAAATGGTATTTCCCTATTTTCTACAAAAACAGGTGTTCGATCAGTATCTGAAGTTCTTCTGATTAATGTTGGAGGATAAAATGATTCAGTATACTGAGGGGCGGTATAAGTACCTGTAAGCATCCAGTGGCTTCTATTACCATCTTCATCTAATACTTCTTCGTTGGATTCAACAGTACAGCCTATTCCATTTTCGCCAATTCTTTCTAAAGCATCATTTCTCATAGAAAGTAATGGACCGATTATCGATTCTGTAGATGCAGTATTGAAAACCCATGCTGTTTGTAAAGAGCTGATTGATCTATCAGTATTTTCTTCTATCCAAATAAATAATTCTTGAAAATCAGTTCTTCTATCTTCTATGTCAGGAGAATTAGTTATTACATTATCCCGAAGAGCTGCGAAACCAACTGGAGCTACTATGTAATTATCATCTGAATCTTTAAGATCTGTGAATAATATTACATAGGAAGTATTATGATCCAATGCTTTAATGGTTCTTAGATGGATTATTGATGGTTCACTTTCGTCAGATCTGATATCTATTTCGGTCCAATGTGGAATCAATTCTCCTGTGTTTTGATTGATAATCATCGAAGGATGTCCAGTTTCAAGACTTTTTTCGATACTATATTGTCCAGCCATCTGAGAGACATCTGGGTCTGTATCAAAAGCTGTCATTATCTGAGTATTGGGGCTAGCACCATCTATTTGATTAATAATCGGGAGATTTATTTGTGAAACTGTTCCGGAACTTGGTATCGTATTAGCCGAATATGAAATTCTTTTACCAGTATTAGTAGAATCATCATCAACTAAAAACGCATCAGAAGGGAATGGTAACATACAATGTATTGGATTGGTATTATCGCACCCATCCCTATGAGGTATTGAAAGTAAATCATCAGCGGGGTCGTCAGGAAATTCACAACTATCGCCATCAGAAATTGTAGCATTTTCATCATAATTAATTGCGGTAATATCCATACAACCTGTTAATGGAATATTGGATTGAATATCTTCTGCTTCTTTTTCATCATCATTATTACCTAAACATCCGGCTGATATTAACATCATAGCAATTATTAAGATAGTTGAAATTTGGTTTTTTATTGGCGTCATAAGTTTTAACCTCATATTGTGTTGAAACAACACTATCCTTATGCAGTAATCAATGGGTTATGAAAGTCTTCATTAAATTATGTTAAAAATAGACCATATAGTAATATTTCAAAAAAGATTTAATTGAACTTTGATGCATCAAAATCATGTTCTTTTACCAATTTTTTTGTTACTTCTGGTAAAGGATACTTGAGCCCCGTTGCAGTATTAAATAATATTAC
>MDTB01059588.1_pt1 | contig 13422 bp, 13 predicted proteins | sample 811161 | NCBI WGS metagenome assembly MDTB01 (sample SAMN05326650, study PRJNA326480) | marine metagenome | isolation source: seawater | place: Mediterranean Sea | collected 2009
ACTTTCAAAGATTTGGAAGGCTTTTTCGCCAATCAATAATATTTTAATAATTTTTAAGTTTTATCCTAAAGTAAATTTTCTTGAGAAAAGTATATATCCTTTTTGTTTTAATATTTTTTGGCTGTTCTACCCAGAAAGATAAGGCTTTAAATAGAGCATATCACTCGACAACTTCAAAGTTTAATCCACTATACAATGGAGAGGAATCTTTAAGATTAGGTATAAATGCGCTAATAGAGTCACGAAAAGATAACTATTGGAACCTAATTGAAGTTTATCCGTATTCCTTGCCAATTGCATTTACTGAAAACAACAAAAATACTTTTTTTGATACTAGTGAGGAAAAGGCAGTTTTTACCGTGCAAAAACACTCTATGTACATTGATGGTGCTGAAAAAAATAAACAGATTTCAAGGGCCTATCTACTACTTGGAAAATCGAGATATTTTAATGGTAAATATTTACAAGCCTTGAATGCATTTAATTATGTGATTAGAAATATGTCTAGTAGCAAAAATTCAAAAATAGCTGAGCTTTGGAAAGCAAAAGTATTTATTGAAATTGGACAGAACAATAGAGCTATAAAAGAACTTAAGAACATTCTATCAAGTGACGTTCTAAATGGAAGGAACCACTCAACTGCCAAAGCAGCTTTAGCTAAAGCTTATTTAAACAAAAACGATTTTGAAAATGCTACAAATCCGTTAAATGAAGCATTTTTAGATGAAAAATCTATTACTTACAAATCTAGATTTGGGTTTTTACTTGGTCAAGTTTATAATAAACTGAACAATTTCGATTCTGCTGCAATTACCTATCAAAAGGTAATTGATTTAAATCGAAAAATTCCAAGAGAACTTTGGCTACGATCAAAATTAGAAAAGCTTAATACCAATTTTTACAGTATTGAGGAAAAAGAAAACCAATTTAAAAAGCTTCTTAAAAGTGATGAAGAAAGAAGATTTAGAGATCAAATAAACTATTTCTATTCAAAATTTAAATTAAGTTTGGGAGATACAATAGGCTCTGAAAAACATTTAAAAAAATCTTTAGAAACGCTAACACAAGACAAATACTTAAAATCAAATATTTATGAACTTTTTGCAGAGAACAGAATGAATCAAATTGATTTTGTAGAAGCAGGTAAATATTTTGATAGTACACTGCAAAATCTGGATGAAAAAAGCCTAAAGTTTAGAAAGCTTAAAAGAAAAAAAGAAAAACTTACCGATATAATTAATTACGAAAAAACAATTAAAAAAGCTGATAGTATAATATTATTAATGAAAAAATCTCCTGAAGAACAGATAAGACATATAGAATCATACATTTCTAACTTAAAAAAATCGTTGAACAAAAAAAACAGTTCAAAAGTTTCGAGACAGAACATAGCATTAAACACATTTGAGTCTTTCTATTTTTATAACTCAAAGCAAGTTGAAGATGGAATTCAAAAATTTAAAAGAATTTGGGGTAATATTGAATTGAAAGATAATTGGAAATATGAGAAAAATATTAGAAATAGTATTGTGGAACTATCTAACGAAAAAAAAGTAGAAGACTCAAATCCTCTTTTTGATGTCAAGAAATATCTATCATCAATACCTCCAATATCAAAAATTGATAGTATTCAAAATATTAAAAATGAAGCTCTCTTTTTATCTGGCATCTCTTACAAAGAACAATTTAATGCTTTGAAAACATCAATCAATAAATTTTATAATTTATTGGAGGAAAAAAATAACGAAACTTTTTTAGCTGCTACTTATTACCACCTAGTTAAAATATTCAAGCTTTTGAAGGAAAAAGAAAAAGAACTTAGATTTTCTAATTTATTAATAAAAAACCATGGAAAAAGTGATTATGCTCTTATGATTACAAATCCAGAGGTTTTATCAAAAAATGAAAAGGAAAAAGAAAAAATATTTAAAGAAGCCAGTAAAGAGTTTGAAAGTCAGAACTATAATTATGTACTAAACAAAAGCGAGGAGCAGATGAAAATATTATCTGACTATAAATTAAAATCACAGTGGATGCTACTGCGTGCGAAAGCTGTTGGACGACTTGAAGGATTACCTGCCTTTAGAAACTCGTTAGAACAACTAAATAAAAATTATCCAAATACAACTGCTTCTAAAAAAGCGAAAGAGTTTTTAGATAATTTTACTGTTTTTGATCCAATTAGTGAGGGTGGAACTAAGGCAAAAATTGTTTTTTTTAGAAACCCGAATGACAAACAAAAAACATATTTGTATAAAAAATGGTTAGAGAATTTCTTTAAAGAATTAGGTATTTCTGACCGTCTTAAGGTTTCTGTGGATTTATTTAACAAAAATCTTGATGCACTTGTTATTCATGGATTTATTTCAATTAATAGTGCTTATGAAACTGTAAAATTAATTGAAGAAAACAACTTGCGTTTGTTAACAGAAGAAAAAATTGTAGTTTTAGCGTCCAATTATAGAAATGCATTAATAAGCAAGGAATTGGAACAATTAACTTTAAAATAAATGTTTACAAATAAAAAAGATAATATGGACTCAAATAAAAATTCTGTAAAAATCAACTTTGTTGAACCAAATACAAAAATTATTGGAGAAATAGAATCAAAATCTGATTTTAGAATCGATGGAGTTCTAGAAGGAAAAATAAATACATCTGGAAGAGTTGTGATTGGAAATGAAGGCTCGGTAAAAGGTGATATACAATGTGCATATGCTGATATTATGGGAAGTTTTAATGGAAAACTTTCTGTCGATGGTCTACTAACAATTAAATCTGATGGAGTTGTAGAGGGGGAAATTACTATTGGTAAATTAGCTGTAGAATCTGGAGCAACTTTAAATTCTCAATGTACAATGAAAACTGTTTCTGTAAAATCTATTGTTGAGGAAGATGAAGAAACCCAGTCAGAAAAAATCGCCTAACTTTTTTGTTCTTTTTTCTGGCCTAACCGTCCAGCTTGGCACCACTATGTATATAGCCTCTCTATTCGGAAAGTATTTGGATTTAAAATTTAACTCGGGCAAAACTTTAACTGCGCTTAGCCTAATAACAATGCTTTGCATTAACATATATTTAGTTGTCAAAATTTCCAATAGATACAATTCAAGATAAATTATTTGTTTTTTTAAAAAAATGTAAAATTAATTTGACTCTCCACTTTTTTTCTATACGTGGATAGCTTAAATTTGGACAAAAATTTTACGACCTTAAAATTTATTTTTTGAAAAAAATTTTAATTTACTTTTTGTTTTTATGTTCAGTTTATACTGTGCATTCCAAAACAAATTATACAGAACTTAATGAAGAAAAAGATGTATCGGAAACCATCAAAAAATATATTAAGCACCACTTAAAAGATACCCACGGGTTTTATCTTACATCATACACTAACAACAAAAACAAAAAAATTTACATCGAACTTCCACTGCCTGTTATAATTTATGACAATGGTTTCAAATTTTGGATGTCCCCAAAATTAAAACATGGAAAAGAGGTTATAAATCATAATGGAGATTACTATAGACTTTATTATGAAACAAACACAATTTATAAAACAAATGCTCAAGGTGATTTTATATTTGATGAAAATGGAAAAATTAATAACATTAAGCCCATAGATTTTTCAATAACCAAAAATATTTTGACAATAATAATGGTGTCGTTGTTGATGTTATTTTTGTTTGGTTCACTAGCAAAATCCTATTCGAAAAATAATGGTATGGCAAAAGGGGTTGGAAGATTTTTTGAACCAATCATTTTATATATAAGGGATGATATTGCCATCCCAAATATTGGAGCTAAAAAGTATAAAAACTATATGAGTTTTTTACTTACAGTATTTTTTTTCGTTTGGTTTTTAAATATGTTGGGGTTAACACCTCTTGGAGTTAATGTTACTGGTAATATTGCTGTTACTTTTTCCTTGGCGTTGTTAACTTTTTTAATAACAAACTTAACTGCAAACAAAAATTATTGGGGCCATATTTTCTGGATGCCGGGAGTTCCAGTATTAATTAAAATAGTATTAGCACCAATTGAATTTTTGGGAGTTTTTATAAAGCCTTTTTCATTGTTAATTAGGCTTTATGCAAATATTCAGGCTGGGCATATAGTTTTATATAGCCTTATAGGCTTGATGTTTATTTTTAAAGCTTGGATTGGAAGTAGCTTGTCTTTCCTTCTAGCATTTTTTATTGCTATAATTGAGATATTAGTAGCATTATTACAAGCATATATTTTTACTATGCTTTCTGCATTATATTTTGGTTTTGCAGTGGAAGATCATAGTGAAGCGCATTAAAATGAAAAAGTTTAACTTAAATTTATAATTATGGAAATACCTTTAATTGTAGGCGGTGGCCTAGTAGTAATCGGAGTTGGAATTGGAATTGGTCAAATTGGTAAAGGAGCAATGGAAGCAATTGGACGTCAGCCAGATGCAAGTGGAAAAATTCAGGTAGCTGCCTTAATTTTGGCAGCTCTAGTTGAAGGAATTGGTTTTGCAGCATTGTTTGCATTATAATGCAATTAAATAATTAAGATTAATCTAAATTATTTGTAATGGAAAAACTAATTGAAGAATTTTCAATTGGCCTGTTTTTTTGGCAGTCAGTAATCTTTGTAATACTTATTTTTTTATTAAAAAAAGTTGCTTGGAGACCCATTTTGAAAGCTGTTAATGATAGAGAACAAGGCATAAAAGATGCGTTGCAATCTGCAGAACTAGCGAAAAAGGAAATGGAAAGTTTGAAAGTCGATAATGATAAGATTATGAAACAAGCTAGAGTAGAAAGAGACACTCTTTTAAAAGAAGCTAGAGGTATTAAAACCTCTATTGTCTCTCAAGCCAAAGATGAGGCTAAAGCTGAAGCTCAAAAAATTATAGAGAATGCTAATGAATCAATAAAAAATGAAAAAAATGCAGCTGTTTCTGAAATAAAAAAACAGGTTGCTACTCTTTCAATTGATATTGCTGAAAAGATTCTAAAAGAAAAGTTGTCAGATGACGATAAACAAATGCAAATTGTAGAAGAACTATTAAAAGATGTAAAGCTAAAGTGATTTATAATAGAGCCGCATACAGATACGCAAAAGCAACACTTCAGTCATGTCTTGAAAACAAAAAGGATTTTGATTTGATTTTCAAGGATATGAAAAGTGTTTCAAAAGCTTTTGAAGATTCTAAGGAACTAAAACTTTTCGTCGACAGTAAAGTTGTTAAAGATTCTGATAAGCTTAGTGCTCTAAATTCTGTATTTAAAAAATGTTCTAAAATAACCAAAGACTTGATTGATGTTCTAATGAAAAACAAAAGAATCGATCTTTTTGATGATGTAGCAAATAGTTTTGTCGTATTATATAATGAATATGTTCAAAACCAAGAGGTTGTTTTAACTTCATCTTCCGAGCTTAATTCTTCAACAATTAAAGAAATTGAAAATAAGGTTAAAGACATAACTAGTAAAAACATAACCCTAGTAAATAAAATTGACTCGAGCATAGTTGGCGGTTTTGTTTTACGTGTAGGAGATTTACAGTATGATGCTAGCTTTAAAAATCAATTGAATAAGTTAAAACAAGAATTTATAAATATTTCAATACAATAAGTTATGGCAGATATTAAGCCTGCTGAAATATCAGCGATTATTAAAAAACAATTAACGGGATCCGATATTTCTCCCTCACTTGACGAAGTAGGAACTGTGCTCCAAGTCGGAGATGGAATTTCTAGAGTTTATGGACTATCTAATGTTCAATATGGAGAATTAGTACAATTTGAAAATGGAATGGAAGGTATTGTACTAAACCTTGAAGAAGATAATGTTGGGGTAGTACTTTTAGGTCCATCTAAAGAAATTAAAGAAGGCGATATTGTTAAAAGAACACAAAGAATTGCATCTATTAAAGTTGGTGAAGGTGTTGTAGGTAGGGTGCTTGACACGCTCGGAAACCCAATTGACGGTAACGGTCCTATTGAAGGTGAAACAATTGATATGCCTCTTGAAAGAAAAGCTCCCGGTGTTATATATCGTCAACCTGTAAATGAGCCCCTTCAAACTGGTATCAAGTCTATCGATGCTATGATTCCAATCGGTAGAGGACAAAGAGAACTTGTAATCGGAGATAGACAAACTGGAAAGACTACTGTTTGTATTGATACAATCTTAAATCAAAAAGAATTCTTTGATGCTGGTGAGCCGGTATATTGTATATATGTTGCAATTGGACAAAAAGCCTCTACAGTTGCTGGTATAGCCAATACGCTTAGGGAAAAAGGTGCAATGGCTTACACTACTATTGTTGCTGCAAATGCTTCCGATCCTGCGCCAATGCAAGTGTATGCCCCTTTTGCAGGGGCCTCAATAGGGGAATATTTTAGAGACACAGGACGTCCAGCGCTAATTATCTATGACGACTTATCAAAGCAAGCTGTGGCTTATAGAGAGGTTTCGCTCCTACTTAGAAGACCGCCTGGAAGGGAAGCCTATCCTGGTGATGTATTTTATTTACACTCAAGGTTGCTGGAAAGAGCTGCAAAAGTGATCGCAGATGATAAAATTGCCAAACAGATGAATGATTTACCTTTGGGATTAAAGCCCAAAGTCAAAGGCGGTGGCTCACTTACGGCTTTGCCTATTATAGAAACTCAAGCAGGTGACGTTTCTGCATATATTCCAACAAATGTAATTTCTATTACAGACGGGCAAATATTTTTGGAATCAGATTTGTTTAATTCTGGTGTTCGCCCTGCAATTAATGTTGGAATTTCGGTCTCTAGGGTGGGAGGCTCTGCACAAATTAAATCTATGAAAAAAGTAGCTGGTACTTTGAAATTAGATCAGGCTCAATTTAGGGAGCTTGAGGCCTTCGCAAAATTTGGATCTGATTTAGATGCTGCAACATTAAACGTCATTGAAAAAGGAAAAAGAAATGTCGAAATTTTAAAACAAGCACAAAATGATCCATTTACAGTAGAAAATCAAATTGCAATAATTTTTGCAGGTTCCAAAAATCTATTAAGTAAAGTACCTGTGGAAAAGGTAAAAGAATTTGAACTGCAATATCTAGATGTCTTAAAAACAAAACATAAAGCTGTTTTAGAAACATTAAAAGAAGGTAAGTTAACAGATAAAGTAATTGAAACTTTAAATAGGGTTGCTGGTGATTTGTCAGCACAATATGAATAACAATGGCAAATCTAAAAGAAATTCGTAGTAGAATAAGCTCTGTGAATTCAACCATGCAGATTACAAGTGCAATGAAAATGGTTTCTGCGGCAAAATTAAAAAAAGCTCAAGATGCCATAATTGCCATGAGACCATACTCTGAAAAATTAACCCAACTTTTGCAGAACTTAAGTCAAAATGTTCAAGATGATTTTCAAAGTCCATTCTTGAAAAATAGAGAAATAAAAAATACATTGCTTGTTGCAATAACATCAAACAGAGGTTTGTGTGGTGGATTTAATTCTAATATAGTAAAAGCAGTAAAGGAACGCGCTTCTATTGATGATACAGCTGTTTCCATTTTAACAATTGGGAAAAAGGGGAACGACGCTCTAAAAAAAGAATTTGATATTAAAAGTCATTACACAGAAATATATGATGACTTGAGTTTTAATAATTCTTCAATAATTTCAGAAAAAATCGTAGAAGGATTTTTGGATTATAAATACGACAAGGTTTATCTTGTTTACAACAAATTCAAAAATGCGGCGACACAAATCGTAGAATTTGAGCAATTTCTTCCTTTAATTCCTAAGGCTGAAAAAAACATCGATAAAAAAGACTATATTTTTGAGCCTGAAATTAATAAAGTATTATCCAGTCTGATACCCAAAACTCTCAAAATACAGCTTTTTAAAGCCATAAGGGATTCATTTGCAAGCGAGCACGGAGCTAGAATGACTGCCATGCATAAAGCAACGGATAATGCTACGGAACTAAGAGACCAGCTTAAGCTTACTTATAACAAAGCTCGACAAGCATCAATTACCAACGAAATTCTTGAAATTGTTGGTGGTGCAGAAGCTTTGAAAAATTAGTGCAATTTGAATTTTGAGTCAAATAAAAAAGTTTTAATTATACCTTCGTAATGGAAATAAAAATTATCAATCGCTCGAAACATGTCACTCCAAAATATGAAACTAAAAATTCTGCAGGGATGGATATTAAAGCTTCCCTTACTAGTCCAATTGTTTTAAAGCCTTTAGAAAGAATATTAATTAAAACAGGCCTTTTCGTTGAACTTCCAAATGGTTACGAAGCACAAGTTAGGCCTCGAAGTGGATTGTCACTAAAAAAAGGTATAACAATTTTAAATTCTCCTGGAACAATCGATGCAGATTACAGAGGCGAAATTGGTATAATATTAATAAATTTATCAAATAATAATTTCGAAATTAACGATGGAGACAGAATTGCCCAACTTGTTATTTCAAAATATGAAAGAATCTCTTGGGTCGAAGTTGATTCGCTCAGCGAAACATCAAGAGGAAGTGATGGGTTTGGAAGTACAGGTAAATAAACTATGAAAATAATTGTTCCAATGGCTGGAAGAGGTTCAAGGCTAAGGCCTCATACATTAACAACTCCAAAGCCTCTGGTGCCTGTAGCTGGGGTTCCTATTGTAAATAGACTTGTCAAAGATATAAGTAGGGTATTACCCACTAAAGTTGATGAAATAGCTTACATAATTGGTGATTCAGCATATTTTGGAGATGATGTTGTCGATTCTTTAACAAAACTTTCAGAAAGTATTGGAGCAAAAACAAAAATTTACAGACAACTTGAGCCTCTTGGAACAGGACATGCTGTAATGTGCGCAAAATCATCCCTTTCAGGTCCAGCAATTGTTGCATATGCAGACACATTAATTAGGGCAGACTTAAAGCTAAATTTGGATTCCGATGGAGTAATATGGGTAAAAGAAGTGGAGGATCCAAGTCAATTTGGTGTTGTCAAGCTAAATCAAAACAATCACATAATCGAATTAATTGAAAAACCAAAAAAAATTGTTTCGAGACTTGCTGCTATCGGAATTTACTATTTTAAAGAAATTTCAGAACTTAAAGATTGCTTACAAGTATTACAGAAAAAAATTATCTCTACTGGTCGTGAATTCTTAATTAATGATGGTATTGAAATGATGATTAAAAACAACAAAATATTTACCGTTGGTGAGGTTAATGAATGGATGGATTGTGGGAATCCAAATGTTACCATTGAAACAAATCAAAAAATGCTCGATTTTCTATACAACGACGGGGAGAATCTAAAAGGTTCTTTTTCATCAATTGAAAGTAAAATTATTGAACCTTGCTTTATTGGAAATAGTGTTAAACTAATTAATAGCACCATAGGACCTCATGTATCTATAAACGATGGTAGCATAATTGATAACTGTCTAATTAAAAACTCTATAATTCAAAAAAACTCTCAAATAAAGAATGCAAATTTTTCAAATTCTATGATTGGCAATAATGTAATTTATAATGGGGATTTTACACAAATTAGTATTGGGGATTTTTCAAAATTAGACTAAGGAATGTCTAAATCTTTTTCTTTCATATCTCTTGTTTTCTTGATTCTGGGATGTAAAACACCTTCCTTTATTTTTGATGAAAATAAGTTGAATCTAAATCTAACTGAACGTTCCTTAAAAAAAAATATAAATACCCCCCATAATGAAATTAATTCACTTACAAAAAAGGGGGATGCTGTGTTTTTATTTGGTAATAAAACTCAGGGGTTAAACTTCAATCTTAAGTATAAAAAAAAACAAGGTATTCAAATTAACGGCTCAATAATACTCCCTGTTTTCAAATTACTTATTTCCCCCGTGGACATTGGTTTTTATGAAAAACTGAACAAACAATACACCTCAATCAGTTATGAACAGATAAAAAAATTATTTGGAATCAACATTAATTATAAAAATTTAGAGTCTATTTTTTTGGGTAAACCGTATGACAAAAAATATTTCAATTCTTCAAAACTATTTTTTGAAGAAAATAAATATGTATTGGTTAATGAAAACAGCAAGTTGCGAACTAATTTTTATTATGATTCAAGCTTTAGACTAATTGAGCAAAGTGTTGAATGGAAAAATTCTGTAATAAGAGTTGTGTATGACTCATATGACTTAATTGATAAAGAATGGATTCCAAATTTTATTGAGATTTCTATTGAAAATAAAAAACAAAAATATAATCTTACTCTAAAATCTAATAGTACAGGAATTAATGAAACCTTTGATATGAATTTCAATGTTCCATTAGATTATAATAAAATTGAAATATTATGAGATACTTCTTGATACTTGTTTTATTGCCAATTTTTTGTTTCAGCCAGAACAAAAAAGCTGAACTAGAACTCCAAAAAAAGAAACTTCAACAAGAAATAGTCCAAATTAATTCACTTATAAGTTCAAACACAAAAAAAAGAGTAAATGTTTTAACCAAAGTTGAAGGTATTCAGCTAAAAATGGATCGTCAGGACGCATTGATTAGGCTTACAAATACACAAATAAACAATCTAACTCAAGATATTAATATTAATTTGAGAAATATTGAAAAATTAAGAACTGAACTTGAAGAATTAAAAGCAGATTATGCAGAAATGATAGTTGCGTCTAGAAAAAATCAATCAACTCAAAACAAACTAATGTTTATACTTTCTTCTAGAAATTTTTGGCAAGCCTACAAGCGTATTTCATATATGAAACAATATGCATCCTACAGAAAAAAACAAGGAACTCAAATCAAAGAAAAGACAATTACACTTCAACAATACAATGCAGAGCTATTAAAAAAAAGAAAGGAAAAAGAACAACTAATAATAACAAATAGGATGGCTCAGCAAGAGCTAGATACAATTAAAATAGAACAAAACAAATTGGTTGATGAGCTTAAAAGAAAGGAGAAAAGCTACTCACTTCAAATAATTAAAAAACAAAAACAAAGTGATGCTATTGATAAAGAAATAAATAGAATTATTAGAGAGGCAATTGCTGCTTCCAACAAAAAAGCTGGAAAAAATTCACTTAATTTTGTATTAACTCCTGAAGCAAAAGCACTTGCGGCAAGTTTCTCCTCAAATAGAGGAAAATTACCTTGGCCCGTTGAGAAAGGTGTTGTAAGTCAAAGGTTTGGTACTCAAAGACATCCAGTTGTAAGAACCACAACAATAAAAAGTAATGGTGTATCAATTTCAGTTCCCCCTGGTAGTGAGGCTAGGAGTATTTTTAAGGGTAAAGTTTTAAATATTGTTCAATTTAAAGGCAGCAATCCAATTGTATTAATCCAGCACGGTAACTACATCACAAGCTATAAAAATTTAAGTAGGGTTTATGTAAACAAGGGAGATAATGTTAACTCTAAACAACCCATAGGCATCGTTTTCACAAACAACGAAAACAATAAAACAGTATTACAATTCAGCCTTTTTCAAAACACAACCCCTCAAAACCCTGCCAACTGGTTGTATCAAATGAAATAAAAAAGCGCTCTGTTAAGCGCTTTTTTTTATTAAGTATCTAATAATTTATTGTTTTACAATTTTATAAATATTTGATGATTTTGTGTTTTCAAGTTTTAGAATATAAATACCTTTTTTAAGGTCGCTTAAATCTAAACTACTGTTGGTTGTAGCCTTTAAATGTAATTTCCCTGTCAAGTCATACAATATAACCTTGTATAAATCATTTAAACCACTAAAATACAAAGTCGTTTCTACGGGATTAGGATATACATTCACAACCGAAACATCAATATTATCAATTGACAGTGTTGTATCGCTATAGTTTCTGGGGACCAAATGTAAACCAACATCTGATCTTTCGCTTATTATTCCAACAATATCAAAAGCCGAAGCTGGTAAATTTTCTCCATTAAAATTGTAAAAGCTTGTTCTTAACGTGAAGGTGTCAGAGCCTTGGGTAAGGGTATAAACTTTACCATTAATAAAAGTAGTTTCGCCTGAGTTTCCTGTAATTGTAACCCCTTCTAACTTAACTAATTGACTCTCATAGTCATTTGCTGAAGCTGCCAGCTGTGATAATGTTAATGTCACTGGTGTTACTTGATTAGAGGCACTAGTGGCTGACCCCGCATCCTTAATTGGAACAAATTGCAGTAAGCCACCATAACTTGACAAATTTCCAACAAGTCCTGTTATCCCATCACCTAAATTATAAGCACTGGTTATTACAGCAGAGTTGTCATCAATATGTATTCCACCTGTTGCATCCTGTAAAATTTTAGTATTTCTAAAGCCCTGCTGATATGTTAAAATAATTTCTCCTGATATTTCATAAGCCTTACCCTCAGCTGAGGTTCTTAACTCACCAATGTTTGATACCTGGGTAGGAATATCCACTTGAAAGTTTAATGTTGATTCGACAGGTGGGTTTAGTGCGTTGTGTGAATTATCTACCAAACTCACCACAAGAGTATGATTCCCCTCGCTTAAAGATGACAACGAAATTGGGTTGGTATCGTATTTCATTACTAAATTTCCTGAATCCAAAGTGTAATGAATGTGCCCGTCGCCATTGGAATTACCGACATTAAAGTTCTCAATAGAAAGTACTACATCAAGTTGATTTTCATAAATAGTCGAATTATTATTTGGTGAAGAAAAACTTAGAGACGGAGAGGTGTTGTCAGAAAAACCTATCCAGCTGCCTGGATCATATCCTGATGGTGCATCTAAAGCACCATCTCCCGCGCCAGCGTCATTGTCAATGTTCCACTCGTTTAAATCCCAAGTTGAAGATGGTGCAGTAACAGACCCTTTTCGTTCGGCTCTACCATCTTCAAATTCGTGAGGTTGACCAGTCCCGTCAGTTCCAGGAACACCATAAACATCGTAAATACTACCATTAGGGTCCAATATTGCAATATTGTCATCTCCGTTCGAATCTGCCGGTCCGCCTGAGCCAATAACTTTGGTTGGAGCAACACTATAAACAGTTTCAAAATTTGTGTTATTTGCAAGAGTTAAAATTCCTTTCGATTGCAATGAGCCAAATTCGGAAAGGTCGACAGCTGAACTTGTAGTGTAAGCTGTATTTGCGTTGGTCCATCTGACAAGCTGATATCCTGTTAAATCGAAAGCGTTATCACCAATGTTGGTTAGTTCTATAAATCTTGCTTGAGAATCATTATTAGGGTCAGCAATTTCGGTAATTATTACCTGTGATTGGATGGAAAAAGCAAACATTAATGTAAAAAAAAAGTAAAGTTTTTTCATAAAATAATTTTTAAAGTTTGTGTTTTTTTGATTGTAAAAAGCAATATTAAAGTAAAAAAACTACATAAATATTTATAAAAGTTAAGCTTTTATTAAATTTTTATGAATTTAATAATGAATCGCATAATTATTTAATAATTTTTGCAATATACTTGCCAATCAT
>MDTB01085164.1_pt1 | contig 13421 bp, 11 predicted proteins | sample 811161 | NCBI WGS metagenome assembly MDTB01 (sample SAMN05326650, study PRJNA326480) | marine metagenome | isolation source: seawater | place: Mediterranean Sea | collected 2009
AATTAGACAATTTATGTCTTAAGTTTATCCCGCCCAGTAGAGGGCGATGATTACCATCGCTGCGAACTCCCACGGGGTCAGTCCAATTTATTTTGTTTTTCTACAACCCTCCACTCTTTCGTCGCTTTTTCCTTACGCGCGCGACTGACTAAACTCTGCGCATAAGAAACTGCGCCCATGTGAAGGTGTTCCACGATCTAGCGGTATGGAGTCAAATGCCGTTCTCGCAAATAACGAGCAATATCAACTTTACACCCCTCGCCCTTCCGACTAGAGGAAAATTCCGGGTCATTGTTACAAGCCTGTCCCTAAAAATTACTAGACAATTTATGTCTTAAGTTTATCCCGCCCAGTAGAGGGCGATGATTACCATCGCTGCGGTGTCGAGTTCGCAGTATTGGTAGAGCAACCGTTCCCAATTTGCGCGGCTACCATCGCTTTGCTGGCTGACGCTGTGCACCATTTCCTGATAAGCTCGCATCGCTCCCGTGCCTTCGACGATCACTTCATTGCGTTCTTCGCCTTCGCCGATTGGAAGCTCAGGTAGTGTTTTGTAGGGGTCGATGTATTTGCCGTTTTCCTCCTTAACGTATTTGGAGAAGGCTTCCATTTCCCGGATTTCATTTGCGCGCATCCAGACTGCTGGAAGCACATTTTTTATACTGATCCTCCCGCCCATTTCCGGAGCAAAGTAGTGTTCCAGCGCCAGCTTGCAGAGGTCGACAATGCGGGGATTGTCCTCGGCAGTCATTCGGTCCAGCCACTTGGCAAGATTCGGCTCCTTGACGCCACGCTCATCCATCTGACGACGTATTTCTCTGAGGCAGGTAATTTCATAGTTACTCCAAATGTAGACCGTTCCTTCATCACCGATTGCCTGCATGAGTTTTCGTGCAAATTCAAAATTAGGGAACTCCGTTTTATCATTCAGCCATTTCTTATGTTCGATTTTCGCTGATTTATAATCCTTCATCGTGTGGCAACTCCACTGAAAGATCTCCTTCTCATAAGGGCGCATGCCCTCGTAGGGGGGTATGCCAAGAACTGAGGCTTCGAAGTCTATAAAATGTAAGGGTTCGGGATGGCTGTGCAGTAGCTTTGGCAGCGCGGGGTCTATCCATTCGCAGCCTTTCTTCATATTCTTTACCTGAATCTTCCTGCGTTGTCCCAATTTCCCCGATAGCAATTTTTCGCCCGCTTGATAGAGGCTGACCTGACCACACGCCGCCATCGCAGCGACGATATTATTCTTCCCTTTGCTCGTGCTGCCCAGGCTGTAGAGATCTAGGATGTGGGGTTTTTCGGCAGCAAGTGAGCCCCAACATTCTGAAAAGCCGCTGTGCTCCTCTGCCTTTCTGTATTCGCATTTGGCGCATTTCGCAGAGAGCTCTGCTTTGATCTTGGTCGGCTTATCGCCGCGGAGGCTTTGTGCGAAACGAGCAGCTTCCGCTTCGATTGTATCCATTACCTGCTCCACCTCGCGACTCACATTGTAGAGTCCGAGACAATGCTCTGCGGCTAGTTTGGTGGAGTCCCCGATATAATCGATTTCGTTTACCGTGAAATCGCTGTTTTGAGAGGATTGGATCGCTTTGAAATTCCTGAAGGTAGCGCTGGCACCCACTTTCTTACTGCTGTCCAACAGCATTAGGTAGGGCACAACTTTATACTCGGGAAACAGCTGACGAGTGATCCATGTCTGATAGGCCAAGTCTTCTATGTAGGATACTTTTTCGCTACTTACCTTTCCTTTTTTACCGACGAAAGGACTGTCCCCATTCTTCTCATCGTCCGGGTTGACCGATGCTGACTTCACCTCGATCACCCGCAAAGTGTTTCCGTCTTTCTCTAAGATATCAACCCTAGCAGAATACGACTTATGAACGAGGCAGGCTTCGAACAATACTGCCTTTCCCTGGCTCTCCAGCACGGCCTTCACCCGCGCATAGGAGGCCTCGGGTTGATGCCGGTCATATTTCAACTCCACTCCACTCGGGTAGAGTAGCTTAGCCAGTTTCTCGACCCGGTAGCCACCCTCGGCCAGATACTGGAGATAGGGATCCTCAGACTTCTTGGAGGGGTAGCCCAGCTTCTTGTAATAGAGCTTCGTAGGGCATTCCCTTGCTAGTTTGAAGTCGGATTTGCTTAGCTGCATTGTTTGTTGAATCCATTATGAAGTGCTATTAGAGTCGATAGCGATAGGCTAACTAGTCCGCATTACATCAATCTAGTGTCGCACCCTTCTCCTCCAGTAAGTCGTAGGCTTTCTGGCTCATTCCTTCACCGTTCACTAGTTCCAGTCGCGAGGTGAGCTTGGAAAGGTTTTCTGCAGCCGTATCCGACAATCCCTTGAAACCGTTGATGCGAAGACGTGTGCCTTTGAACTTAGATAATACAGTTGCTCGTTCGTCAGTGAGTATGTTCCCGTCGTATGCATCTTCGTAGGTGGACAAGGAACCTAGGTCCAATTCGTGCTGATACTCACACAATTTCTCGAGCACTCGTGCCTCAGGATAATCTTTGAAAGCAAGGTTAAGCGAGTGACCCCCATGTTTAGCTAATGCCGACGCCTCTTTTTCGCTCAGTGGGTTAAGAAGTCCAGAGACGATGAGGCGACAGCAGAGGTTCTGGAATTCGCAAAGGGCGTCCTCTTCAGGGTAGAACCCATCGGAGTCGCCGATCTCTAAGTAATAGCGGTCATCTACCTTAACATCAGGACTGTATTCATTGTAGGGTCTGTATGATGCAAGTTTCTTAGCGACGCCAATGCTCATTTTGCGAAGAGAAGTGAGACGGAGTTCATACGTTTTAGTTGAGGCAATGATCTCGGCGGCATTAACGGGTAATTCCTCGAATGCGTAATGACCAGAATTCCAGTCATTTCGAGCGACTGTTTCTAGCAATTTAATCACACCGGAGTGGTCCCAATCGATTTCAGGGGCCTCTTCATCATAGAAGCCTGGAGCGCCAAAATTTTTAACTTTTACCTTTTCTTTTCGCGAAGCGAGTATCGCAGCGACTTCTCCTGCAATGTTGTTTGGAACCAATTCAATTTCGCCTTTGTAAACCAGAAGTTTCTTTGCGAAGTCGACGTCGATAGCCCGCCCGCCTTCATACACGATGCCATATTGGTCTACTTCACCAAAGATCTTGGTTCTGCCCTGAACAATAGTGGAGAGCAACTGGATTGTACCGACATCTCCATAGCGAAGAAGATTCGTACACATCAGGCTATCGGCTTTTTTCACAGCAGTCTCACTGAGAATATTGAAAAGCTCAATGGAGTGCTTCCAGAACTGTTCGCAAAGTTCAATTATTACTGGATTGTCCCATTTCTTAACGAGTGCAGCAATAAGTGACTTGCTGAAGACCTTAGCCCATCGGGCTGAGTCGGCGTTTTCTTCTGCAAGATCATTGCAGGCTTCGCGAATGGATTCGACGGTGCCTTCTTTTATGAGTTTCTTCAGTTCAGTGTCGTTCATGGCGCTTGTTTGTTATGATAATATGTGTTGAACAGCCCTTTGGGTGCGGAACGTTTATTAGAAGTTTATCTTAGATTCACCGGCGATCTCCGACCATTTAGCATAGCTTGGGCATCGCAGTGATAGCGCGATCTGAATCTTTGATTAACCGCCGAATTTCGGTGTGTATTTCTCGGTTGGATAGTTATCTAATTAGATTATTTTATTGTTAAAGATAATAAATTTACAGTATCACCTCAAGTTTGAGTAGCCGCTAGGTATGAGTTTTCAGCACACCATTTTTTAGGATTTAATCCGTTTATTGTTCCTTGTTTTTTTGACAATTCAGCTAAGCCGCGGGTCGATATCTTTGCTATCGATTCGATTTGTAAGTTTTGCTTGTGAAAAAAGCCAAGTGAAGCAGCGCAGTCTGTCGACATGACTCTAAGCCCTCCCATTACTATATCGACATCTTTGAAATCAGTTAGACATCTTGCAGCACTTTCATCGCAAAGATGTGTGTAAGCTTTTAAGATTTCTGCGTTTTCGCTTTTAACATAGGCCTCTGCAGCTTGGGTTGTTAAATCAAGCCTTTGGGGCATCGTTTCAGTAAATTGTTGTGGTAACCTGACCTTGTGGTAGGCTAATTCTAGGTAAGCCTTTGCTTCCGTGCTGAGTACTTCTAACTCATCAAAATAGAACCCTTGAAATTCAAGCGAACCGTAACCCGTGTCACCTTCATAGTTGGCAACTAGCTTTGCGGCGCCGACAGATATCTCTTTAATCTCGCGGATGCAAAAGTGCTCACCTTGAGACCACAAAATAAAAGCGCTTTCGTCTAGCTTATTAAATGCTACATTATCCTGTGACCTTAAAAGTTTAAATATTCGTGCCTCTACAGTATGATCGAATCTATATATCTTGTTTATTCTATGTAAGGAAAGCGCACCTTCAACATCAAGGTTTGGTGTTCTAAAAACAGAGGGCCCTTGATATTCTAGGCTCCGTCCAAAGCTAATTACTGATGAACCTTCAAAAGAATTATCAAATAATTCGGTCGCCTTTCGGATACATTCGATACCCTGTTCAGTAGAGAGTGCTACCGCACCGTCGTTGGACATGGAAGTAAAATTAATACCGTTATTTATGAGTTCCTTATAATTCTCCTCCGAAAGCTTTTTATATTTTATCTTTTTTAATTTTAATAGGTTATCGTTTGCAAATTTACTCTTATTATCGCCGTTAATTAAACCTGCCTTGCCGTCTAAAAAGTCAGATATATAGTCGTTAAATAGCAAATGTTCGGGAAGAATTAAATTGCCGGAGTGCCCAGATAAGGCCTCAAGCGACTGGTCTGTTAAATATTCTAGCGAAGAAAAGTTAAGATCCTGCTTGTAGTTACATAATATTTTAGCGGCTTCCTCGCTGATTGAAGTGTACTCACTTAAATCGATATCGTCTTCATTATTAAAAGCCTTGGCTGTCTCTGCATTTAATGTTTTCATTATATAAATTGGGTTATTTATTTTGAAAGTGTGCAAAAAATGGCATCTACTGCGGAGTCGATGACAAATGGCAGCCTTTCTAAAGTTCCACTTAACTTTAGTTGCTGGCATTTATTCGCGGAGAGAGCGGCATGAGCCGTGCCATTGCGAAGCGCCTTCGCCAGTGCAAGCTGTTCGGCTAATGTTTCGACCGCTGAGCCATCGACCATCCAACGCCTGAAAAGCTTTAAGTCGTAATTTCTAAAGGAGAGGAACTTTAGCAATTTTTCATCTGCAATCCACTTCTCTTTGATGCTCTTAGTCAGCCGCGGTGGTGCAATTGGCTTTAGGTTCTCAACCGCTTCAATCGATGCTTCTAGTTTTCGAAATTCTTCGATACCTGGATGATCTTTACCGTAGAGAGATTTGAGGATGATTTCAAAACCTGCATAGGCCATGACAAGGCGCCACTGTTGGCCTCGTAGTTCCGAGAGCTTTGAGGCGCGCCCCGCCGAAGGCTTTGACCAGGCGCAGGATTGCTCCAGCAGTGCCTGACCGCGACTGATTCCTTGGAGGAGGATCAGTAGTTCCTCCGAAGTGGTCACTTTTGGCTTTCCACTCAGCACAGACAAAGCATTCGCAACGTAATCAAAATTCGTTTCTGGTTCCCGTGCGATACGCGCCCATAGTGCATAGTTACTGTCCGACTTGGTCATAAAAAGTAGAGCTTAAAGACCTATTCTTCTTGTAACGAGATGAGTTCGTTTTTACTCAGAAGTTCTTTAATACTTCCTGATACTTGAGTTAGCCCAAGGAGACTAATCATGTTTTTCGAATAGGAGAGAGCTTCCGCAGCCTCAGCACATAGATTTGTAACTCCATCAAGGGAAAAAGAGCATGCCGATCTTGAGAAAGCCTTTGCGGCTTCAGCGCTCAAATTTGCTAAGCCATTAAGACATACCGCTCCTTTTTCTATTTGAGAAAGGGATTCTGCCGTATGGTCGGAAATTTTGGTTAGCCCATTTAAGTAGAGTGACCATCCTTTGAATTGCGACAGTTCTTGGGCAGCCTGATCGGAAATTTCTAACAATCCGTCTAGGTAGAGAGTCCATTCGAAATAACTCAAGGCTCTCGCTGATTCCGGCGACAACTCCTCTAGTCCATTCCAGCTTAGATTTCCTTCATAATGAGACATCTCGTAGGCCACTTCGACGCTAAGTTGTTTTAGCCCATCTAATGCTAAAGAGCCTGCCGATCTCTCTGAAAGGTAGCCTGCTACTTGCGTTGATAATTGAGTCAGCCCATTTAAAGAAAGGCCGCCATTTTTTTGTTTAGAGAGGGCCTTCGCGACATCGTCACTAATTTTGTTAAGACCGTTTAACCAAAGGGTCGTGCTTTGCATCTTTGCAAGGGCCTTTGCGCTCTTAACCGAAATCTCTAATAATCCGCTGAGATCTAGCATTCCGCCGCCCCCAGTGCTTTTATGAAAAGTAGAAAGCAAATCTGCGGCATTGTCATCCAATACCATGTATTCAGAGAGATCAATACTGGTTGGGTCTTCTAAAAAACGCTCGGCAATTACTTTGTCGATGGTTTTCATTATTGAGTACAAATTGTAAGTGGATTTGTTATTCTACAATGTTTAAGACAGAAACTTATAGTCGGTAATATAGTGTTAGAACTTTTAGAATTTTATTTAAAAGAGAGTCAATGCATTTAACACTAGCGTAACGCAAAATGGCTACTAATTTGGTTGAAGTTTCAAAAATTGAATCTGTTGAATATTTAATGCAGAACCTTGAAAAGGAATAAGGCCTCTCCTGTATAAACTAAGCTCCTGGAGGGAAGTCTATGATCGTGTTATCCAAACCTGCCTGAGGCTCTTTAAGTTCATTAGGTTATTGCGCGCGGCAAAAGTACTTAATCCTTTGTGTCCTGCTCATGCTCTAGAAGGATTTTTTGCATTTCAGCGAACACTCGTTCATCCAGCCCATTACGGATCGCTAGTTCCGCGACCATTGGATTCTGCGGGTTTGCAGAAGCAGCTACCAATCGAGGAAGAGCGTCCAGTAGACGTCGAAGAGGGGTCAACGTCTTAATGATCGTTTCTGAGGCTTCCGACTGCGGCACTAGGCTCTCGCTCTCGCGCATTAACTCCAATTCGCGTAGACTGGCAATGGCCCGTTCTTTACGGCCCTGTTCCAGTAATAGTGCTTTTTTGAGATCGGCGATGCTTGCTGCTTCAAATTTCGTATCGCGCCCCTGAGTAGGCAATCTATTATCACGCCATAAACGCCACTCTGCGATGTCTTTTGACGAGGGTGAGGTGGGGTCTGCACGCCACGAGCGCAGGGTATTCTGAGCTATTCCAAGGGCTTCAGCTAGGGCTTTCCATGAAGTAATTGTGGATGTTGTCATAGGTAGAAAAAAGTTTTGATTTAGAATCTCATAAAAACGTCAAGATGTCGATTGGTCTTGCTTGCTGTTTGGCTGGGAGGACCCAAAGGCCCCCACCCCTAACGCCAGAGGATAAAACGCAGTGCGCGGCATCCTCGACCCTTACACCTGGCATTAGACTGGTAAGCGTGGTTTGAATCTGGCCTTCACGTTCGAGCAACTCCTTGAGCTGCGTAGTTGATTTGATGATACTCATGATTGATCGTTTCTTGGTGGTTATGTTAGCGGTGAAATTCTATGACTTGGGCGGGCCTGCCCCCGGTTTTCTTCTCGGTGATCTTCAGCCAGTCTGGTCGCTTCGCGGCGAGTTCCTTAGCATCAATGCCGTGTAGATTTTTAGCCTGAGAGACTGTGAGCTGCTCGGCTTTGCCTGCATTCGTCTTTAGTCGATTATAAAGGCCAGAATCTACTTCAAATTCGGAATCTGAAAGCATAGCCAGCGCTTGCTGATAATGAAATTCTGATAGCATCAGCCCTGCTTGAGCGGACGCCTCAGAAAGCTCAACATTCGGTGCTTTCGACAAATGCTCCGCAGCATGAAGACATAGGGCCAAGCGTTTTGCCTGCTCTACGACGCGAGCGGTGAATGCAGGGGCAATGCCTGTCTCAATCTCCTGCAATCTTGAGTTGTAAGCCTCTTGAAAGGTGGCAGAAGCGGCGGCTGAAGTCCGGACAAGCAAAGCCTCTTCCCGGTCGTGAAAACTACGCACAAGCTCCCTGAGCGATTGCTCCCAGCACTCTACAATCTCGCCCTGGATCGCAAGTTCTTGGCCTTCGTCTCGGGCTGGCTTACTCTTGGAATTCGTGAGTAAGATTCGCGGCAATAGCCCGCCTGTCTTCAACCTTTGGTTGGCATAAAGCGCGGTCGCCAAGTCGGGCGTTCCGACTAGCGCCATACTCATCACCACTTCAGCAATGTAGATAGAATCTCTGCCTATCCGCTCGACAGAGGCAGGCTCTCGCTGTGCTGCCTTTAATAGCAAATTCGCATCGGCTTTGCCTTCGTTGTATCGCCCGAGAAGGTTTGAAATAACATCTCCGCAATCTGCCGAACTGAGCGCAATATATCCAAGCGTGTCCAGTATTACGGGCAGGCTTTGACTCGTCGCGTCTTCGACAAATAGAAGCGGCGGTTTTTCAAGTCTGTTAAGGTCATCGAGCTTCGTCTCGATTTCAATTAGCCTATTACGCCTTGTGTCACGGTCGCCAGCGTCTAGGTCGCCCTTCACAAACTCTCGCTTGATCCTGTCCCTCTCGGCTTCCATCTCTGCCCGCTCAGCTTTGACACTCGGCAAAGTCATCGCTCTATGCTTCTCGATCAGCTCGGCTTGAATCGTTTGCAGCGGCCTATTGATCTCGCGGAAGACTGAAGATTTCCCTGTTCCACTTTGAGCTGTGGAAAAGAAAAACGCATCCGATCCGGTCAGGCGGTGGCGGTCTTGAAGTAGCAAGTTCGCCCCAAGCGCATTTGATATTGCAGCGAGCAAAAGCGGGCCGGGCAGGTCTGGATTTACTCCAAAAATTCGGCAGCATTCAGACTGCATTTGCTGCATAATCTCGGGAAAAATGTTCTCGGGGTAAGCTACTTGATCGGGGTCGGCGGCTTCCTTTGGCGGTAGGTCATAAGTTTTTATCATAAAATCAAATTAGCTAGTCGTTCTTGGTCGTCGTGATTGGCAGCTATGAAGTCGTTTAGGTCTTCGCCCGGCGTATCGCTCTGCCATGCGCTCAGCGCGACAGGCTCAGAGTCGATCAGTTGGGTTGCCCATTTGTCTCTAGCGACTGCGCCGGCTTCGTCTGCGTGAGCAAAAATCCTGATCCTCTTACCTGTGAAAAGGTGCAGTGCATCTTCGGCTATCGCTTGGCTTGCTCCGAGCATTGCAACGAATGAAGCCCGCTCGATCTGCTCCGGGGCTTGAAGAAAAACCAGCGTTACGGCAGCGATTAGATCGGGCGCTCCTTCGCAAAAATAAACTGTGTCTGTCTCGGGCTTCATCGTGCTGGCACCTACGGGCCAGCTTGCCCTCGATCCCGGCAGCGTCTTCGCCTTCATACCTGCTTGCCATTGCCCGCTCAGGAGCCTGCCCTGTGCAACGCCTCCTGCGCGGTCGTAAACAAGCCAAGCTCTACCCTCGGGCGAGTTGAAGAAGGCGAGCTGTTGGCGATTTATTAAAATTTGTATGGCAGCGAAAAGCGGCAGCCCTCTTGAACGAGCGAGCGCGTCCAATTCTGCAATACGGCCAGAATCAATTTGTGGCAGCGTAAATGGGCGCGGCTTACTTCCCCCTACCAGTCGGCGCTTTATAGTCGGCGCGGCGGCGCTCCCAGTGTTGGCGAGTTCTATAAGGTAGCGACATGCTTCGCTGTTGTCTAAGCCCGCAGCCAGTTGCACAAACTCAACTAGACCGCCAGCTTCGCCTGTGGCGTGATCCTTAAAGCCACGCCCGTTGTCGAAGATGGAAAAGCTAGGTTTGCGATCTTCGCGGAATGGACTTTTGCAGCTTTTACCGGGACGACCCGGTAAGCCTAGGTGATCCCATAGCGCCGGAATGTCTAGGGACTCCTTTGCCAACTCAAGCGGGCTTGGCCCGTCAAAGCTCCTGTTTTTTTGTAGGATCATTGTGCGGCGCTCGCTAGTGATTCCAGATAAGCAAGCAAGCTCTCGACATTGATAAGCCTGCTGCCTCGCTTAGCCCCCGGCTTGCGAAGGTGAACTGATGTAATCTTGCGCTCTTGGGCGAGCTGCAAGAGCTTGCCCCGTTTCAAGCCCGATATGTGGCAACGCTTTTTTGCGGCGGGCAGGGCGATCCATACCGGGCTGCTTTTGGTGTTAGATACTTCTGCTATCATTAGCGCTATTAAAACAAATAGCGCTGGCATTGAATCGCGTTAGCGTGACAACCACTTTCGGATTGTATCTACTTTTCTTTCTTCGCTTGTGCCTCCAACGCGAAAAATCAGCTCTCCCTTTTTATCAAATTCACTTTCCAAGTCGTAAGCGTCAAGATTAGTGCGAAGCCAGTCTTGGGAAAAACTGACAGCGGAATAATCTTCCCCATTCTCGGCTGCTTCCTCTCGGTAATCATCCCAAGCATTTTTGATTGCCTGCCCGAGTCTGGTTTTGAACGGATCGCGCTTCGGGCGCTTCGCTTTGGCGGCCTTGGTCGGCAGGAGCTTCTTGCCGATCTTTGCCTCCCACATAGCTAGAACGTCCAGCGCTTCCCTGAGCGTCCAACCGGCGCGGAAGGCTGCGGCAGGGTCTCTCCTGGCTAGCTCGATCTCATGCCGAGCCATAACAAGAAGGCGCTTGGCTTTCTTCGCGGCTTCTCTGGCATCCTCATGGGTTGCGCCTTTCTTGCCTGCGCTATTAGCTGCCAGCTTGTCGGCAAAGCCATCCAGCTCCGCAGCGTGGTCGACGGGGTTCCAGTCGCCCTCAAAGGGGTTAAAGGGGGCTTTCTTCATGCTTTTGCAGGGCTTTTTAAAATAGTCGAAATTAGTTAAACCTAGTGTTTATCCGAGCTGGCTGACTTTTAAAGCTTTCTACGCTTTTACAGTAGCAGATTTGTCGCACAGCAAGCTCGGCATCTTGGCGAAAGCCTCCTGCAATCGCTCTTTCTCGGCATGTGTATAGGCTTGGGTTTGCTTGGTGTTAGTGTGTCCCATTCCCTTCGCGATAGTCTCAGGATCAATGCCTGAGGCTTGCAGCGCAGTAGCAAAGGCGTGGCGCAATGAATGAAGCGAGCGAGCGGCAACGCTTCGCCCGCCTTCCTTGCGCTCAGAACGGCCTTCATCGATTCCAGCGGCTCGCATGATTCTGCCAAAGGTGCGAGAGCGCTGCTGAGCCTTCTGCTCCGCAAGCTTGGGCATCAGGTAAGCCTTAGGGTCATCGGAAGTCGGCAGAGTCAGAAAGTGATCGGAAAGCTGCGGCGGGATGACAGTAGCAACTTGAACTCCTGTCTTCTTTCGAGTCGAGATAATCCTGCTGCCTTGAAGGTCGACCTGCTCCCAGCGAAGCGATGCAGCATCCGACTGAGCAAAGCCCGCCAAGAATGAAACTAGAATCAGCGTTTTCCATTCCTCGGGATAATCGGCTGCCGATACTTCATTAATTAGCAGCCTCACTTCATCAAAAGTAAAGGCGGCCTTAGAGTGCCGGGCGGTAGCCTTCTGCTTAACTCCTGCTGTCGGATCGTAACTAATTCGATTGAGCTGCCGCGCGCGGGTATAGGCAAAGCGTAGAATCTTTATGTGGTTTGAGACTGTAGGGGTGGAGCGTCCGGCATCCAGCATGGCAAGTCGGTAAGTTTCAAAGTCATCCTGAGAGAGCGAATCAAACGGGGCAGCATCCCGATCTATGAGCTGCTCAAGAAAGGCATCTACAACGCCCTTATATCTACTCATAGAGCCTTCGGCGATCCCTTCCATACGTTTAGCCTCTAGCCAGTCGAAATAAAATTCTCTGACAGTCTGAGCTTTCGCCTCGGTAGCCGAAGACAGCCCAGCGATCTCAATGACAATTTGCCGCAAGTCGGACTCGCGCTTTAACTCGCCCCGAGCGATCCGCTCAAAGCGGTCGGCGATCTGTTGCGCTCGGCGCTTTGCGTCAGCCCGCTCTTTAGAATTTCCTGAGTCAGGTATTTTTGTGCTTCGGTTATGCTGCTTGCCATCTAAAGAACGGAAGCATGCAATCCAGTTTTTCGAGTTCGGTGATTTGCGAAGAGTTGCCATAAGCGAAAACTTACAACATGCTTACAACAGCGCAAGAAGAATATAGCAGTCATTAAAGTTTTTATAGTTATGTCAAAACAGCCCCTGATCCTAGCATCTATGCGGCTTCCGGCTCTGATTCCAGTTTTTATCGGCAATGCCGGAAAACGCCTAAAATGGCCCTAAAGGAAACTAATGTTCTATCCGTTGAACTATGGGGACTAAAAACATATTAGCAGTGTATCTTAAACAAAATTTCGCAACAAGCAAAGATCTCTACAGTCCGGCGTTTCAAAGCGAATATGTAAAAATCCACCTTAAAAATGTGCTTGCACTAGAAAAAGAGAGCCCTACTTTCTCGCCTTCCTATGAGTACAGATAACAAGACTTTAAACCGCTCACGCAACCCCATGGATTACACCTACATGGATGTGGATCAACTTTCTCGCTTTGTAACAGAAACCGGAAAGATCCTGCCTCGTAAGATAACTGGCCTTTCTGCCAAACATCAGCGACGAGTGACCAACCTGATCAAGCGTGCACGCAACATGCTTACGATGAAGTAGTTCGTAGACCGAGAGGAATAATAATTACTGCTTCGATATAAGCCTTTCCTGCAAATCCTTTCCCTTTCTATTGGGGAAGGATTTTTTTGATCACTGATATAACAACATTACAGTGAGACTACCGGCAAATAGAGATAACATCCAGCATTGTGCGATCCTACTCAAAGCGGGAGAGATTGTCGCGATTCCCTCCGAAACGGTCTACGGTTTAGCGGCAAATGCAACCGATGAGTCTGCTGTTCGTCGCATTTTTAGGGTTAAAGGTCGCCCACTAATCGATCCCCTAATTTGCCATTTTTCCAGTCTCGAAGCAGTTAGCGCATACGCCCTCGTATCCTCTCAAATGGAAATCTTAGCGGAAGCATTCTGGCCGGGCGCATTAACAATTGTTACGCAAAAGAGGGATCGTATTCCGGACATTGTTACCGCCGGTCTTCCTTCTGTAGCGGTTCGTATACCCAGTCAGCCAACTTTCAGAAGCCTACTGTCAGCTGTAGATTTTCCTCTCGCAGCACCCAGCGCGAATCCATTCAGCTACATCAGCCCTTCCTCTGCCTCACAGGTCGAACAAACGCTGGGGCAGAAGATTCCAGCTATTCTTGACGATGGCCCTTCCACAATTGGTATTGAATCCACAATACTCGATTTGCGCAATCCAAACTGCCCAGCAGTATTACGTCATGGCCCAGTCCTACCGGAAGAATTGGAGCAAGTTCTCAAACTTCAGGTTGAAAATAAAGTACCCA
>MDTB01114195.1_pt1 | contig 13421 bp, 12 predicted proteins | sample 811161 | NCBI WGS metagenome assembly MDTB01 (sample SAMN05326650, study PRJNA326480) | marine metagenome | isolation source: seawater | place: Mediterranean Sea | collected 2009
AAAAAGTAATTATATTTGGTTTTATATTTACATTTTTTTCAAGTTTTGGACAGAGTTTTTTTTTGGGATTGTTTAACGCACCAATAAGAAATGAATTAGGTATTTCTCATGGTCAATTTGGTAGTATTTATGCCTCTGCAACTATTTGTTCAAGTTTATTACTTATATGGGTAGGAAAAAAAATTGATGACTATAGAATTTTAAATTATTCTTTCTTTGTAGTTATCTTACTATTTGCTTCTTCATTATTTTTTTCTTTTATTAGTAGTGTTTATTTTTTAGCAGCAGCAATTTTTTTAATGAGATTATCGGGCCAAGGTTTGATGAGCCACGCATCAACAACAACAATTTCAAGATTTTTTGAAAAATCAAGAGGGAAGGCTTTAAGCACAATATGGCTTGGTTTATCTACTGCTGAATTCATTTTACCTGTGCTAGTTACTTATTTTTTTCTTATTTACTCATGGAGAACAGTTTGGCAAGGTATTTCTGTATTAATTATTTTATTCCTACCTTTAATTATTTTAAATACAATTAAATCTGTGAACCTTGACTCAAGGGAAATAGATAAGAATTTTAATCAAAAAAAAATAAAAGTTAAAAGCTGGAAAAGAAAAGAAGTGATTAAAGATTATAGATTTTATATCGTATCGTTAAATATGTTAGCTATGCCATGGATAGCTACAGGCATATTTGTATACCAATCATTTATTTCTGAGTCAAAAATGTGGTCCGTATATACTATTCCTAAAGCTTTTATGGTTTATTCTATAACTTCTATCTTAACACTTTTTTTATCAGGATTTTTAGTTGATAAATTTACAGGAAGAAAATTAATTTTAATTATGAATATACCTTTGTTTTTTGCCATGTTTGTTTTATTTAATTTTAATGATCAATTTTATGCTTATATTTTTCTGGGTTTAATTGGTGTATCTAATGGTCTTGCTAATATTTTAGGTTCTTCAACATGGGCAGAAATTTACGGTGTAAAATATATTGGTAGTATAAAAGCTCTTACGACTGCATTTATGGTTTTTTCAACAGCTTTTGGAACTGCTATATTTGGCCTTTTAATAGACAAAGGTTACTCTATTGAGAATATAGCGTTTGTAGGCGGAACTTATGTAATTGCATCCTTATTTTTATTAATTATTTTCAGAAAGACCCTGGAACCAATTAAGGTCAAAGAATAAACTTGATTTATCAAACGTAATTGAATAAATAATCTTCATCATGGCTAGAATTACTGTAGAAGATTGTTTAGAAAAAGTTGAAAATCAATATGATTTAGTATTATTAGCAAAAGAAAGAACTATTCAACTTAACTCTGGTTCCCCAATGCTTGTTGAGGAGGACAACGATAAAAAAACGATAATAGCCTTAAGAGAAATAGGTGATGGCAAAGTTCCTGTTAAAGATCTCTCTAAAAATGCAGTTTTAAGACTTAGAAAGGAACCCGATCAAGTTGAAGAACTAGAAGAGGTAGAAGAGGATGAAAATGACGATTTTGAAAATTTATACAAAGGCCAGGTCTCTAAAAGCGGTGTTGCAGTTCTACCGTCAAAAAGAACTAGGAGAATGCCAGACAATAAAAATAATAAACCTCAAGAAAGTAATTTAGTAAAAGAAGCTTTGAAAGAGCTAAAATCAGAACAACCAGAAATTAAAGAAGAGTCTTTAGAAACAGAAGAGTCATCAGAGGCCAAAGAAGAGCCTTTAGAATTAAAAGAAGAAGTTAGTAAATCAGAATAATTTATGAGTAAGACTATTTCAGTTGCGCCAATGATGGATTGCACTGATAAACATGAAATATTCTTTTTAAGCCTTATAAGTAAAAATATTCATTTGTACTCAGAGATGATTGTAGCTAACGCAATTATAAGAGGAAATCGTGACAAACTTCTTTCATTTAAAAAAATTTCTAATCCAGTAACTTTACAAATTGGTGGATCAAATCCTAACGAATTAGCTGAAGCTTGTAAAATCGCTGGGGATTACGGTTACAAAGAAATAAATTTAAATCTTGGTTGTCCAAGTAAAAAAGTTCAAAAAAATAAATTTGGCGCTTGTTTAATGCAAGAACCTGATTTAGTAGCAAGATGCATTGAAGCTATGGCAAAATCTACAAAACTTCCAATAACAATTAAAACAAGAATTGGGTACAATGAAGTTGAAAACTTTGAATTTTTAAAATTTTTCATTCAAACAACAAAAAATGCTGGATCGAAAAAATTTATAATTCACGCGCGGAAAGCCTTATTAAAAAAGTTAAGCCCTAAAGAAAATTTGAATATACCTCCATTAAAATATGAATTTGTTTATAAAATAAAAGAATATTTTAAAGATGAAGAAGTAATTATCAATGGAGGAATTAAGACAACTGAAGATATTAAACATCATTTAACTAAAGTTGATGGAGTAATGATTGGTAGAGCTATTTATCATTCACCATATTTTTTAGCTGATATTGAAAAAGAAATTTTTAATAATAAAAATGTTCCAACAAGAACAGAGGTGATGGAGAAATTAATTCCTTATATTCAAGAACAAACATCAAAAGGAATTCAATTGAATCATATTATGAGACACACAGTAGGACTATTTCATGGACAAAATGGCTCTCGAACATGGAAACAATATCTTTCAAAAAATATGTGCATTAGAGATGCAGATCTTCAAAAAGTAAATCATATAATGGATCAGGTTAAAAAAAATAATCCCACACCTTTAGAAAGATAATTTGGATATTCTCTCACAATCAGAAACCTTTTATTTAATTTTTATAATGGCTGTCACTGCTATTCCAGCTGGTTTTGCAGCAGGTTTATTTGGGATTGGAGGTGGGTTAATTACTGTACCAATCTTATTCTATATTTTCAATTCAGCAGGTATTGAACCTACTTATATAATGCATCTGGCTGTAGGCACGTCATTTGGAATAATTATTCCTACATCGATAGTTTCAGTTTTGACTCATCATCAACATAAGGCTGTAGATTTTAGTGTCGTCAAAGGTTACGGTATATTTGTTATTATTGGAGTAATACTAGGAACAGTTTTAGCTGCAGGTCTAAAGACCAAACCTTTAATACTTTTCTTTGCAATAGTAGTTTACATACTCGCTTTTTATTTATTATTTCTTAAAGAAAAAGAGACTAGTTTGACTATTAAGATGGGTCTCCCTGCCAAAATTATATCTGGTATAATCACTGGCTTTATCTCAGCGCCAATGGGTATAGGTGGAGCAGTAATGAATGTACCAATTTTGAAATTTTTTGGGTATTCAATCAATAAAGCTATTGGAAGTGCTGCTGCTATAGGCTTTATTATAGCTTTATTTGGTACGATTGGATTTCTTATTTCAGGAAATTATTTAAATGCAAATTTACCTATGAGCATTGGGTTTTTAAACATACCAGCTTTCCTAATCTTTTTTCCTATAACAACATTAATGGCAAGACTTGGGGCAAAAACAAGCCATAGAATAGATAAAAAAAAAATGACAAAATACTTTGGGGTATTTTTGATTATAATCGGCACTAAATTTTTGTACGAATATTTTAATCTTTAATTTTCTGGTCGTATTTACCAATCTTTCCAGTTTTTTGAAGCAACTCATCAATAAAGGTAAAAATATTTTTCTTTCTTTCATTCGACGTTGGACTTTCAGTAACAACAACTAGAGAAGGTTTATTCGATGAAGCTCTTATCAAACCCCATGAACCATCTTTTAAAGAAAATCTGATACCATTCACTGTCAATATCTCCGTAATTGATTGATTATCTATTTTTAAATTATCTTTCTTAAATTTTTTAATCTTATTAATCATTAAATCAACTACTTCATATTTTTCTTCATCTTTACAAAAAGGGGCCATAGTAGGTGATTGATATGTTTTAGGAAGTTCATCAATAATATCACTCATTCTTTTATTTTTATTATTTAATAGATGGCAAACTTGAATTGCAGAGTTAATACCATCATCATAACCAAAACCTAAAGGTTGATTAAAAAAGAAGTGTCCACTTTTTTCAAATCCAGCCAATGCTTTTTCTAAATTTACTTTCCTTTTTATATGTGAGTGTCCTGTCTTCCAGTAAATTGTTTGACAGTTATTATTTAAAAGTATCTCATCTTTTAAGTAAAGACCAGTTGATTTTACATCGACAATGAATTTAGAATTTTTATATTTTTCTGCTAAGTTTCTTGCAATTAATAATCCAATTTTATCCGAATAAATTTCGTTACCTTTATCATCAATCACTCCACATCGGTCTCCATCTCCATCAAAACCAAAACCAATATCTGCATTATTTTCTTTTACAGCTTTAGTTATTTCTTTTAGCATATCATGGTCTTCAGGATTTGGGTTATATTTTGGAAAAGACCAATCCAACTCACAATCTAATTCAATAATTTCACAACCAATACTTTTTAAAATTTCAGGAGCAAAAATTCCTGCAGTACCATTCCCACAGGCAACCACTGCTTTAATTTTTTTATTGATTTTATTTCCTTTTATTAAATTTTCAGAATAAATTTTTTTGAAATTTTCTATATTCTTAAAAGCTCCCTCACCTTTGATAAATTTTCTATTAAGTGTTATATTTTTTAATTCATACATTTCTTCAGGGGTATGTGTTAGCCCTTTTTTGATACCCATTTTTACACCTGTCCAGCCATTTTCATTATGACTTGCTGTGACCATCGCTATTGCATCTGAATTTAAATTAAACTGTGCAAAATAAACAGTAGGGGATAGCGACAAACCTATATCTTCAACATTACACCCTGTAGATAACAACCCAGCAGTTAAAGCTTTTTTTATTTTTTCACTATAAGAACGGTAGTCATGTCCAACTATAACTCTTGGGTTTTTTTTTTTAGTATGTACGATTATTTGTGAGCCTAGCCCTTTTCCCAGCTCTGTGATTCCATCTAAGTCTATGTCTTTTTCAAACACCCATCTAGCATCATACTCTCTAAACCCATTTGGATTGATTTTCATGAATTATAAATACTAGAGAATAAGGGTTTTTGTTATTAAATCTTTATTAACAAAACTTTCCACTTGCAAATTTATTTAAATGTTCTTATAATGTTCTATTGATTTAGATCTTATATGGTATATTAACATGTAATGAACACAACATGTAGTTGTTTTCTTAAAAATCAGTTAATAAAATAAGGTAAATATGAATAAAAACGTATCGTTGGCAATAGAGAAAGCTGTGGGCAGTATAAGCCAAAAAAACCAAATTGAACTCAAAAATAATGGGCCAAAAAAACCTGATCTTTTCTCGTTATCAGGTGAAACTGAATTATTTCAAAATGAAAAAGGTATTACGATTAAAATTGATAGATCTAGAGATTCAAATTTAACTGATTTTGGAAAAGAAACTCTTAGAGATAGATACTTAGGTCAGAATGAATCTTTTCAAGATTTATTTGCGAGAGTAGCAAGTGTTTACGCTGATGACAATTTACATGCCCAAAGAATTTATAATTATATTAGTAATCTTTGGTTTATGCCCGCTACCCCAGTTTTATCAAACGGCGGAACAGAAAGAGGATTGCCTATTTCTTGTTTTTTAAACGAAGCAAACGATAGCCTTAAAGGTATTACTAATTTATGGGAAGAAAACGTATGGTTAGCGGCTAGAGGAGGAGGAATAGGGAGTTATTGGGGTAATCTAAGATCGATCGGGGAAAAAATCGGTAAGGTTGGTAAAACATCAGGAATTATTCCTTTTATTAAAGTTATGGACTCTTTAACACTGGCAATTAGTCAAGGATCTTTAAGAAGAGGTTCAGCAGCTTGTTATTTGCAAATTGACCATCCTGAAATTGAAGAGTTTATAGAAATGAGAAGACCTACTGGTGGAGACGTAAATAGAAGGTCTTTAAATTTGCACCACGGAGTTTTAGTTACAGATGATTTTATGAGAGCTGTTGAAACCGATGGTCAATGGGCATTAAGAAGTCCTAACGATGGAACGGTGCAATCGACAATACCAGCTAGAAATTTATGGATTAGACTTTTAACTGCTAGAGTAGAAACAGGTGAACCTTATATAATTTACATTGATACAGTCAATAGACAAATTCCCCAACATCATAAGCTTGCTGGATTAAAAGTTAAAACATCAAATTTATGTAGTGAGATTACTTTACCCACAGGAGTTGATAACGATGGAAAAGAAAGAACAGCAGTTTGTTGCCTTTCGTCTTTAAATCTGGATACTTATGATAAGTGGAAGGATAATGATCAATTTATTGAAGATGTAATGAGATTTTTAGATAATGTAATGACTGATTTTATTACTAGAGCCCCAGATGAATTTGCTAATGCAAAATATTCTGCCATGAGAGAAAGAAGTGTTGGTCTCGGAGTTATGGGTTTGCACTCATATTTTCAGCAAAAAAATATTCCTTTTGGTTCTGTTATGAGCAAAGTTTGGAATAAAAAAGTTTTTAAAAATATTCAGGAAAAAGTAGATGCTGCTTCAGTAACTTTAGCCGAAGAAAGAGGAGCTTGCCCTGATGCTGCAGAGTACGGAATAAAAGAGAGATTTTCAAACAAAACTGCAATAGCACCAACTGCTTCTATTTCGATAATTTGTGGAGGAACATCGGCTGGTGTAGAACCAATATCAGGAAATAGCTACACTCATAAAACTTTATCAGGATCTTTTAATGTGAAAAATAAATATTTAAAAAAAGTTTTAGAAAAATACGGTAAAGACAATGATGAGATCTGGTCAAGTATTACAACAAATCAAGGTTCTGTATCTCATCTTGAATTTTTAACTGATGAAGAGAAAGATACCTTTAAAACAGCTTTTGAAATTGATCAAAGATGGGTTGTTGAACTTGGTGCAGACAGAACACCACATATTTCACAAGCTCAATCAATTAATGTTTTTGTACCTGCAGATATACATAAAAAGGAATTGCACGCGATACATTTTCAAGCGTGGAAAAAAGGTTTAAAAAGCCTTTATTATTGTAGATCTAAGTCGATACAAAGAGCGGAAAACGTTACCGCTGGAACATCAACTGATGTAACAAAAAACGTATATAATAAAAAAAATCAATCTAACAACGAAGAAAATAATTATGAGGAGTGTCTATCATGTCAGTAGCAAAAAAAATTGATTCAAAAATAATACAACCAAAAAAAATGGGCCTTTTAGTAGAAAACCCAGTTTATAAGCCATTTAGATATCCATGGTGCTATGATGCTTGGCTTACACAACAAAGAATTCATTGGTTACCTGAAGAAGTTCCTTTAGGTGACGATGTTAGAGATTGGCAAAAAAATTTAACAATTGCTGAAAAAAATCTTTTAACACATATATTTAGATTTTTTACTCAAGCTGATGTTGAGGTTAATAACTGTTACTTAAGACATTACACTACTGTTTTTAAACCAACAGAAGTTTTAATGATGATGACAGCTTTTGCTGCAATGGAAACAGTACACATAGCCGCTTATTCTCACTTGTTAGATACAATTGGTATGCCTGAAACAGAATATTCAGCTTTTTTAGAATATAAAGAAATGAAAGATAAGTACGATTACATGCAGGGTTTTGATGTTAAATCAAAACATAATATAGCAATGACAATGGCAGTCTTTTCTGCATTCACAGAAGGACTCCAATTGTTTGCAAGCTTCGCAATACTACTTAACTTTCCAAGGTTTAATAAAATGAAGGGTATGGGGCAGATCGTTACTTGGTCAGTAAGAGATGAAACTCTACATTGTAATTCTATGATTAGACTTTTTAAGGATTTTATTAAAGAAGAACCACAAATTTGGAATGATAAACTAAAAAAAGAAATAGTCGATGCTTGTAAAACTATAGTTGAACATGAAGATGCTTTTATTGACTTAGCTTTTCAAATGGGTCCATTAAACGGTCTAACAGCAAATGAAGTTAAACAATATATAAGATTCATTGGCAATAGAAGGCTCGAGCAATTAGGACTAGAGCCTATTTATGATGTTAAAAAAAATCCTTTAACGTGGTTAGATACAATGCTGAATGGTGTCGAGCATATGAATTTCTTTGAAGGTAGAGCCACGGAATACTCTAAAGCTTCTACTAGAGGTACATGGGGCGAAGTATTTGCTTAATTCTTGAACTTAAATTATAAAAGTTATTGGAGAAAATCAGGACTTAAAGGTAAGTGGGGAAACATTTACTTAAATATAATTAATAAATATAAACCTAAAAACTTTTTAGAAATTGGTGTTTTTTGCGGTGTGACTGCAAGAAACACTTGTAACTTATTAAATGAAATACATGGAAATAATTTTAATTATATCGGTATTGATTTATTTGGTGGTGATAAGAATACTGCTATAGATGAAATAGAGCCAAAATTTCTAATTAATCAAAAATTTTCAAATCCTTTAAAAAATATTTATTACAATTTAATTTTGAGAGAAAAATTAAACTCACTAAAAAGTGTTAAAAATTTTTTAAAGAAATATGACAATAATACTAAACTAATCGTTGGAGATACGAATGTAGTTTTAAAAGAACTTGATTTAAAAAATATTGATTTTATTTTTTTAGATGGTGGGCATAGCTATGAAACTGTGATGAATGATTTAAAAATTCTTTATAAATCTCTTAAAGGAAAAAATACTGTTGTTTTATGTGATGATTACGGTAAAGAGAGTTTTATTGAAGAAGTTAATAGAGCCATTAATGACTTTGTAAAAGAAAATAAAGTACAATTAAACTCTGTTGAAAATAGATTTGCTGAATTAATTTTTTGAATGAAAAAATATTTTTTTTTAATTTTAATAACATGGTTTTTTTCTATATTGATTTCAATTATTTGGACTTTTGAAAACCCTGAAAAAATTGAAAAAATAAAAAGTTTTTTTAAAAAAAAGAAAAAAGTAGAGATAAGTATATCCAAAGAAACTGCCAAAGAAATTATTGCTAATTCATTTACAGTCAATGTGCAGAAAATATTAGAAATTAAAGATAAAACAGCTTTTGTAATACATGATCAAAAATTTAAAAAATTTAACATTAAAAATCTTGAAATATATACTCAAACTGGAAATTTAATAAAAAATTTGAAATCTCAAAAATTAAATTTACCTAATAATTTTACTCTTCAAAGAAATGGAGGTGTTAAAACTATTATTTCATATAATGATAAAAAATTAGCATTGATATCAAACAGTGAAAGTGAATGTTTTTTTACTTCTTTAGTTTCTATTGACGATAGACAAGAAATTTTTAGAAGCAAGTGCTTACCTGAAATTGCTAAAAATAATGATTTCAATGGTTTAGGTAGTTCAAATATTCATTTTAAAGATAGCATTTTATTTACTCTAGGAACCCCAGAAAAACATGCGAGTAAAAATAGTATTTTAGCACAAAATGATGATTCAAAATTTGGTAAAATACTCGAAATTAACAAAACTGATTTAGTAAAAAAATTTAATGACCAGTCTATTAATTTAAACATAAAAATTTTTTCAAAAGGCCATCGAGTGCCACAAGGTCTTACAATTCTAAACAAAGAAATTTTTAGTGTCGAGCACGGACCAAAAGGTGGAGATGAACTTAATAAAATTATAAAAGGAAAAAATTATGGTTGGCCATCAGTATCTTATGGAACAAATTATTTAAAAGATAGTGGAGGAGATGGTGTTTCTTTTAAAATAAATCATGAAAAAAATGGTTTTGAAGAACCCTTATTTGCTTTCGTTCCTTCAGTTGGAATATCCAATCTTAATAATTGTCCTAAAAAATTAAAAAATTATTATAAAAAAAATTGTTTATTAGCTTTATCACTATATGGTAATAATCTTAGAAAAGGACATTCAATTATAATTTTCTTATTAAACGAAAAATTAAATAAAGTTGACTCAATAGAGAAAATCTCTTTAGGCGATTTAGTGCTTAGACATTTTGTTACTGATAAAAATAATGTCATTTATGAAGACTTAGATGGAAATATTTACGTTTCAGCAGATAAAAAAGGAATTTATAAAATTAATTTCAATAAATTTAGATAATTTATTTTTATTTACTTTTAAGGGTTAATGTTGAATTTAATACACAATATAAGCAAATCTTCACTTTTTAGTTGTATTACGGTTACAATTATTTTTTATACGTGTTAAAAAAAATATAACAGGGAGAATAAAATGAAATTTTACAAACATATAGTATCAGTAATTGCTGCATTATCTATTAGTAGTGTGGTAAGTGCTGCCGAAATTAAGATGGGTAAAGCTGATTGGGATACAGGCTATTTTCAAGCTGAAATCTACAAGCAAGCTTTAGAAAAAATGGGCTACAAAGTTTCAGGTCCAACTGTAATGAAACCACAGGTATTTTACGTGGCCGCTGCTGCAGGAGATGTGGATTTATGGGTAAATGGATGGTTTGGAACTCATGACGGATATATAGCTGAGTCAAAAGGTAAAGTTAAAGCTGTGGGTACTGTTATGGAAAAAGGTGGATTACAGGGATATCTAATAGATAAGAAAACTGCCGATAAATATGGGATTAAATCTGTAAAAGATATAAAGAAACACGCTAAACAATTTGACTCTAATGGCGATGGAAAAGCTGATATGGTTTCTTGCCCTCCTGGATGGGGATGTGAAAAAGTAATCGCAAAACATTTTGACGAACTTGGTCTAGGTGATTATATCAATCGTGTACAAGCAGATTACTCTGCTTCAATGGCTGATATAATTTCAAAGTATAAAAATGGTAAATCTATTCTATTTTATACATGGACGCCAAATTGGACAGTTGGAACTTTAAAACTTGGTAAAGATATAGTATGGATTGATGTACCTTACAGTAAAACTAAATCTGTAAGCGTACCAAATGCAACTAAATCTAAAATCAATATGGGTTTTGGTGCAGACGATATTCGACCAGCAGCAAATGTTGATTTTTTAAAAGCAAATCCAAAAGTTGAAAAAATGCTTAAAAAAGCATCCATACCTTTAGCAGATATTGCAGCTCAAAACCTTAAAATGAATAAAGGTGAAAAAAGTGAAAGAGCAATAAAAAAACATGCTGATGACTGGATTAAAGCAAATCAAAGTACATTTAATAGTTGGATTAAATAGTTTGGTAATTCAGAATAGTGAGTTTAAAATTATCACCTTCTGATTACGAAATTTACATTCCAATAGCTGAATGGATTGAGAAAAATATTAAAGAGTGGTTATTTACACAAAGACCACTCTTTAAAAAATTATCAGCTCCAATAGATACTGTTTTAAACAGTTTAGACTCCTTTTTAAATTTTATTCCTTTTCCAATTATTCTTTTAATTTTTATTTTTTTTGCTTTTAGAACTAATGGATTAAAGTTCGCGGTTTTTACATTATTAAGTCTTGTATTTATAGATTTAGTCGATCTTTGGTCAGAAAGTATGACCACATTAGCTATGATTTTTACTGCTGTTTTCTTCTGTATGTTAATTGGTATTCCTTTAGGAATAATCGCATCAAGAAGCAATACGTTTGAAATTATATTAAGACCTATTTTAGATATTATGCAAACTATTCCAAGCTTTGTGTATCTAATACCCGTTGTAATGTTATTTGGTGTGGGATTAACACCAGGGGTAGTAGCAACAATTATTTTTGCTCTTCCTCCAATTATAAGATTAACTAATTTAGGTATTAGACAAGTCGCTAAAGGATTTAAAGAAGCTGGATTTAGTCTTGGATTAACGAAATTTTTAGTATTAATTAAGATTGAAATTCCTTTATCTTTAAAAACAATCATGGCAGGTGTTAATCAAACATTAATGCTAGCCTTATCTATGGTTGTTATAGCTGCATTAATAGGAGCCGGCGGCTTAGGTCTTACAGTTTATATAGCTCTCGGAAGATTAGACGTTGGATCTGCGGTAATAGGGGGAACAGGAATCGTTATTTTAGCAATTATATTAGACAGAATTACTCAAAAAATTATTAAATCTAGATAATTAAATTAAGTTTAAATAGAATAAAGAGAGTTAAACCAAAAATTAAAATCCAAGAAAAATATTGAATAAAAATTTTAGCATAAGATCCTTTATCAATACCTTTCCAAGGCATAAATGTATAGGTAGCCAAGGTTACTAATATGAAAAAAAGTAATATATTTGTTAAACTCATTTTATCTTTGATTTAAAAGCATTACTTCTCTTACTTCTTCACCTTTATATTTTGATAAAGGTCTAATTAATTTATTGGAAGCATGTTGTTCCATTATGTGAGCTGACCAACCTGTTATTCTAGACATAACAAATATTGGAGTATAAAAATCAATATCTATACCCATCATGTAATACGTGGGTCCACATGGAAAATCTACATTAGGATGAATATTTTTTTTCTCAAGCATAACCTGTTCAAGCGTTTCATACATTTTAGTATATTTTTCTTTTTTTAACAATTTTGCAACTTTAAACATATAGTGCTTCATAGTTGGCACTCGTGAGTCCCCAGTTCTATAAACACGATGTCCAAACCCCATTACAACTTTCTTTTTATCTAAAGCATCCTCTATCCATTTTTTTGCTTTTTCTGGTTTGCTAATTTCTTTCATCATATGCATTACAGCTTCATTTGCACCACCATGAAGTGGGCCTTTTAAGCTTGCAATTGCACCAGTGATTGCTCCATGTAAATCAGATAAACTACTAGTGATTGTTCTAGCGGTAAAAGTAGAAACATTAAAGCTATGCTCAGCATATAAAATTAAAGAAATATCAAATGCTCGAACAATTTCTTTATCTGGCACTTTATTAAACATCATTTTAAAAAAATTTTCTGAAAAAGATAGTTTCTTATCAGGAGATATTATTTTTTTACCTTTTCTAGCTCTAAAGTAGGCAGCAACAGCAGTAGGGGTTTGAGAGAAAATTTTTAAAGCTTTTCTCATGTTAGCTTTAGGAGAGTTGTCTTTTGTATCTTTGTCTTCTAAACCCATTAAACTTACACAAGTTCTAATTACATCCATAGGATGCGCATTCTTTGGCATTTGCTGAATATTTTTGATTATAGTTTTAGAAAGTTTTCTGCTTGATCTTTCAACTTTAACAAATTTCTTTAATTGAGCTTTACTTGGAAGCTCACCATGCAGCACAAGGTAAGCTACTTCTTCAAAGTCACATTTATCACAAAGATCTTGAACTTTATAACCTCTATACGTTAAGGCGCTCAATTCTGGAACTACTTGTGAAATAGTAGTTTCATCTACTACTATACCCAATAAACCTTTTTTTATTTCTTCGCTCATTATTCGTGTCCTTTGGTAGAAAAATCAGTTATTTTTTTTCCTGGCGTATTGTATTTCTCATATTCTACTAATTCGTACAACCTTTTTCTTGTTTGCATTTTATCTATAATATTATTTTGATG
>MDTB01159422.1_pt1 | contig 13421 bp, 13 predicted proteins | sample 811161 | NCBI WGS metagenome assembly MDTB01 (sample SAMN05326650, study PRJNA326480) | marine metagenome | isolation source: seawater | place: Mediterranean Sea | collected 2009
CTCTTAGGGCTATGGACATAAACGCGCTCGCAATAAGCGGATCGGACCAGGGGGTAACCCTTGGGATGTGCTTTGTAATTTCTGGTTTTTACCATTACCTAATCATGTTAATTCTGGGCAGATTAAATTGATCAAGAAACTTCTACTCGCGTCAAACTTTTTGTTTTTCGTTGGGCATTACTGGGTTCAGGGTCAAGGCCGGCAGCTTTAATAACAAGTCTTCCAATCCCCTACTCCAAGCCTTCTTAACATCAACAAAGTATGGATTATCTTCATTCATCCGTCCCTCGACGCCCGGCCGTAGACTATCTTTGTAGTAAATATGAAAATCTAGTGGAAATCCAACCGTTAAATTAGCCTTTAAGGTAGAGTCAAAACTTACGATTAGAAGTTTAAAAATATCTTGCATACTAAGGTCTTGACTATACGCTCTTAGTAAAATTGGTCTACCGTATTTTATTTCACCAATCTGAAAAAACGGTGTGTCTTGAGTTGCCTCAATGAAATTTCCCTCTGGATATATAAGAAAAAGAGACGGATAAGTACCCTTTATTTGCCCTCCCAAAATCAAGCTAGCTTGAAATGTGCTTGCGGCATTAATCGAATTTTTTGAGTGCTTTTTAACTTTTTCATGCAATTTATTTCCTACGAATTCTGCAACTTGATACATTGAGGTAAATTTATGTAGCCAACCTTTAGTATTTTTAAAATCTTGCTCTATCGCCGCAACAACTGCTTGTGTTGTCGCAAGATTACCAGCGCTTAAGATCGTAAAGACGCGATCATCTACCCTGTTCCAAGTAAAAAGTTTTTTGAATTTCGAAAGATCGTCTAAGCCAGCATTTGTCCTTGTATCAGACATGTATGCTAAACCATATTTCGTGGAAATTCCAACGCAGTAGCTCATATTTTTATTGCTCCGAAACCATAATTGATACAGACAGACATTCATCTTTAACGCCAGTCGTCAAACCTCTAATTGGAGCTGAGTCAGTATAGTCTCGACCGATGGCAACCCTCACGTATTTATCATCTGGCGAAATATTATTGGTTGTATCAAAACCAACCCAACCTAATCCATCAATAAATACTTCAGCCCAAGCATGCATCGCTTCTTGAACCTTTTTGTTCTTTAAAAGCAAAAAACCTGACACATAGCGCGCTGGATATCCGCACAACCTACAACAAGCTATAAAGATATTTGTAAAATCTTGGCAAACTCCCGAGCCTGTCTTCAATGCTTCTTCCGCACTAGTCTTGGCGTTTGTCGTATTTTTCTGAAATTCCAGCGAACTATTCACAAGCTCCATAAGTTTGTGAATTTCATCTATGCTATTTCGTAGAGATAAACCTTTTGCTAAATTTTTAATTCTTGGTCCTGGTTTCGTACTGGTGGTCTGCTCCGTCCAGACCCACAAATACATGTTGCTATGTTCATAACCTAGGATTCCACCATTATCTTTCACTTCTACTTGTCCTTCACATTCTATAACAAGTTTTTTTGTCCACGGCTCAATACTTATCAAGTTAACATGATTAGCAAATTGATCTGTAAAATTTAGCTCTTCAGAGGCTCCTTTGAGGTGCAGAGACCAATCTGTAACTGTTTGAGAAGCATCAGAATAGGGAGTCTTTCTTATCTGCTGTAGTCCACTGAAAGGTCCTTCCTCAAATGAATATTCTGTTTTATGGTTAATTTTCAGTTTCATCATTCATAAAATCTATAATCAATTTCAATTTGCCTGCTAAGATCAGTAAAAAGGGAAATCATCTTTTGGAGAAAGTCGTGTAGCCCGAAGTTGAAAATAGCTTCAATATCGTGGGTTAAAAACCTATTCTGTAATTGAATAATTTGCGAGAAAGACGCTGGTTTCACTCGGTATGCCGAACACAGACTTGCAAGATGAAGTTTCAGAATGTCACAGCAATAAATTAAGCTTCTGGGCATTCGTTTATCTAGAATAAGGAATTTAGCAATGTCGCCAGGCCCTGCTTCATGTCCATACTCCAGTCTGAAGCCTCCATAAGCTGATACCGACCTCAAAATTGTTTCCCATTGAACGTTATCGATAGAGGTACCTACCGCTTTTGCAGAAGGCAAAAGCACATAATATTTTACATCCAGAATACGTGCGGTGTTGTCTGCCCGTTCGATAAATGTACCCAGCCGGCAGAAATCATACTCTTCATTCCTAAGCATTGTTCCGTATGTGGCACCACGCACAAGAGCTGCGCTTTGTTTTATAGTACGGAGAATATTCGGCAGGTCGCGTTCCCTAATTTTAGTTTTTAGAAGATTTTGAATATCTAGAAAAGATCCATTTATTGCTTCCCAGACATCTGTTGTGAGAGCGTGTCGAACCATTTTTGCATTTTGCCGAGCAGAAGCTATACTAGATAAGATTGATGAGTTATTTTCAGGACGTCTCAACATCCAATTGAGCGCAGCTTCTTTTTCAACCTCAGCGTTATATTTTTTATATTCCGCCGCCACTGCCGCGCTTTGCATAACATGCAGCCATTGTTCGTCAGAACTGCTCAATCTTGTGAGTGCTATCCTCTGCCCAGTCTCTATCAGTCTGGACATATTTTCAGCTCGTTCTAAAAGTCGATAGGTCCAAAACAGACCATTTGCTGTATTACCCAACATCAGCTCTCTAAGACCCAAGTATCTTTGGTTCCTCCTCCTTGAGAAGAATTTACCACCAGCGACCCCTTATACATAGCAACTCGAGTTAATCCTCCAGGGATAATATTAATTTTTTCTGGTGACATTTGAACGAAGGGCCTTAAATCGACATGTCGTGGTGCAAATCCTTTATTGGTAAATACTGGTACCGTAGATAAGCTTAAAGTTGGTTGTGCTATGTAATTCTGGGGCGTTCCAATTAACTTTTTCTTGAAGTTAGAGATATCTTTTTTCGTGGCTGCAGGCCCAATTAACATTCCATATCCGCCAGAACCATGAACCTGTTTTATCACCAAATCACTAATGTTTTCTAAAACATAGTTTAAATGATCTTTAATTGAGCACCGCCACGTTGGAACATTTCGCAACAAAGGGAAATCCCCAGTGTAAAATTGCACAATTTCTGGCATGAATGAATACATCGCCTTGTCGTCCGCAATACCCGTACCAGGTGCATTTGCAATTGTAACTCGACCTTTTCGATAGACGTCAAATAGTCCTGGTACCCCTAAACTACTTTTTTCATAAAAATTAAGAGGATCAATAAAATCATCGTCAAGACGTTTATAGATAACATCGACTTTTTGATGGCCTTGCGTTGTGCGCATCGCCAAAAACCCATCTACTACCTTTAAATCATTTCCCTGCACCAGTTCTATTCCCATTTGTTCTGCTAAAAAAGCATGTTCAAAGTAAGCAGAGTTATGAGGTCCAGGTGTAAGTAAACAGACGGTTGGTTTGTTATCCACGGTCTCTGGTAATGTATGTTTTAAAGAATTCAGCAATTCTTGTGGGTAATTCTGTATTGGCTGGACCCTGTTCTTTGTAAATAATTCAGGAAACATTTGAAGCATTGTTTCCCTATTTTCCAGCATGTAGCTTACTCCTGAAGGTGTCCGCACATTATCTTCAAGAACATAAAATTCATTTTCTTTTGTTCGAATTAAATCAACGCCTGATATATGCGTATAAATCTGGCCTGGTGGATCTATTCCTACCATTTGTAGCAAAAATGCCTTGTTATATTTAAGCATTTCCATCGGAATAATGCCAGCCTTTATGATTTCTTGACCATGATAAATGTCATAAAGAAAAGCATTTATCGCCCGCACTCTTTGTTCCAGCCCTCTACAAATTGTCCTCCATTCGCTGGAAGTTATAACCCTCGGAATAATATCGAAAGGGATAAGTCTTTCCTCACCCTCAGCCGAACCATAAACATTAAATGTTATTCCAGTCAGTCTAAATAAGGCATCTGCATCTCTTTGCTTAGCCCGTAGACTAGTCTGTTCTTCATTATCCAGCCAAGCTTTAATATTTTGATAAGGCGGTCGGATTGACAAACCATCAGCCCACATCTCGTCAAAGAAATTATTTTTTTCCATGTAAAGCGGGTAAATCATACGTTTCAAAAATAAAAATGTAAGGTAGTGGATTAGCCTTATGCTAAAACAAAAACCTTATTATCAGGCAAAATTTTTGTTATTTCCCATTTTTTGTGCAATTTTGAAATTCTTAACGTCATCGATTGTGCCAGCAAATCCAGCCACCGCAAAGGTTTTATTATTCTTGTTAGATCGTTTCTTCATGCAAATTTCCATGAACGTAAAAACAAAAGTTGGGCACTAGTTTCTGGATCGCACGTTTTTTAAGCAAACCCTCCCCCTGTCTGCTCTACGTCAAAAATTTCAGAGATAGATGCTATTAGCATCTTGTTTGTAACTCCGACTTGCTGTCCAAATTCGCTTATGGCTTCGTTAACTGATTTTCATGCTGAACGACTTATCCTTCGCCATTGCATGGCAACTGAAGGTACAGCGGACGCTGAGTATGCTTTGGAAGTTGCAAAGCTTAAAGATTTTATTCGCAATGGTACTCCGACAAAAGCTGGGCGTATCATAGCAATGCTTATGGAAGACAACGATGAAGTGGACGAGTTTAAGATTAGGCAGATCAGCGAACGCTTGGATGCAGACGATCAACAGGCCAACCACCAAACCGAATAACCGTGAGGAAAAACAAAAATTGACTGTCAGATTGACTAACTTGCCTACACACAAGAAAGTTTAAAAACGATCAAGTGTTACTCAACGGTGTAAGTAGCTGAGGCTGCTTCAGCGGTTGCAGGTATCGATTACACACCTCCTACGGATTAACCAAGCTAAGTTTTCGCACTGCGTGTATCAACAATCTGTCTTATAACTTCTTCCTACTCGTAAATTTGGACTTTTTGTGGGGTGACGAATTTCGGGAGCCTTTTGTTAATTTCAAAAAGGGGGTGATTTTATTCTGCGTTTTCCTGTGGAGGAAACGGAATTAGAGTATTTCTAGCTATCGTTGCCACACTTTTCTTTGCGATTGGCCTTACTGCTCAGGATATTTCCACTGGTAACTACAGCACGGACAATAAGCTGCTGAGTGAAGTCAAAGCCCGCATGGTATTAGAAAACGGCTTGGTACTTCATATCTGGGAATGGAATGAGAAAGCTAAGGCACTTGGCTTAGATAAGTATCCCAACACTGGTTTAATCGCTCAGGACTTAGAACATATGTTTCCTGACGCAGTTATCAAAGATGCGAACGGTTATCTTATGGTAGACTTACCAGTGTTAATGGACATGGACGACTTGATCTCCAAGCTTGTACTAGAGGGCGGTGTGGCTAGGTTAGTGCAGGCTAATGGTGACGGCAGCTAGCTCGTACTGAGAGGTAGGCAATGAAATCTATATTCATTACGGGAGCGATGGAAGGTTCTGGTAGCGAAATATGTCAATAAAATGAGTTTATTTCAAAAATACATCGATATTTTTTATAATTGGGACAAAGAGGTTTTCAGAAGTCTGCACCTAGAAGATTTTATGTTTATTCGTGAAACAGAAGTTTAAACACCGTATGAACAAGTTCCAAAAATTAACGAGCTGGCAAGTAAGGGTGAAATGGATTGGCATACGCAAGCAAGACTTTCCCACGAAGATGAATTCTTTATGGCAGTGCGTTGGGAGCAAGAGGGTGATATAATTACGAACGTGCACCTAAAAAAATGGACTGAGTTGGCAAGCACTGGCCAGTCGCACCCAAATAGAAAATAGACCTCTAACCAGTGGTCTGTGAATGTAGGCATTAATTAAATTAAGGTAGTCATCAACTGAAGGTGGTCTTTATCAAGCGCGTAAAATTTTTGATACGGGTAAACCGGTAATTTAAAAACGCTGGTTCTTGAATGAATTTTCCTCTGATTTGCCTAAAAGTTCACTTATTTGTTTAACTTTGAAATACGTCACCTCTTCGTTTGATTTCAATAGAGCGGCAACTATCTGGCCAGTACGTGTGGGCTCTCCATTGTGGATAAACTTGCAAATTTGGGCAATTTCAAGGGCCCTCTCGTCATCATCCGTACCCTCAAGTTGCTTACAATGCTGCAAAATCAATTTTTCTGTCTGACTAATCATGTCGATACCTTCAGCAAAAAAATCAGTTCCGTGCAAAGAAATAATTATTTTTAATCTATTTAACCGCACAATCTCATTAAAAATGAGCGAATTTGAACATTCTTAGAGCTGACTGCTTAAATTTTAGTAAATTGGTGTTTAAAGTTTACGTCTCTAAACAATCATTTTATCAATCTAAGTTTTAGTCCTTCATGTAAATTTTTGTTACACCGATACCAGCTGCTTGATAGGCATCATAAATTTCATCAGCTCCTGAAGTTCTTAAAGTATCGGGATCGCCTTGTGATCTGGTTGGAACAATAATTTTTCCATTAAATCCAAATTTTCTAGCTTGTTGAACTGACCATTTTTGCGCATTATATTCTGGCAACGCGAGAACAATCGCATTTAAGTTCCCAAATCTAAAGGCTGACCAAAAACCGGGGTCCTCTGCATCTGCATAAGTCACTCTTCTGCCCTCTTCTAAATGCTTTTTTACTCTATTTGTATCAGCATCAAAACCTACCACTTTAATGTCATTTTGCGCCAGATTTTCAAAAATCGGTTGCCCAACTCTCCCCATACCTAATATCATCACATCTGCACCACCGCAGGTATGTGGTTGCTCGTCAGGATGGCGTTTACTCCGCTCAAAATTTACTAGCCATGGTTCCAAAAACTCATAAATCTTATGCACATTTTTATTAAAAATTGACCCAATAGCGAAGCTCACACAAACACTGAAAATCAAAATTGAATATTCGCGTTGAGAAAGCATTCCACTTTTTAAAAAATCAGATATTAAAATAATTGAAAATTCGGAGTACGTTGCAAGCGAAATAACAATTAGAAATGATGTATATGCCCTAAGTTTAAAAGCCAACAATAAAGCAAACAAAATTAATGTTTTGATAAAGAGAAAGCTAACTACAAAAAGAGAATAGAGGATAATATCAAAATTTATTTTCAGACTCATCCCTAAAGCGATGAAGAAGGCCAAAAGAAGTAGCTCGCGAACGCTCCAAATTTGGTTGCTTAAACGATCTGCTATTTTGTAATTTGCTAAAAGCATACCAACAGTTAAGGCACCTATTTCACCGGTAAGACCTACACTTTTAAAAAGTGTAGCGCCCAATAATAAAGCTATTAAGATAGTAGCTAAAAGCTCAAGCTCATCGGAAGTTTCCATTATTTCGAAAGATAACTTTATCAATGGAACTGCTATCGGTAGAAAGAGCAGATATAAAGCTGATGCATCCCAATTATTATCACTGGTGTAAATCAAAAGGGCAAGTGCTAGTATGTCCTGAAAGACTAATACAACAAGTGCTAGTCTACCATGAAAAGTCGTGGCTTCCTTTCGTCCTTCTAATGCTTTTGAGGCAATTATTGTGCTAGAAAATGTCAATGCTAAGCATATTAAGATTTTTGACTGCAGCGGCAAATTTAAGATGAGGAGAAAAAAGAAAATCAATAAAACCGTAGACGTATGGATAAGAAAAACAATGAACAACGAACGGTTTAAAAGAGATGATGGTTTGATTTTCAAGCCAATGGAAAAGAGCAACAATTCCACGCCTAGTTCAGCTGGCAAACTAAGAAAATTTTGCTGATCCCCTAGTCCAAACGACTTAAAAAGGTAACCCGAAACAATAAAACCAATAATAACTGGAACGGAAAAAAATTTACAAATGTGACCTGCTAGAAAAGCTCCTAATACCCAAATAAGTATTGTTTCCAAAATATTTGTCCCCAAAGCTTGAGAGCCTTAACAATTTAAGTCTGTTTCTTTATTTGACTTTGCTTTTCGTAGCTCAGTAATCTTGCCAACCTATTTGCCTGAAAAAATTCTGCAACTGGTTATCCAAACTTTGAAGCCAGACCCTTCTTAAATTTAATTATTTACCATCTAAAAGGTCGTTTCTGAAACTGAACGTCTATTGAAATCACGACAGCGCTACGCTTTGATCCTGTTGGGCGCTACAAGTTTATTAATCGGAACACTTGATGCACAAATTATTATCAAATTTAAAAAGGCTAGTTAGGGTTATGTTAAAGAACAATTACAGAAATCTTCAAGAAAGATAAGCCCACGTACCACAGCACTAATCATTTCTGACTTCACATATTTCGGCACCACGTTATTGTGTGCCAAATCGTGGGACGAAACTATTTAAATTGTTGGTAGATAGATAATTTTTGCATGTTGAAAAAATTAAGGAGAGCATGCCTGATTAAACACAAAATGCGGACAAGAATGAGGGAAGTATTAAAATGGGGTACTTTAAGTATCTACGTGACCATCGAATTATTTTGGGAATTCTAGGCCTATTAAGTATAAGCCATGGTGCGCTATTTTGGTTTGTTGGCGGCGATTTATTTCAATCGGATTTTCCAGGGTCAGAATTTACAGAGGAGATAGAAACAATCGTTAAATATAGTATGGAAATTACGGCAGGTTTTAACTGGATACTTGGTTTTGTTCTATTAGGCTGCACTCAGCTCAACCCGTGCTATGCCAAGCCAGCAGTGATTGCCTTAGGTATTGGGTTGATTTCTGCATTACCCTTGCCCCTCAGGCATTCTGGTGGAGAGTGGACAGATCCAGGCGTGATAATATTTGGTCTTCTTGGCGTTTGGGCTTTCCTGGGAGGAATTTTCCTCAGAAAAGGATTTTACGAGGATCATGTTTAAACAGAGGAAATCAAAAATAATTCCCCACGGTTCAACGCCAGGGGAATCCTGACAACTAAGCCAAGCTTTTAACCCAGAAACGCAAACCAAGGGTTACTTGGCCCAATCATCTAGAGAAAGCCAAAAGCAATAATCCCTGCACCCCGGGATGATGGGCCGTGCGTCCTATATCTACTGGCTTTAAGATTGGATTATCGGATAAAACGCTTTTTGAGACAATGTGATCTAAAGTGGAAATTAACTAAGGTAGACTTATTTCAGCAAGACGGTAGTTACGTGAGAAAGTGTTTATGAGTGCCCCGATACATAGCGTTTCTGATTGGAAAAGTTCACGTTTTGACATGATAATTGACGTTAGGTCGCCAGAAGAATTCCAAATTGACCATATACCTTCGGCAGTTAACATGCCGGTACTAACGGATACTCAACGTGCTGAAATCGGAAGAATCTATAAACAGGTGTCACCCTTTGAGGCGAGAAAGTTGGGTGCTTCGTACATATCGCATAACATTTCAATCCATCTTAAAAACGGATTGTTGAAAAAAAATAGAGATTTTAAGCCTCTGATCTATTGTTGGCGGGGCGGCCAAAGATCTGGGGCCCTTAATAGAATAATGAGTGAAATTGGTTGGCAAACATATCAACTTAAAGGGGGTTATAAGACATACCGACAGGGTGTAATAAGTCAGCTTAACGATTTTTCAGATAGTATAAAGTTAGTTAGGTTGGCGGGATATACAGGGGCTGGGAAGACAAAAGTATTAAACATATTGCGCCAGAAAGGCGAGCAAGTAATTGATCTTGAGCAACTTGCTGGTCACCGAGGATCTCTATTGGGTGAAATTAAAAATAAAAAGCAGCCGTCGCAAAAACAATTTGAAAGTGATATTCTCTCGACCATCTATAAAATGTCAAAATCAAAACACATTTATGTTGAATCTGAGAGCTCAACCATAGGTAACCTTCTACTTCCTGGCCCGTTTTGGCAAAAGCTCAAGCGTGCCCCATTTATTTGGTTGAAAGTACCTTTAGAAAGTCGGTCAGAATTTCTACTTGAAGAATACGCTTGTCTAACCGAACATTCAGAAACCTTAATCCAATTGCTGAACTTGATTAAACGGAAAGGTGATTGTGAATTAGCTGAGTTGGTTGCCGAAAATATAAGCAGATATGAGTGGAAAGTAGTAGCTGAAAATTTACTCTCTGGTTATTATGACCCGTCTTATCGGAAGTCTTTGAAAAGATCGCGAGCGTTAAAAATTGCCGAACTTACTCAAGACAATTGCTCTGACTTTTCAGTAAACGCGACAGCTGACATGATTATCTCAATACTTGGAGATGGACTTTGTGAACTACTGTGATTTGTTAATGATGACTGGTTTAAAACTAATTAGAAAGTTCCAACAGAAATTTCCACGAAAACACTGTGTATTTGTAGACTTAACCATAAAACACAATTTCTGTTAAAAATTGGGGATAAATATTGATTAAACATAAACATATAAAATTAACTAACTTCGCAAAATCAGCGGGTTGTGCCGCAAAACTTGGTCAGGCTGATTTAAACGATGCGCTGTCTCAGCTTCCTACAGGCGTTGATAGAAATTTGCTGATTGGACATGGTTCTTCTGATGATGCAGCCGTTTATCGACTTTCAGATAATCTTGCCCTTGTAGAAACTGTGGATATATTCCCACCGGTTGTAGATGATCCATATGATTATGGTAGAATTGCAGCTGCAAACGCCCTTAGTGATATATATGCGATGGGAGCTAAACCTATTAGTGCCTTAAGTTTTGTTGCCTGGCCTGTGGATAAATTGGGTACTGACATATTACGTGATGTCATCAGTGGAGCATCTGATATTTGTGAAAAAGCAGGAATCGTGATTGGCGGTGGTCACTCTATCGCTGATGACGAGCCCAAATTTGGTCTATTTGTAAATGGTACTGTTCATCCTAACGAAATAAAATCCAATGATCGTGCTAAATTAGGCGATGCCTTGATACTGACAAAAAAAATTGGAACGGGTATTGTTACGTCTGCCGCAAAAAAAGGCTATCTTAATCAGACTGAGATTAAAGAAGTTGTAGCCTCAATGACCACTTTAAATGACTCTGCATCGAAAGTAATGTGTGATAGCAACATACAATGTGCGACAGATGTAACTGGTTTTGGCTTACTTGGACACTTGGGTAATATGCTTAGTGCATCTTCCGACTTCTCCGAAAATAAACTAGGTGCAAATATTATTTTTGAAGACATACCATTTTTTGAGCTCGCTATTCAATTTGTAAATCGAGGTTCCTTCCCTGCGGGAACCAAGCGGAACTTAGAGTTTGTTCGAAATAAATTGAGCTATGACAGAAAAATGACAGAAGCGGAGAAATTATTAATCTCAGATGCACAGACTTCGGGTGGGCTATTGCTGTCTGTGCCTCAAGATAAGTCTATGGCTTTTATCACGAAACTTAGAGAATTAGGGTTAGAAAGTACTAGTGTAATTGGTAAAGTTGTTGAAAGTGAGGAAGTTGGTTCAATAAAAATTCTTTAAATATTGACGGGCGTCGCTGCTTCCCGCCATTCGCGATCACAAAGTTTGCCACACTCTGTCGCCGCTTGGGTGCCGAGGGTTGCTAAGAGTGCCAGCACTCTCACAGCATTCCTGATGAAGCTTGCTTATTGATGCGTAATTCTTCTTATCCTGTGCTAACATTTAGAGGAAGCAGAATGAAAATATTATTAAATATTGTCGCCACGCTTTTCTTTGCAAGCGGCTCCTTTGCAGAAGATATCTCCATTGAAAACTACAGCACGGATAAAAGCTTCTGAGTGAAGTCAAAACTCGCATGATCTTAGACAACGGCTTGGTCAGTCATATCTGGGAGTGGAATGAAAAAGCTAGGGAACTTGGTATGGATAAGCATATCCCTAACGGGTTAATCGCACAGGACGTAAAAGTGATGTATCCTGAAGCTGCTATTGAGGATGAAAACGGGTATCTTATGGTAGACTTGCCCGTGTTAATGGATATGGACGACTATATCTCCAAGCTTGTTATAGAGAGTGGTGGCGTTGCTAGGCTGGTGCAAGTCCAGTCGGATACTTGATTTCATAGTGCGCTAACGCTCGAACCAATACTGATGACGCTAAATTAAAAGACTCCAAATATTTCTGGACTGCGTTATTCTAAGGCAGATAGCGGGTATTTGGAAAGCCAATGTTAGCTTTAGCTATAATATGAGATATGGAATACTTAATGATTGAAGGTGGAGTTTCGCATGGCTGAGGATATGACTTATTGGCAAGCCCGCGGGCACCCAAGCCGTATTGTTACAAATGGCCAATATGTGGATATTGTCCCTCTGCTTCCAAGCCATTCTGAGCAGTTATTTGATGCTTCAAAAAATGCGGATTCTGATGCAAAGTTTAAATGGTTGGCTGAACTCCCTCCAACAACCTTGGACGACTTCCGTTCATGGGTGGATAAAGTCGCCGCCAGCGAAGATCCAATCTTCTACGCTGTGATTGATAAAGCAACCGGCACAGTTGCAGGACGGCAAACTTTGATGCGCATGGATGTGGCAAGCGGCTCTGTTGAGATTGGGAATATCTACTGGGGTCCGCTTATAGCGCGAAAACGTGGTGCAACAGAGGCACTTTTTCTGGCGGCTAAATATGTATTTGACGAACTTGGTTATCGTCGTTTTGAATGGAAGTGTAACAACGATAATTTACCTTCCAAATTAGCCGCTAAAAGGTTTGGTTTTCAGCATGAAGGCCTGTTCCGCCAACACATGATCGTCAAAGGGTTAAACAGGGATACCGCTTGGTTTTCGATGATCGATAAAGATTGGCCCGCTTTGCGATCGGCTTACGAAGGGTGGCTTGATGCTTCCAATTTTGATCCCGAGGGTAGCCAGAGGACGCGTTTCGAAGAATTCCGTTAAAGAAAATTCAGTTTCGCACCATTTGTGCGTTCTTTATTTATGCTACAGTATAACTGAACATCGCTCGCGCGAGTTATATTTCTTTTTCTTCAATTGACAGAAAGTTACTTCATCTAGTTCAGTCCAGTCTTTGATTGATAGCCAGCCTTTTCTGAAAGGTAGGGAAAATAAAATCTATATTATTTACCGTAGCGATGTTGCTCTTTGCAAGCAGTACTACTGTAAAAGATATATCAATTGATAAATACAGCACGAATAACAAGCTGCTGAGTGAAATTAAAACCCGCATGATCTTAGAGCACGGTCTAGTCATTCACTTCTGGGAGTAGAATGAGAAAGTTAAGGAACTTGGTACGGATGGGCATATCCCTATCAGGACAAATGAACTTAGGCTTGCCATGTTTCATAAGCAGCGGGTGCGGTACCTCCATAAAATCTCATGGGGTTATCGTGGGCACCGGATTGTCAATGGTTAGTAATACTCATTCCCTATCATGACGCAGTAAAAAAATATATGGAGTCTTTTAATTGTTTGTAATCATCGGTTCTAAGAACGAAGTAGCCACGTAGGTTATACCAGTAAGCACCTGAATTACGCCCGAACGCGTTCAAGCTTGTTATACTTTACAACCATTTCAAATTTAACTTTGTGATTTTCTA
>MDTB01006630.1_pt1 | contig 13420 bp, 15 predicted proteins | sample 811161 | NCBI WGS metagenome assembly MDTB01 (sample SAMN05326650, study PRJNA326480) | marine metagenome | isolation source: seawater | place: Mediterranean Sea | collected 2009
AAAGGAAAAGCAAGAATTAGAGCAATGATTGAAACACGTCCTGACTGGTGTATTTCAAGACAAAGATCTTGGGGAGTTCCTTTACCTATTTTTGTTAATAAGAAAACAAACGAACCTTTGAGAGATAAGGGAGTTATTGAAAATATAGCAAAGATTTATGAAAAAGAAGGATCTGATTGTTGGTTTTATGATGATCCTCAAAGATTCCTCGGAAATAAATTTAAAAAAGAGGATTATATAAAATCTAGCGATATCGTAGAGGTTTGGTTCGATAGTGGATCTACACATTCATTTGTATTGGAAAAAAGAAAAGATTTAAAATGGCCAGCATCAATGTATTTAGAGGGTTCTGACCAACACAGAGGTTGGTTTCACTCATCTCTTTTAGAGTCTTGCGGAACTAGGGGTAGAGCTCCATTTGAAAGTATACTTTCACATGGCTTTGTAGTGGATGGAAAAGGGATGAAAATGTCTAAATCTGCAGGCAATATCATTTCACCTGAGGAAATTTTAAAAAAATATGGTGCAGATATACTTAGACTTTGGGTTGCTTCTTCAGACTATGCGGAGGATTTAAGGATAGATCAAAAGATACTAGAACAACACGCTGAGTCTTATAGAAAAATAAGAAATACTTTCAGATTTATTTTGGGGAATTTAAAGGACAATTTCAGTCCACAAAATTTCAAGTCAATTAAAGTGAAAGAATTACCAGAGTTAGAGCAAGTAATTTTACATAAACTTTATTTTTTAAGTTTAGAAATTAAAAAGAGTTTGAAAGATTATAACTTCCATAAGCTTCAAAAGGAGTTACTAAATTTTTGTACACTTGATCTATCTTCATTTTATTTTGATATAAGAAAAGATACATTGTATTGTGATGATATAAGTTCACAAAAAAGAAAGTCATGTGTAACTTCACTAAATATAATTCTTGAGTGTCTATTAAAATGGTACGCACCAGTTTTATCATTTACGACTGAGGAAATAACTGACTTATCAAATAAAAATAAAAAAATAAGTATCCACGAGGAAACTTTTTCTGAATTACCAAAAAATTGGCAAAATGAAACTCTATACAAAAAATGGGAAAAACTACTTTCTTTTAGACAGGAAGTTAATTTTGCAATAGAAGAGAAAAGGTCCAAAAAAATAATCGGCTCCAGTTTAGAAGCTGATGTAAATATTTCTTTATCTAAGAAAGACCATGAAATTCTAAATAGTGTAGATGCAGAGGAACTTTTTATTACATCTAACGTTACAAAAAGTATACAGGATGATATAAAAGATAAATTGTCAATATCAGTAAAGAAAGCTGATGGGACAAAGTGTTCAAGATGCTGGAAAATAGTATCAAGTGAAAATAAAAATAAATGTTCGAGAACCAAAATTTGTCCGTTACAAAATGTTACAAAATAAAATAAAAGTAAAAAAAATTGATATTTTCAGTTTCATAATAATAATTCTCACTTTTGGTTTAGATAGACTTTCAAAAGTATATGTAATTAACCTTGTCGAAAAGAATCAAAGTGAACTCTTTATAAACGATTATTTGAATATAACTTTAAACTGGAACAAGGGTATAGCATTTGGATTATTAAGTTTTAATGCTACAACAGTTTATCATTTAATATCAATCTTAATTTTGACAATAATTATTTATTTAATTTACCTTATGGTTAAATCCGACTCATTTGGAAAAATTTTATTTGCGCTAATCATTGGTGGCGCTGTTGGTAATTTATTTGACAGATTTACTTATTTTGCAGTTGCAGACTTTATTGATTTACATATCGAGTCATATCACTGGTTTACATTTAACCTAGCAGATATTTTTATTTCTTTAGGAATATTTCTAATGATTATTAAAGAGTTATTCTATAAACAAAATCTATGAAAAAATTTTTAAAAATTCTAATTTATCTAAAACTATTTATCTTAACAATAAATTGTGGAGGTGGTTGGGGTGATTTCAAAAAAGCCATGAGTGGACAAAAAACTTCAAATACTGATGAGTTTCTTATCAAAAAAAAGGATCCACTTGTTTTGCCCCCGGACTATGGGGAACTTCCTTTGCCAAAATCTAAAAAAAAAGAAACAAAAAATAATTCTATAGAAACTGTTTTAAGATCAAGCGGTAATACTGGGAACGAAACAAATGCCTCATCTGAGTTAGAAAACATGATTTTAAAAGAATTAAGAAAATAATTAATGTTATCTAATAAAAAAATTATTAAAGAAGTACTTAAAGAAAATAGTATTTTCTTCAAACATATGATTTCAAATATTAAATTTGACGAAAAATACAAAAACTTCAAAAAATTTAAAACTATTGTTATTATTGGAATGGGTGGTTCTATACTAGGTTCAAAGGCTATTTATTCTTTTTTGAAACACAAAATAAAAAAGAAATTCATTTTTCTTGATAACCTTGATGAGGATTATTTAAAGCAGATAAAGAAAAATAAAAAATTACCAAAAAGTCTTTTTTTAATTATTTCCAAGTCTGGAAATACAAATGAAACAATTTTAAATATGTATTTTTTAAAAAATTTCTTAACAAATAAAAATACGATTATTTTATCTGAAAATAAAGATAACTTTCTTAGAAAGGTTGCTATTAAAAATAAATATTTTTTTGTTAATCACAATAAAATTATTGGTGGTAGATATTCAGTTTTATCTAACGTAGGAATGCTACCAGCTTATTTAATGGATCTTCAAATTGAACACTTTAAAAAAAATTTAAGAAAATTAATAGATAATAAAAATTTTTTATTTAAGTCATTAAATTTAGTAAAAAAACTCAAGCTAAAAAAAACAAATGTTCTTGTCTTCTTCAATTATATCCCTGAGTTGAATGATTTTTTATTTTGGGTTCAACAACTTTTTGCGGAAAGTTTAGGAAAAAATCAAAAAGGATTTATTCCTGTAATTTCTAATGCTCCAAAAGATCACCACAGTTTATTACAGCTATATTTGGATGGACCTAAAGATAAAATCTTCTATATTTTAAGTGCAGAAAAAAAATTAAGTATTAAGACCAAATCTACTTTTTTTGGTAAAGAAATGCAGCACCTTAATAAAAAAAAGTATAACACAATAATAAATTCACAAAAAAATGCTTTTTTAACTTCTCTAAAATCTAAAAAAATTCCTTTTAGGGAAATAAATATTAAAAAATTTGATGAGGACACATTAGGAAAATTATTTTTGTCTTTTATAATCGAAACAGTTTTACTCGCAAAAATTATGAATATTAATCCATTCGATCAACCAGCAGTTGAGCAAGTAAAAATATTAACCAAGAAGTTTTTGAAATTAAAAAAGTTTTAGAAAAAAGATTTCTGATCGACCATAAATTTTATTTTCAACAATATTAAATTTTTTTATAGCCTCTTTATCAGAATTTTTTTCTCTGTGAATAAGTACTATATGTTTTTTACTTAAAAAGTTTTGTTTTAGACTTTTAAAAAAATTATGAAAATCATTGTTTTTGTATGGTGGGTCTAAAAATACTATATCAAATTTATCTAATGATTTAAAATCTCTAAAAAAATTGATTAAATTTAAAGAATATATTCTTACTTGTTGTTCAACTTTTAATGAGATAATATTTTTCTTTAAATTTGTTAATGCTTCTTTATTGTTTTCAACAAAAGCAATTTTCTTTGCTCGTCGTGAAACACATTCTAAACCAAAAGATCCTATACCCGCATATAAATCTAAAACTTGTGAATTTTCTATTTTTACATCAACTTTACTTGAATGTTCGATAATATTGAAAATATTTTCTCTTACCCTATCTTTTAAAGGTCTTGTTTTAAAATTTTTAGGAAAATTTAATTTTTTATTTTTAAAATCTCCGCTAATTATTCTCATTTTTTTTAATTGCTTTCCAGCCAATATCCTTTCTAAAAAAACCATCGTTCCAAGATATTTTTGCTAAATTTTCCAAAGATTTATCTCTAGCTACTTTTAGTTTATTTGCCTTTGAGGTTATATTTAATACCCTTCCTCCATTAGAAAAAATCCTACTATCCTTTTGGTATGTTCCAGCGTGGAAGATTTGATTATTTTTATCAGTTCGGACTTTATCAATATTTTTAATTTCGCTATCTTTAATATGATTACCTGGATAACCTTTTGCACACAAAACTACCGTAATAGCATCATCATCATACCACTCAATATTTATTTTTTTTAATTCATTTTTTGTTACCAAATCTAAAATTTCTAATAAATCGGTTTTTAACCTCATCATTAAGACTTGGCATTCAGGATCTCCCATTCTGATATTGTACTCAATTAAATACGGTTCACCGTTTGAAATCATTAACCCCGCATAAAGAAAACCTGAGTATGGATGGCCCAAATTTTTCATTTCATTAAGCGTAGGTTCAATTATTTTTTTTTTTAATTTTATTCTCAAGCTTATTATTTAATAAATTTGAAGGGGAGTAAGCTCCCATTCCACCTGTATTTGGACCAGTATCTCCTTCACCAACCTTTTTATGATCTTGCGCAGACCCAAAAAATTTATAACAATTATTATCTGATATAACAAAGTAACTTAATTCCTCTCCCTCTAAAAATTCTTCTAGTACTACTTTTTTAGATGATTTAAATTTTCCATCTATAATTTCTTTTATTTTTTTTTTGGCTTCTTCAATACTTTTACAAATTGAAACACCTTTTCCCGCAGCCAATCCATCAGCTTTAACAACTATGGGTATTTTATTGTTCAATAGAAATTGAACTGCACTATTGTAATCTTCAAATACTCCAAATTTTGCAGTTGGAATATTATTTTTTTTACATAAATCTTTCATAAATGCTTTTGAGCCCTCAAGCCTCGATGCAAATTTATCTGGACCCAGGACCCTAACTCCTTCTTTAATTAGGAAATCTACAATTCCATTCACTAAAGGTTCTTCTGGACCAATTATAACGATATCTATTTCTTTAACTTTAATAACCTTTAAAATTTCTTGAAAGTTTTTAATATCTATATTGATATTTTCAGCTAAATCTTTAGTTCCTGCATTCCCAGGTATACAAACTAATTTGTTAATTTTATTAGATTGTTTTAACTTGTAGCAAATTGAATGTTCTCTCCCACCGCTTCCTATAACAGCAAAATTCATATAATATTATTTAAGAATAATTAATTCTATAACTAGCATGAACAAGAATAAAGCAAAACTAAAATTTGGACCTAATACTTTTGAAGTTTTAGAGAACGGGGATTACGTTGAGTGTGCTGTTTCAGGAAAAAATATACCTTTAGATGATTTAAAGTATTGGAATGTTGAGTTGCAAGAGGCCTACTTTTCCCCAAAAGAAGTGAAAATAAGATTTGAAAAACTAAAATCTAAAAAATAATTACTTCCATCTACCATGTGTCCAAATCCACTGACCAGGATTTCTTTTAACCATATTTTCAATAATTTGATTAATTTGGGTTGTTATTAATTTTTTATCAACCTCAGATTTCCCAGTTTTTTTAAAATTAATTGGATTTAAAATTTCCATTTCAAAAAAATCTTCTTTAACTCTTTTCAAATAAATAGGAATTATATCGCAATTAAATTTTAAAGCTAATTGGGCTGGTAAAGTAGTGGTATGGGCTGGTTTGTTGAAAAAGGGATATCTATCAGACTCACCAAGTCTTTGGTCTACCATAAGTGCAATACTGTATTTGTTTTTCATAAAACTAATTACTTCTTTAGTTCCTGCCATACCTTTTTTAATTTGATTTTTACAAATATATTTTTTTCTTATTGAAACCATAAAGGGATTTATGAAAAAATTATTAAGTGGTCTATAAATTGCAGCAAGATTTATTTTATTTTTTTCTAATTCCATCGCCATAAGTTCAAAGTTTGCAAAATGGCCTGAGACAAAAACAGCTTGTTTTCCCGATAGAATTAACTCATTGAGTTTCTCTTTTCCTTTTATAGAAATATGTGGCTTTGAAAATTTATTCAAACGAAATTGTTTCATAAATAAATACTCTGCAAAAGTATATCCATAATTTTTCCACATCGAAGTTATAATATTTTTTTTTTCAATTTCAGATATATTTCCTAAAGCATCATCTATATTTGCATTTATAATTTTTTTTGATCTAAAAAAAGATCCTAAACTAGACATTAATAGTGAAGAGATTTTCCTTCCAGAATTTATGCCTACTAATTTTATAACTAAAAAAAAGAAATAAAGGAAAACAGCCTCAAAAATATATTTAATAATCTTCATTGAACTAGTTCTTTTAATTTTTTTTTAAGTTTCTCTTCATCTTCGAATTTAATTGCAACTTTTATAAAATCATATTTTTTTCTTATAAACGGATTAATTCTCATGAAATCTTTTTCTGTTGTTACTAATTTTGCATTAAATGTTTTCTCTAATTTATTTAATACATCCAGTTCTTTTTCATCAAACGCGTAATGATCTGGATAAGATATTTCTTTTATAATATTTAAATGATACTGTTTTAATAAGTCAAAAAAATTTTCTGGATTACCAATTCCAGCAAAAGCTATTAACTTTTTGTTTTTGTAATTTTCAATATTTTTTGGAAAATAATTATAATAAAAAAACTGTAATTCTGAATTATATCTTTTTAATTTAAGTTCAAATTCCAAGTCTTTTTTACCATTTATTAAAATAATTTGACAATTTATTAACTCTTTCAAACCTTCTCTTAATGGCCCAGATGGGATTGTTAATCCATTTCCAATTTTCTGATTTCCATGAAAGCAGATAATGTTTAAATCTTTTTTGATACTATGATCTTGATAGCCGTCATCTAATACAGCAAAATTATATTTTTTTTCAATTGCTTTATTTATAGCTTCAGATCTTTTGTTTGAGACCAAAACCTTACTATATTTCTTTAAGAGAAATATCTCATCATCCTGATCTTGGTATTTCTTTTTTATAACAACTGGGTTTTGATTCAATTCTTTTAAAAATTTACAAATTTCAATTGAAACAGGTGTTTTACCAGTTCCTCCGATATATAAATTTCCTACACAGATTATAGAAATAGGAAACTTTTTTTGAGAAGATAATTTTTTTCTTAAAAAAATTATTAAGCCATACAATAAAGTAATAGGTAATAAAATTAAGGATAAAAAAGTAAAATAATTCTGGTCCCAAAATTTAGGTTTTAAGATTCTCATTTTATATATCTGTTGTACTCTTGAATTAAATTTTTAAAAATTTCATTACTAAAAATATTAATTTTTTCTAACTTTTCACTATTTATTTCTTTGTCTTTTTTAAAGTTCACACCTAATTTATTTGCTAGATCATTTGAATTTGTTATTTCTTCAGATATCTCGGAATCATCCAAAAATTTATAAATATCTTCAAAGTTAGAAACAAATGGACCATGATAAATATGACAACCTATTTTTGCTGCGTCCAAAGGATTTTGACCTCCACTATTCTCAAATTTCTCCAATGTAGATTTTCCTATAAAAATTTGATTTATATTTTTTAAATATTTATTAACAGACCCGTAATAATTAACTAAAACTACATCTACGAGATTATCAATGTCATCTGTCTCTTCTTTAATCTGCACCTCTAGTCCAAGATTTTTTAAATTTGAATATATCTTGTTTACTCTATGAATATGTCTCGGAATAATAATTGTGAGAATATTTTCTACTTTTTTTTTGGCTATTAAATGTGTTTTACCACACAAGTTTTCTTCGTCAAAGTGTGTACTTAATGCACACCAAACTTTGCGTTTAAAGATTTTTTTAAACTGATTTGTATCGTACGTTTGTTTTTCCATTGATGAGCAAAATTTTATATTTCCATAAAATTTTATGTTTTGTGCCCCAAGAGTATTTAAGTAATTTGATGTCGTTATGCTAGAAGAAATACAAGATGTAAAACAACTAAAAATTTTTCTGGTAGATTTTCCTAGAGCTCTCCATCTACGAAAACTTTTTTTTGTAATTCGGGCATTTAGCAGTATCAAAGGTATATTTTCTTTTTTAATTTTAAGTATAAAATTTGGCCAAATCTCAGAGTCCACAAATGATACTATATCTGGCTTCCAATTTTTAAAAAAATTTTCTATTAAAAAATTATAGTCATAAGGCAAAAACTGATGAAAAACTCTTTTATTAAAACTAAATCTTCTCTCAAACTCATTATAAGAACTCAATGTAACAGTTGTAATTAAGAAGAAATTATTAGGATTTTGTTTCAAATAATATTCAACCAAAGGTAAAATGCTTTTAAATTCTCCAATACTTGCAGCATGAAACCAAATAAGAAAACCCTTTGGTCTTGTTACATTATTTAAAAATATTTTTTCTTTATATTTCTTTGGATGTTCTTTTTTTATTAATTTTCTTAAAAAAATTAATAAAATATATGGTACGTATAAAATAAATATTAAAAATTTATATAAAATTATAAGCATGTTTAATGCAATATTTGTTTCCTATAAAGACTTTCATATTCAGGTGAGTTTTTTAAAAGTTCATCATGAGTTCCAGATTTTAAAACCTGTCCTTCTTTCATAAGAATTATTTTATTTGCTTTATTAATAGTAGATAACCTATGTGCAATAACTAATGTTGTTCTATTTTTTGTAAGATTAAAAATTGCGTTTTGTACTTTTTCTTCAGACTCGGCATCTAAAGACGAAGTCGCTTCGTCTAGTAAAATTATTGGTGAATTTTTTAAAATTGCCCTTGCTATTGATATTCTTTGTTTTTGCCCACCTGAAAGTCTAATTGCATTTTCACCTATTAAAGTTTTATACTTATCTGGAAGCTTTTCTATAAATTCATCTGCAGCTGCAAGCTTACAAGCTTCTTTTATTTCACTGTCAGTAGCATTTAATTTAGCGTACTTAATATTATTTTCTACACTATCATCAAAAAGTATTACATCCTGACTCACTAGTGAAATTTTATCTCTCAAAGAACTTAGTGATACTTTATTAATATGTTGACCATCTAATAATATTTTACCTGCTTGAGGTTCATAAAATCTTGGTATTAAATTTAATATTGTACTTTTACCAGCACCACTATGCCCAACTAATGCTGTGATTTTCTCTCCCTCAATATCTATACTAATATTTTTTATGGCTTTTTCTTTACCTGTATTATATTGAAAACTAACATTATCAAACTTTATATATGATTTATTAATTTTAACATTAGGTAAATTTTCATCGTCTTTAATTTGTATTTCTCTATCTATAATTTGAAAAACTCTGTCAGCTGCTGCAGCTCCTTGATACACAAGCATATTTACTGTAGCTAAGGACCTAACCGGTTGATATGCAAGCATCATTGCAGCTAAAAATGAGAAAAAATTGTTTATGCCAATCTCACCTTGAGCAATTAATGTACCCGCATAATAAATAAATCCTGCAATCATAAAACCTGTTAAAGTTTCCATTATTGGTGCCGCTCTAATTTGGACCTTTCCAATTTTAATTTGTGTATCTGTTAAATCTTGAATTGCTTCAGAGCTTCTTTGTTTTTCAAAATTTTCTCTTTGGTAAATTTTAATTATTTTTGAACTTTTTAATATTTCTGAAATTAATGTAGTAAAATTTCCAGATGAAATTATACTTTTAGTTGTGGCTTTGCCCATTCTTTTTCCTAAAGATTTTGCAACTATTGCTGCTAAGGGCATCATAATTAAAGAGAAGATTGCTAATTTCCAGTTTTGGTAAAACATTAAACAAATTAAGGTTATAAGAGTTAAGCTATCCTTCATTATGTTTAAAACACCAGTGCTTACTAATTCCTGAACCATTGCAACATCATATAAAAATGTCGAAATATATTTTCCAGAATGTTTAGCTTCTATTGTTTGAGAGTCTGACAAAAGTATATTGTCAGTCATTTTATTTTGTAAGCGCTGCTTTATTCGATTTCCAAGAACTATAACGATAGACCTTGCAAAATATAAGGAAATACCTTTGCCAGCAAAAGCAAAAACTATAAAAATTGGAATAAAAATTGCATAAGTTGTGTTTTGTTCGATAAAGATTTTCTTTACAGCAGGATCTAGTAACCACGCAATAGCAGAAGTAGACCCAGCAACAATTACCGAAAGTATTATAGCTAGAATTAATCTGTTTACGTATTTTTTTATATATTCTCTATAAAGTCTTTTAACAATAATTATAACTTCGTTTAATTTCATTAGATATTAAAATTTAAAAAGAAAAAACTAAGGAAAATCATTAATCCTGACCAGTTATTAACTTTAAACGCCCTCAAACAATTTGAAGGATTTTTGATTTTAAATATTTTGATTTGATACATTAATGTTAATATAAAAATTCCTAAAAAAACTAACGAATAATTTAAATTTAAATTAAGCATTACTAATATAATCGCAATTAAACTTATTGAGTAACAACTTATAACAAAAAAGTTTAGATTATTTTTAAATTTAATTGCTGTAGATTTTACTCCAATCACCTCGTCATCCGAAATATCTTGTACCCCATAAATCGTGTCATAGCCTAGTGTCCAAAATATGGCCCCCAAATAAAGAAGTATAGGTAAATATGTAATTTCATTCATAATTGCAGCCCAGGCCATAATAATTCCCCAATTAAAAGTAAATCCTAAAAATAATTGAGGCCAATAAGTAAATCTTTTCATAAAAGGATAACTAAATGCAAATATCATTGAAAATGCGCCAAGTAATATAGTTAAAAAATTAAATTGTATTAAAACCAATAGTGCTAGCAAACATAAAATTAAAACATAGATCCATGCTAAAGATTTGTTTAATTTTCCAGATGCGATAGGTCTATTTTTTGTTCTCTCAACCTTTTTATCTATCTTTTCATCGACAATGTCATTAACAATACAACCAGCACTTCTCATTAAAACTGATCCAAAAAAAAATAAAATTAAATAATAAAAGAAAATACTAAAATTTTTGTCAAAATATAAAGCTAATGATAATCCCCAAGAACAAGGCCAAAATAATAATAGAAAACCAATTGGTTTATTGAGTCTGGTAACATAAATGAAATTTAGTATATGTTTTGACATTAATAGTTCTTGTAAATATCAAACACTAAATACATAATCAATTCGATTCGAAATGAGTATAGATTATACAGTAACAGCACTAATGTTTCCGGCTATTCCCCTTATAATGGCAGTTTACAGTAATAGATTTCATACTTTAAGTGCTCTAATCAGAAAACTTCATGATGAGTATGTATTTGAAAAACACATCCCACCTGAATGGGAGAAACAACTTAAAAACTTAAGTCGAAGAATAAATTATTTAAAATTTTCAATTGGAGCTGCTGGGCTAGGTTTTTTATTTAATATGATGACGGTTCTAGGATTGTACCTTGATAAAATTTTTGTAGCTAGGTTGATATTTGCATCTTGTTGTATATCAATGATTATATCAATAGTTCTATTCTTATTTGAAATTTTCCTGTCTACAAATGCGTTAAAATTACATTTGTCAGATATGAAATTTGATGGAAAATAACAAATATGAAAATTAATGCTATTCGAGCCTTTATAATCGCAGCAATAATTATAATCCTTTTATACGCATTAGGATTGTTTTTGCCGATTATAATGGTATCAAGCTAGTTATGTTCTCAAAACCAATTATACTTATTATTTTATTAGTCCTTCTATTAGTTTTTTACTTAGTTATTAGATTTGGTGCAGGTAAAAAGAAAGATATTGAAGAGTCAAAAAACTTAACAAGGTATTTATTTGGAATAAGAATTCTAATAGTCCTTCTCGCTTTTGTTGGTTTAGGTCTTTGGTTTTTTCTCTAAATTTTTAGAATAGACTAATTTTCCAAATTTAACTTTCTCATTATATGATCGATTAAAAGTTTTTAATTGTGTCTCACTCATTCTTGAAGTTAGTATTTTTAAATTTTCCTTTTTCCATTCATTTGTTGTTTCTGGATTTTTCCAAATCTTCTTTTCATCATCAGTTCTTGCACATCCATAACAAAAACCAGTTTTTGTATCACTTTTACATATACTTATACAAGGACTTATAAATTTCATACTTTAATTTGGAATTAATACAGCTGGACCTAAAATTTTTCTTCCCTCAAGATCCTCGTGGGCTTTTTTTGCATCAGAGAGTTTATATTCTTTAAAAATTTTAATTTTAATTTTACCAAATTTAATTTGTTCAAAAAGCGCATTTGTTCCTTCTTCAAGCGCTGCTCTACCTGCTCCGTAATCAGCTAAACCTGGTCTAGTAAAAAATAAACTTTTATGAGCTATATGTTTTTTTACATCTATTGGATCGAGCGCTCCTGATGCGTTTCCGAACGAAATCATCATGCCCATAGGTTTTAAACAATTAATAGATTTTTCGAAAGTTTTTTTCCCAACACCATCATAAACCACTCCGATACCTTTATTATTGGTTATCTCAAGAACTTTTTTATCAAAATCCTCTTTATTATAATTAATAACAAACTCACAACCATTTTCTTTTGCAATATCAATTTTATTATCAGATCCCACAGTTCCAATAATTCTACAGCCTATACTTTTTGCCCACTGACAAAAAATCTGCCCAACACCACCTGCAGCAGCATGAAATAAAATTAATTCACCAGCTTTTACTTTGTAAGTTTTGAACAGAAGATAATGTGAAGTTAAACCTTTCGTCATTATACTTGCTGCAACTTTATCGTTTACTCCTTCTGGTATTTTTACAGCAATCTTTTCAGGAATAATTCTTTCTTCAGAGTAGGATCCTAAAGGCATTTGTGAATAAGTTACTCTATCTCCCTTGTTAAAATATTTTACTGCAGAGCCAATTTCTTTAACAATACCAGCTCCCTCCATTCCAATACCTGATGGTAACTTTAATTTGTATAATCCGGATCTGTGATATGTATCAATAAAATTTATACCAATTGCTAAATTTTTGATTTTAATTTCTTCAGGACCAGGTGAACCTACGTTTACATCCTTAAATTCCAAAACTTCTGGACCGCCATGATTACTAATTATAATTGATTTTGCCATTTTAACTTATATAAATTCTTCATGACGTCAAAAGCAAGACTTTTTTATCCAGACAAATTAAAAACAGGTATTATCTCTAGACTTTCTGAAAAACAATCTCATTATATTAAGAATGTAATGAGAATGAAAGCGGGAGATAGAATTTCACTTTTTAATTCACAAGATGGTGAGTGGGATGTAAAAATTCTTGACCAGGAAAAAAATTTAACCGAATTTAAAATTGAAAAACTATCAAGATCTACTCCTAAAGAAAAAAATATTTGGTTGGCTTTTTCACCAATTAAAAAAGTTCCACAAGACTTAATGATACAAAAAACCACAGAACTTGGAATTCAAAAATTTATTCCATTATTATGTGAAAGAAGTATAGTTAGA
>MDTB01144583.1_pt1 | contig 13420 bp, 15 predicted proteins | sample 811161 | NCBI WGS metagenome assembly MDTB01 (sample SAMN05326650, study PRJNA326480) | marine metagenome | isolation source: seawater | place: Mediterranean Sea | collected 2009
ACGGTAACGGTTGTTGATGTGGTCGCGCGCAAGGTTACGGCAGAAATTAGCACCGATGGATGTGCCATGATTTATCCAAGCGGTAATCTTTCGTTTCTCAGTTTATGCGGTAATGGCCGGATGCGGCAGACCATTTTGACGCCCCAGGGCGAACTCGAGCAAACCCGCTTCACCGATGTTTTCTTCGATCCGCAACAAGACCCATTGACGGAAAAAGCGTCGCGTTTAAATGGCGATTGGTATTTCGTGAGTTTTCACGGTGCCGTGCACCGGGTGGAGGCTTCGGACGCCGGGGTCAATCCGAGTCAGCGTTGGGCGCTACTTAAGGCTTCTGAGTTAGATCAGGGTTGGCGACCCGGTGGTGCGCATTTTGTCGCAAGTCATCGCTCAGGACTTTTGTATGTGGGAATGAACCAAGATGGCCCGGATTCACACAAACAACCGGCACAACAAATTTGGGTGATGAATATAGACGATATGTCCCAGCATCGAGTCATCGAACCACCTGGGCCGGTCACTCAACTGGCAGTTTCTCAAGATTCTCAGCCATTATTGGCAGCTGCCAGTGAGGGACCCGAAATATACCTTTTCGATGCCCTCACGGGAGTCCAGAAAAATAGCCTTACCGCGCCGATTTTAGGTGCGGGTATTCTGCAATTTGTCGACGCGCGCTGATGACTTGGCTTGTTCTATCGAGTGTTTTGCTCGCGATCTGTATTGTCGCACTGAGTATCGTTACGTTTTCGTTAGCGCGCCAAATTGGTGTCCTGCACGAACGTTCACAGCCGGTGGCAAGCGAATTGCGGACTGTGCCCTTTCACGAAGGCGCTATGCTGGAGCGACTAGCTATACCTGGGGAGCATTCGGTAGACACAGTGAGCCTGTTATTTGTTGCTACAGGCTGTCCTTTGTGCCGCATGTTGCACAAGACTTTCTCGATGCTGAAAGAAAATCATAAGGCTCTAGGCGCTTACTGGGTGTTTGCTGTGGATACGCCCGAATCGGTTGGTGCCTACGCTGCCGAGCACGGCATTGCGGCGGCGAGTATGTTGGTCGAACCTCAGCTAGCTATTCAATGTGCCGTAATTAATACGCCCACATTGGTTTTGCTGCAGCGCGATAACCAGGGGTGGCAGTTGCAAGCACGGCGGAGCATAACCAGTTCGCGGCAATTGCAGACGCTAATGGATGCTTATCTTGTGCAAGCCGAAAAAGTTAGTGCGGATTATAGATTGGGAGTGCGAGCATGAGTCGATTTGATGATTGGATTGATCGAGCGACCCGTAAAATCGCGCAACGTTCATCGCGGCGGCGTTTTTTGGCGCGTTTTGGTGGCGCTTTGGTGGCCGCAACAACCCTACCGGTATTACCGGTAGGCCGCAGTCATGCAGCGGGCCCCCAAGCGGCTGAGGAAGGCGATCCGTTGGCCTGCGACTATTGGCGACATTGCGCAATTGACGGTTATTTGTGCGGTTGCTGTGGCGGATCCGTCAATTCATGTCCACCGGGTACTGAAATTTCGCCTGTGAGTTGGATCGGTACCTGCACGAACCCTGTAGACGGGCGCGACTATGTGATTTCTTACAATGATTGTTGTGGTAAATCTGGCTGTGGCCGTTGTTTTTGCAATACTAACGAAGGAGATAAGCCGATTTATATGCCGGCAAAGAGCAATGATATTAACTGGTGCCTCGGAACCAGTACGAATGCCTATCATTGTTCAACAGCCGTCGTTATCGGTACCGCATCGGCGCAATCCTGGGACTGATTTTCGCTGTTTCTGATTCAGTCACAGGGCAGAGTGTTATACAGTGTGGCCGTGGGGAATTCTCTGCGCGATCAGCAGTAGAGGTCTAACAAATTAAACTTAAGGAGTAAGCGATGTCGCTTGTAGCTGTAATGGAAACCAATAAAGGCACGATTCGGTTGGACCTTTATGCTGAGGAAACGCCTATGACTGTGGCGAATTTCGTCAATTTGGCGCAACGAGGTTTTTATGACGGCTTGTCTTTTCATCGAGTCATTGCGGATTTTATGATTCAAGGCGGATGCCCACTTGGTACCGGAACCGGTGGCCCTGGGTATCGATTTGGTGACGAGTTCAATAGCGCTTTGCGCCATGATGGGCCTGGTAAATTCTCAATGGCGAATGCCGGACCAGGAACCAATGGTTCACAGTTTTTTATTACTCATGTACCAACGCCATGGTTAGACGATGCGCATACAATTTTTGGTGCGGTGCAAGGGGATGCGGATCAAGAAATTGTTAATTCCATTATTCAGGGTGATCAAATTGTGGCTGTGACGATTGAGGGTGATGCCACCGAATTATTGGCATCGGTTCCCGAAGTTCAGGAGTGGAACGCGCAACTCGACGCTTAGCCGAACGGCGTTGCGGGCGGCATAGGAGGGTGGAGCCTTGCAAGAACAGTTACTGTTTGCCGATCTGAAGGTACTAGACGTTGGCAGTTGGATTGCGGCTCCGGTTGCGACTACGATGCTGGCGGACTACGGGGCACAGGTTATAAAGGTTGAAGCCCCTGATTTCGGCGACGGTTATCGAAACTTTGCTGATATGCCTGGGTCACCGGATGCGGACACCAATTACACATGGCATATGGACAACCGCAACAAGCGCTCGATTAGCTTGAATTTGAAAAATGAGGCCGGGCGTAAAATTCTCCGGCAAATGGTAAGCGAGTGCGATGTCTATGTCACAAATCTGCCCCAGCCTATGCGTCGGCAGTGGCAATTGACCTATGATGACCTGGCGACGGTTAACCCGTCTATGATTTATGCCTCGTTAACGGCATATGGAGAGAAAGGGCCTGAGCGTGATCGCGAAGGCTTCGACTTAGTCGCTTACTGGTCGAGGTCGGGTCTAATGGACCTTGTGCACGCACCTGGAGCGCCACCAGGGCCAGCACTGCCCGGCATGGGCGATCACCCCACGGCAGTAACTTTATATGCGGGTATCGTCACCGCGTTGCTCAAGCGTGGGCAAACGGGTCAAGGCAGCCATGTCCATACCTCGTTAATGGCGAATGGCGTATGGTCAGCGTCATGCATCGCTCAAGGGGTATTTGCTGACTCCGATTTCAATAATTATTTTGCTAATCAATCGCGCCAATTTACGCGCTTACTCTATGAGGCGAATGACGGCCGGTGGCTGCAGTTTTCCATGGTGCGTACCGATGATGAGGTTGATGCGTTATTTGTTGCCCTGGACAAGCCCGACTTACTGATTGATCCGCGTTTCGCCACCTCAGAGGCGCGGTTAGAAAATGGTGAGGCGCTAAAAGCTGAACTGATAAAAGCCATCGCGCAGCGCTCCTCGGCGGACTGGATGGGCATATTTGCAGAGTCTACTGTTCCTACTGCGCTGGTAGGGCAGGTTGCTGATTTGGCCCAAGATCAACAGGTGATTGAGAATGCTATGGCGATTCCGGCGCCTGCAGGTAGCGGTATGCAACGAATGATCAAGCATCCCTTGAATATCGATGGTTTAGCTACTCGTGAGCATGCGCCAGCACCCAAGCAGGGTCAGCACAGTCGCGAGGTTTTAATAGAACTGGGGTACACCCAAGAGCAGGTTGCGAAACTGCGCGAGGACGGGGTTATCTGAAGGCTATGCAAACGTTAGCGAGTGTGTATTTTTACAGCTCGGCTGGTTTAGTAACGCTGGTTTTTGTTGCAGCTGTGGCGCATAAACTGCGCCAACCTAACGAATTTATCCGCGCGTTGGTGGGCTATCGGCTGGTGCCTGATGTTGGTTTACGGTTCTGGTGGGTTTTACCGCTGATGGAGCTTGCTGCAGTTTTAGAATTGTTAGTCTCAACTGGCGAAAGCCGCTGGCTTGCGCTGTCATTATTACTCATTTATGCCGCTGCTATCGCGATTAACCTAATGCGCGGACGACGTGATATGGATTGCGGCTGTGGTGGTGAGGCTACCCCCATTGGTTGGGGGCTGGTTATGCGTAATATTGTCCTCGCCGTACTCGCACTACCTCAGCATGCGCCGATAGACGAGCTAATGGGATTAGGTGTTGCGCTGACCCTCGTCACGTTTTTACTAGGCACTCTGGGTTATGCAATAGTTAATCAACTCTGCGCAAACTCGGTACGAGAGTGACTGTGTTGCGTGTGATGGTAGGGTCTAGAAGAGTCACTTTTATTGTGAGTGCCGTTCAGTGGAACTGACTGCAGATGCGCTAATTGCGTCACAAATTGTGCTTTGGTGCGCCATTCTGTTGTTGGCGGGGGCAGTGTTTGCATTAAGCCGACAAGTGGCTCGATTGTTTAACCGTATTCCGCCTGCCGGTGCATTAAGCGTTAACGCGCTGCTGGTGTCGGGCGAGCCAGCGCCAGTCTCGGAATTAAATGATATTTGGGGGCGCGCGACGGTGGTTGGCGGGCCCAAATCCGGTTTGAATCTGTTGTTTTTCATTTCTCTAGATTGCCCAATCTGTAAGTCTCTTATCCCGGTAGTGCAGTCGGTCGCGCTCTCCGAAGGCGCTGATTTGGTATTTGTCGGTGATGGAGGCGAGTTGGCCGCGCACCGCCAATTTGCGCAGAAGGCAAGCTTGGCGAACCACACGTATTTGTATTCAGAAACCGTCGGCAGGAGTTTTGCCGTGGGTAAGTTGCCTTATGCGGTATTGCTCGATACTGCCGGCGTTGTTCTGAGCTTTGGCATAGTGAATAACCGAGAACATCTCGAAAGCTTGTTTGTTGCCCGCGACGCAGGGGTAGGTACGGTGCAGGAATACGTAGAGCAGCAGGCAGAGTAACCTGAGACGCCTTAAATTCTTGGCAACGGTGCCTTTAGTAACGCCATTTTAGTTGTTGACAGCGACGGATCTGCGCGCGTAAAACGTCGCTGTAGGGTGTTGCAGTGCTTCACTGATCAGAGAAGAACGCTGCGCGATTACCGATAACAGTAGTAACTTATTGTTGAGGAATGCACTTGAGCAAAGGTGGTAAAGGAAGCAAAAAGCGTAGCGCAAAAGCCGCGCAGGAGTCATCTCAAGCGCCTGATACGGATTCTGAGGTTGATGCTGAGGTCGAAGACGAAGCAATAGAGGAATCTGAGGCAGAAGAATCGGTTCCACTCGATCTTGATGATCCAGATGTGGACGATGAGGATGCGGAAGGCATAGAGGAGGTGGAAAAAGCAACTCTTGACAACCTTGGCAATCAAGATTCAGCAGCGCGTACCGTTGCGATTCGTAGGGCTTTAGAAGAACGTAACGAACGCCGACGTATGGCGGAGGACTTGGATTATCTGGACTTCGACGACTAGTCAGACACCGCCTTTGCGCGACCTTGTATTAGTAGGCGGTGGCCATAGTCATGTTCAAGTTCTCAAGCGGCTGGGCATGCAATCTATTCCCGGTGTGCGGGTTACATTGATTTCAGAACAACCCCTGGCAGCGTATTCGGGTATGCTTCCGGGCTGTGTTGCTGAGCAGTACACAGAGTCGGATATGCACATTCGCTTGTTGCCCCTCTGTGCACAAAGTGGCGCACGCTTTATTCAAGGCTCCGTATCTGGGCTAGACTTGCCTCAACAAGAAATCTGCTTTAACGACCGCCCGCCATTGCACTTTGATGTGCTGTCGCTAAATTGCGGTGCCCAACCGTTAGTTGCGCCGCAGCTTGGCATTGCTGTTAAACCCATCAGCCAGTTCTTACCGGCATGGCGCGTAGCGCTGATAGACATTCAGCGCGCCCCTGAGCGTGTACCCCAAATAAGCATCGTTGGGGCCGGGGCCGGAGGAGTAGAGCTGGCCTTTGCCTGTCGTACAGCTTTACCTGAGAGCGTCAGAATAAAGCTCTTTGGCATAAAGCTACTAAAAGATCATAGTGAATCGGCTCGCCGGCGGGTTCGCTCCGTGCTACTAGAGCGCGGTATAGACTATGTGCAGGAGCGTTTTACCTCTGCGCTGGCCGAGGATGGGCATCCTGTCTTTTGGGTAACAGATGTAAAAGCCCCGTCCTGGGTGGCTGATTCGGGACTAGATTGTGACGAATTGGGCTTCGTTCGGGTCGATGAACAGTTGCGCAGCGTGTCCCATCCACAAGTATTTGCTGCTGGCGACATTGCTCACTTATCTGGCCAAGAGCGATCAAAAGCGGGTGTATATGCCGTGCGCGCGGGCAAGGTGTTGGCGAGTAATCTCGTTGCCGCGTCTCAGGAACTGCCGATGGTCGGGCGTACCCATCGCTATCGAGCTCAGCGTGGCCACTTGAATTTGATAAATTGTGCCGACGGCACTGCGATCGCCTCCCGAGGCCGTTGGGCCAGCCGTGGCCGTTTATGGTGGCATTTAAAAGATTACATCGATCGGGCTTTTGTATCCCGATTTAACGATTTAGCGGAAATGCCTCAGCCGGCTGCTTTAGTCAGTCGCGCTTTGCAGCCTGAGTTACCTGACGAGTCGATGCGCTGTGGAGGATGTGGTGCCAAAGTCGCAGCGGAACCGCTGCGACGGGTGCTGGCGCGTCTTCCCCAACAGCATGCGGCCTATGTAAGTCTCGGCATTGGCGACGATGCGGCACAGATTACTAACCAAGGCAGCCAAACCTTGCTCACGGTTGATGGTTTTCGCGCCATGCTCGATGATCCTTATTTGTTCGGTCGAATCACTGCACACCACAGTCTCAACGACATTTTCGCCATGGCGGCACAGCCCACTGCAGCTTTGGCGTTTGTTACCGTGCCGTTAATGGCCGCGCATATGATGGAGGAGGAACTATTTCAGGTGCTCAGCGGTGCTGTCAGTGTGCTTAATGAGGCCTCGGTGCCGCTGGTCGGGGGGCATTCTGCAGAGGGTGCAGAATTAAGCCTTGCTCTGACGGTAACGGGTAGCGCGGAGGGACAAACGCTAACCAAGGCGGGTGCTCAACTTGGCGATAAATTGATATTGACCAAGCCCTTAGGGACCGGTGTTTTGTTGGCGGCAGCGATACGGGGGGAGAGTGATGGCAACGGATTTAGCGCCTGCATTGCGTCAATGGATCAAAGCAACAGCCGCGCCGTAGCGATTCTGCAACACTGCCAAGTTAATGCATTGACCGACGTGACCGGTTTCGGCCTGCTCGGTCATTTAGGCGAGATAACCCGCGCCTCGGGTTTGAGCGCGCAGCTTGGGGTATCTTCATTACCCATATTGCCCGGTACCGAAGCCGCGATGCTGGCGGGCATTCGTAGTTCGCTGCATGCAGCAAATCAGCAAGCGCTAGTAGATTATGCCATACCTCAGCCAATGCTCGCCGATCCGCGTCTGGGTGTGCTGGTAGATCCGCAAACTTCTGGTGGGCTATTGGCTACTATTCCGGCTGTCAAAGCGGATGAATGCGTCCAAGCTTTACGTCAAGCCGGATATACAGAGGCAGCCATTGTCGGGCAGATAACTGCGACAGGAAGTTCGCAAATAACTGCATAACCCCTTTGTCAGGTGAGAGGCGCTTAAAAGAAGTCCGCGATAGTAGGACGAAAGCGGTCCATATCCACTAGAAAAGAGTCATGCCCTTGTATGCTGTCTAGAGCGCACATTCGCGTATCAGGAACAAAAGGCTGCATTGCTTCAGCTAATTCGACTTGTTGGTCTAAGGGGAATAGTGCATCACTCTTTACCCCGACTACTAGAGCGGCTTCGAGAGAGAGATGGGCGAAGCTTGCAGCAAGACTGCCTCCATGATCCGCCGCATCGAATAAGTCCATGGCTCTGGAAAGGTAGAGATAGCAATTCGCATCGAATGCTCCGATGAAACGTTCGGCATGATTTTGTAGATAAGATTCCACTTCGAAATTGATGCCAAACAAATTATCTGTGTCTGGCGAGTCAGAGCTTCGTTCCCGGCCGAAGCGCGCTTGCCATTCTTCGGCAGATCGATAGCTGATCATGCCCAACTTTCTTGCCAGCCGCATGCCATCCACAGGGCCATGCTGATCAACTGGATAGCGACCCTGCTGCCACAGCGGGTCGGTACGAATGATTTCGCGCTGCAGCGAGCGTAGTGCTATGGCATAAGGTTGACTGCGACTGCCTGACGAAATAGAGACTAAGCGGTGACAGCGATTTGGATGCATAAGCGCAAAAGACAATGCCGTCATTCCTCCCATTGAGGCACCAACCACGGTATTCACTTGCTGCACATTAAGGTGATCTAAGACCGCGATCGCGCTATTGGCGATATCCTCGACGGTGAGGACAGGAAAATCCAGTCGATAAAGAGTGCCGGTGGCTGGGTTTACACTGGCTGGACCTGTTGACCCAAAGCAACTGCCGAGAGAATTAATGCAGATTACAAAGTAGCGGTGGGTATCGATGGGCTTATCACGACCGATCATATCCTCCCACCAGCCCGCTGAAGGATCCATCGGACTTGATGCCGCATGGGCAGACGGTGACAGGCCGGTAAAGAGCAGGATCGCGTTGTCGCCTAATGTATTCAGCTCGCCCCAGGTTTCATAGGCGAGTGTTGGCCGGTTCAACATTCCGCCCTGCATCGCAAAGTCATCTTCCAGCTGCAAATGTTGTCGAGCGCTCATGGCATTCCTTAAATTAAGCGCGCTACGATATGGAATTACTCAGCATTGCGCCAGTGCATTGCGCGTGAAAAGCCTATTGGGGTTGGCTAGTGTCCGCCGAAAACGCTGCGGCAACCTGTTCCGCGTGCAGTAATACGTCGTCGATCAACGCGAGTGCCGGTCCGTCGAAGTCAATGCCGAGAAAAGCTGTTGTTGAGAGTTCTATAAATACCTCCAGCAACTGCTCCTCGCCACTAACCCCATTTAGAGCATGAAAAACTCTGCTGAAAAAACTCGCTGCCTCAGCTTGTTCGGTATCCAAGAGGTGGGTGAGGAGATCCCCCAATTTCGGCAGAAGATCGGCTTTTACAGATTCTACAGCGTTCATGAACCTACCTTGGGTCACAGATCGTGAAGAGACTGTGAAGTACAACGACAAGCGGTATCATTAGCAAAACAGCAGAGAGGGAAGAGTGAGTCGGTTATTTACGTTTGTTAATCCAATTGTCGTGGCCTTGGCGCGGTCGATTTTGCATCGCTTAGTCAGTCATCAAGTCGTGGTGCTGGATTTCAGCGGTCGGCGTAGTGGCCGGCGCTATACGATACCGGTGACCTATTTGCGTCGCGACGGCGAGATTCTATGTATGACCGAGCGCAACGGCATATGGTGGCGCAATCTGCAGGGCGGCGTACCTGTACAGCTTACCCTTAATGGGCGCAGTGTATCGACGACTTCTCAGGTAGAGATCGACAACAACCAGCAGATTGCTGCGGCGCTCCGATTGTTTTGCTTGCGTAGTCGTATCAGTGCCTACTTTGCAGGGGTCGGATTCGACAGCGATGGCGAGCCAAATAGTACTGATCTATCTCGAGCAGCCGAGCAGCATGCTTTGATTACACTGACGCTCACCTGATCTGCCATTTGCTGGCGGCTGACCTCCCCATTAACGACGGTAGTGGACTCGTGAGCAATCAGGTTGTCTTCCACCAATGGCGCTTCACAGATCTGCTTGGAAGCACGGCCCCGAACGAGAACTTCTTCGATCGCATTCTCTGCAGTTCGTTGCCGTTGTGTTTCCGTGCCCTCAGAGGCGAATACCGCAGTTGACCCACTAGCCAAAGTTAGCGAGATTGCGATCGTTAACTTTTGGTTTACTATTTTCACTCCATTTAGCCGAGATCCCCAAAACAAGTTGGCGATGTTAGTCACCGGGATGATCGAAAGAAGATCCGTAATGGCCTCTGAGCCAGAACATGTCGATCTGTTGGCAGGAAAGTACAGATAACAAGGTCAATTCATGAAGGCATTTGGTCCGCGTAAACGGTTAGAACATCAAATTAGAGTGTGGCTCGGTCGAGCTTATCGGCCGGCGAAGGTGCATGACTTAGGGGCCACGATGTTTGGCGGTGCGGGCTACGGTGCATGGCCTTGCATTGCAAAGCGACTGCATAAAGATAGCGTGGTTTATTCTGTAGGCGTTGGTTTCGATACTGGATTCGACCAGGCATTGATCGGCGAATTTGGGTTAGTAATTCACGGTTTTGATCCGACGCCGAGGGTAATAGAGTGGCTGCAACGGAATCCTCAGCCCGCAGCTTTTGAATTTCATCCGCTGGGGCTCGCTTGGATGGATGGAGAACTATCTTTTGCCGCCCCAACCCGAGAAAACGCGGTTTCTGGAACCGTAGTGCCCGCGGCTGTGTTGGATCAGGAGACCGTATCTGTGCCGGTTTCGAGGTTGTCCACCATCATGTCGGAACTCGGACATGAGCGCTTGGACCTGCTGAAGATGGATATTGAAGGCGCTGAATACGCGGTACTAGATGACATGTTGCAGAGCGGTATTTTGCCAGACCAGTTGCTCGTGGAATTCCACCACGGCAAACGCCGCAAAGGACGGTTTCCTGTTAGGGCTACGAGGCAGCGTGTCGACGCACTGATTAGCAAGGGCTACAAAGTCTTTTGGGCGAGTCAGAGCGGCCGCGAGCTTGCGCTGGCGCTAGACTAGGTGCGATTCGCATCAGTCGGCCATGAAAATTTCGCAGCAGGGCTGTTCTGCAAAAGGGTCGTTCCACTGCAGGCGCTCTAAGACTAGGCTGCGATTAAAAGCATCAAAGTGGTCGGCCATATAGTCAGCGACCGCGCGCTCAAATAACTGCAACCCCTCCAGCACGCTTGGCGCAGTAATTCGAACCTCTATGTCGAAAGGCTCGATAGGTAGGTCGTCAAGGTCGAAACCCCAGACGTCGCGCATTGAGTACAAGACCGGATCAACCGGCCGTAAAGCTAAAGTGTCTGAACTGACCAAACCGCCCTCGCTGGGCAGCCAGCGCCAAGGTTGATGTTGCATGTAGAACTCCGAGTTGGGGTAGCCATGTCCAATATGTCACATTTTTTGCTATCAAGAATAAAAAATGTCCAAATAAAACATTACTAAAAATTAGACAAAGACTTGGTCTTGTCTCAGCATTCTCACTCCATTAGGCGAGTTTGAATGTGCAAACACGAGAAAAAGGCGAACAGTTTGATTTGGAAGGGCTGCAAGAGGCCCTATTACCTTGGCAGCCAACCCGCGCCGCTGGCTTGGCGATGCTGCAACAGTTCCTGCCCAAGGCGGGGCGGCTTTATCAGGCCCACCGTAATGAGGATTCAGGCTCCGGCAAGCACTTTAACGTATCCCGTTTGTCGCCGTATCTGCGCCGCCGTTTGCTTTCTGAGCAGGAACTGCTCGCCACTGTACTAAGCCAACACAGTGCTTCGGACGCCTTTAAGTTCGTGCAAGAGGTATTTTGGCGCACGTATTGGAAAGGCTGGTTAGAGCACCGTCCCTTGCTTTGGCAAGGCTATCAGCAAGACCTGTACGAGGTGTCTGAGACCCTTGCCGGCGACAAATGGCGTCGCGACAGCTACAACCGCGCGGTTGATGGGCAGACTGAAATCCAGCCGTTCAATGAGTGGGTGCAGGAATTGTGCGAAACAGGCTACCTGCACAATCATGCGCGGATGTGGTTTGCCAGCATTTGGATATTTACCCTAGGATTGCCCTGGCAGTTGGGCGCCGACTTTTTTCTCCGCCATCTGCTAGATGGGGACCCCGCCTCCAATACCTTGGGATGGCGCTGGGTAGCAGGGTTGCATACCCAAGGCAAAACGTACCTAGCAACGGCGTCAAATATTCGCAAGTGCGGTTCCGCGCGCGTCCATACATACTGCGATCACGACAGTGGACTGGCCCGACTGGCCACCAGTGCCCAGCCCGTTATAGAAACCCTTTCAGCGATGGCGTTGCAGAAGCAGCCGTTGGATTGGCCCAAACCTTTCGCTGCTCGGGGTGACTCCGCTGACAGTCTTGGTCTACTTTTGGCAGACGATGATCTGGCGCTGGATTTGCCATTTCAGCCAACTGGGGTAGTAGCGTTACCGGCATCATTGCGCAGTGATGTGGCCACAACGTCGCCGCTGGTAAACACCTTTAGTAAAGGTGCGATTGCGGATGCGCTGCAGCGGGCGGATACCGCTTATGCATCAACTTTGCGTGCGCCAAGTCTGACTGCTGATGGGCTGGACGATGTAATACGATGGGTTGACGCCCATGGGATCAAGGAACTGGTGCATGCTTATGTGCCCAGCGGTAGCAATCAACAGACCATCGCGCAATTACAGACGCAACTGGCCGGCCGTGGGGTGCGCCTTACAAGCTTTATGCGTGATTATGACCGTTTGGTTTGGCCCCACGCGCAAAAAGGTTTTTTCCAACTGGGTAAGCGTATCCCAGAATTTCTCGCGGCCATGGAACTGGCAGAACCGCCTGCAGAACGCAGAGCCTTCGATGATTGACGGTATAGACCCTGAGCGCTTCGAAACCGCCTGCGGCTGGTTTACAACCTTGCCAAACTATATGTTTGCGCCAGCGTTGAGTGCTAGCTTGCTGCAGTTTGCTTACCAACGGCTCGAGATTGAGCGAGTAGACCGGGTAGTGCGTGCAGTTCTAACTTATCAGGGTTCGCTGCTTGAACCTTTGGAAGCTGATGATTTTATCGGCCTTTGCGATCAATGTTATGCAGGTCACCCGCCATTCGAGGTTCGAGAGTTTCTAGAACGCGAAAACACCCATTGAGGATTGGTAGCTAACTTTATGCGTTGGCAACGTTATGCTGTTGTAACTTTATAGTGATACAAGTTAAAAAAATATTTTGGAGTCCCTATGCCATTTTCGGTAAACCGCCGGCGCTTGATGCAGAGTGCCGGAGCGACCCTCGGCGCGCTCTCATTGCGTGGATTTGTTATAGCCCAGAGCGAGGCCGTTTATTTCACCCATGGCGTTGCCAGTGGTGACCCATTGGCAGATCGGGTTATTTTGTGGACTCGGGTATTGCCAGGCTCTGGGCAATCCGAGCGTATTGAAGCCACCTGGCAGGTGGCAGTAGATGCGGCATTTACAGATATCGTTGCGTCCGGGGTGGCGGTAACGGACGCTGCCCGGGACTATACCGTGAAAGTAGATGCCACAGGCTTGCAGCCAGATACGCGCTACTTCTATCGATTTCTTGCTGATGGGCTTACCAGTTCTATCGGTCGAACACGCACCCTACCAAGGGGCGAGGTTGCGGCATTTCGCCTAGGTGTTGCTTCCTGTTCAAACTACCCCCAAGGATATTTCAACGCTTACCGGCACATGGCCGAAAGTGATTTAGATTTGGTCCTGCATCTCGGCGATTACATCTACGAGTATCCTGAAGGCGGCTACGCTAATCCTGTGGCATTACAAGAGTTAGGTCGTCACGTTCAACCCTTGGGTGAGACCTTAAGTCTCGAAGACTATCGAATGCGCTATGGTCTATACCGCACAGATGGCGATCTGCAATTGCTGCATCAACGTCA